>JAABUZ0100008841.1_pt1 | contig 11715 bp, 13 predicted proteins | sample 5562091 | NCBI WGS metagenome assembly JAABUZ01 (sample SAMN12813069, study PRJNA571459) | rock metagenome | isolation source: Antarctica rocks | place: Antarctica: Victoria Land, Linnaeus Terrace sud | collected 2015-12-21
CTCCAGTGTTTCCGGGTCGAAGCTTGCGTCATCTTCAAAGGTAGGAGCGTCCGACTTGCCCAGAAGTTCGAACAAGGCGTCGTAGTCTCCACCATCCCAAGCCTTCCGTACCTTGCGAATCTGCTCGATAGCTCGAGGCATGATCTCAAGTTGAAGGCTGTCTTCCGAAGCATGTTCGACCAGCGTGTAACTCGATCCAAACTCCGAAACGCGGGACAATTCCTTGATCCCGAGTATCGCTGGACCCGTGTACAGCCGACCGGATGTGCCCAACTGTGGAAGGAAGCGAACGCCACCTTTCAGAGCTGGTTTGCAGGCGCTTTCCGGCAGAAGAATGTCGACCCCGAGCTTATCAGCTACGCGATCGCTCATCGCCTTCAGAGCACCCTTTGCTTGCTTCGGTTCGCGCGTATCGAAGGCCAACCGGAACTGGCAGAATCGATTCGTGCCGATCTTCAGCTTGCGGTAGAGAGACTCACGAACCCAGCCACGGCAATCGTTAGTGCCCAAGACATTGTCCTGGACCACAGCGATGCGCATTTCGGGTTCCTCCACCATCAGCTTGCAGTCGGAGACAAGGATCGAGAAATACACGATCGCTGCCTCGGGCCAATGCTGAAAGCGCTCAGCAATTTGCTTCGAATGCGCTTGATCGACGAAGTAAAACTTGCCATCCTTCGCCGAACCACTCGCACCCACAAGCTTGTACTCGACCCCACCATAGATGAGCTTGGCCATGCGGCTTTCGACCACAGACTGCTCATACGGCGTCAACTCAAACGGCACACTTACACGCGCTACCTGGATGCCGGGATAGATCTGCGCAAGGAGCTTGCCTTCGAGCGTGTCTTTCCGGCCCAGTTTGCTTTGCTTACGGGTCACTTCTCCAGACGCATCGATCTTCAGTTCAAGAATGAGCTGCTGGTCCATCGTCGTGTTTTGTGTCCTGGTCGCTGTCATATTCTCCTCACTTGTCTGGCGCTTGAGACGAAGTGACAAGAGTTGGCTGATCGCCGGTTCTTGTCTCTTGCCTGGCCGCCCGGGTTAGGGGTGGGTGTGGACCGAACCAGGCTTGAGAATGCAAACCGGGTCAGCGGAATTCCTCATCGCTCATGCGATAAGGCGTCAAAGGAGAAACATGAGCCGTATTTCAGGTATGTCTCTCTTTGAATCCGTGCTGACCTTTGGGCCCCTATTTCCGCAGGGGCCGCTTTACCAATGTTGGAGACCCGCTTTGCATCTCCGCCTCTGCTTTATAGGTGAGGAGCGCGTAGATGATGCCACTCTTCGACTGAAATGCCTTGATCAATGCTTCGCCCTCACTCGCCAACTCTGGGCCAAGCTCGGGCTTCTCCGGTGCGGAGCCCTCCTTGGCAAGGAAGTAGCGGACCGTCTCTTCTGTGTGCTGGCGGCTCTTTCTGCCACGCTTAGAGTCCGCAGGTGTCGCGGGGTCCAGCTGTGTTTCCGTTACTTTGCCGGTTTGTGCTTCCATCACTGGTCTCCTTTGCTGTCCGCCGTGGTATCGCTGTCAATCGTGGCGTCGGGCGCAGCAAGGATGCGGTCCCGACGTTCGCCGTCGATCGGCCTCTCACTGTATTCGGCAATCCAGAGTCCGTCCGGGTTCATGTCCGACCTGCGATCGGCGATTAAGCGGACCCGGTACTCATTCACGAGATGATCGGTGAACTCGGCTCCGTTCGTCAGGTGGTGAACGTCCTTAACACCGTAGATCAGGTAGGTCAGAGGATCTCCCGAGACGGCTTGGATCTGGCGCAGGTGAAAAACGGATTCGACCTGCCCGTCGGCGATCTTGCCTCGCGTATTGTCGTCCGTCATCGCCTTCATGGTGTACGCACGCAGGTTCCGCGTCATCATGTTGAGGCTGCTCGCCCAGCGGTCATCGACGTTTGCCGGTGAATAGTTCAGATAATTTCCCAGAAAGCGTTTCACGAATGCCTGGTCGAGAAACTCATCCGTCCCACTCGCTACTGCGGCTACGGCGCTCTTTGACGGTTGACCAAGGACTGAGGCCTGTCCGTCAGGCCCGATTCGAATGACGGTAGGCGGCTGTAACCGCACGAACACGGCGAACCCGATCGCAAGCAGCGCGATCGGGACCGTTAGGAACGCGAGGAGCCACGCCCTGTTGGCGTTAGCCTTCAAAGCACCATCCACTTCGTAATACTTCGGCTTCGTCACGATGGCTTCTTCTGACGCTACGGCGTTGTTCTTCATTCAAGACCTCCTACTCCTGATCGGATCCTTTGGATCTCGTTGTAATGGTCGCGACGCCTCGCGTTGCGATCCGGGCGGCGTGGAACGCACTCCACGTTCCGATGTTGTAGCGGTGAACGGTCGGTCCTCTCTTGGTGGGTGCTGATGGCCTCGAATTGCTTCGCGGTTTGGCGGTAGAGGAACCTTGTCGCGACTGAGTTGCCTGGCTGCCTACTGAGCTATCGCCTGTACTCTGAACCTCGGCACCATCGCCAGCGCTTTCGCTGTTAGCGCTTTCGTCGCCCATCGCCTCAGCCATGGAGCTGCGCATCTGCTCGGCGTGTCCCTCTAGGGACGGTTCACCACTGGAAGCGGTTGCTGGCTGCTCTCCGGCAGAGCTGGAGGTAGACGAAGCGGTCGCGGGCTGATTCCCAGCAGGCGAAGGTCGTGGGCCCTGCTGCGCCGGAGCGGGCTGATTGGAACCTGCTGTTGTCGAAGCAGACCGACCTGCACCGGCACTCGCAGTTGCACTTCCTGCAGACCCCCCAGTCGGTGCCCCAGCTCCTGCAGTCGCGGCGCCCGCCGCTGCGCCCTCGACGGCCGCTGCACCCAACGTGACAGCTGTCGCCGCAGCGCCGATCAACGCAGCTGCGGTGGACCCGACATCGCCGGTGACGATCCTCTTCGCGATGAAGGGAATGACGGCGATTGCTAGCGAATAGATGATGCTCGCTATGCCGATGAGTATGGAACCTTCGATGTTCCCCAAGCCACCCAGAAAGTTGTTCTGATTGAGCATCTGGCCAATCTGGCCCATCTGCACCGCGCTCAGCAGCGCTCCGAAGCCACCGTAAAGGACCGGCCATGCATTCCAGATGAAGACGTTTTCGATGTAGGCCTTGGCGATGCGATTCGTGGCTCCGAGCGGCATGAGCGCGATCACGATCGGACCGAAGATGTACAACACCGAACCGTAGAAGATATAGAAAAAGCCGAAGACTGCAATGACAATTGGGTAGAGAAGATAGGCTACGATGATCAGAACACCATCGATCAGTCCGGCGATATCGCCAGTTACGATACCCCAAAGCTTCTGATATCCAATGTGACTAAATTCAGTCTGGAGATCCGTTTTCCAGTTCTCGAAGAGATTAACCGTACCCGAAGCATTGTTGATCCAATTTCCGGCATTTACAAAGCCTTGGTTAACCGTGGTGAAATCGCACTGTAGTTCATCACGACGATCGCAGTAATAACGTATTTGATTAGATTCGTCCCGAGGCCGCGAACGTCTCCGCCATGCAGGGCCGATTGATAGACCTGCCAGAGAAATCCCACGAGTAGAACAACGTAGGCCACCTTCTGCATTCCAGCGGTCACGCCGGTCGACGTGATGCCGGAAACCGCTTGCATAAGAAAGCGCTCGAAGAGATTCAACTGCGTGCTCTGAAGAAAAGCGAGTGATGCCACGCTGGTATGGAGGAGCGTCATCGTGTTACCTGCTGGTCAGCGAGCCGCTGATGAGGCCGTTGTTGCTCGTATTGTTGATGGCGGCCAGCTTTGCGGCTTTACTTTGGTTCGCCAGATCGATACCTCGCGTGCGCATCAGCTCGGCAAGCGCGGCCTGAGTGTAGGCGTTGGCGCGCACTACCCAGACGTCAGCCTCAGCTTCGAGGATCTGTGCACTGCCCGGAGCAGCCGCGGAGATTTGCTGCCCCATCTGGTCCGCTTCAATGAGCTCCGCATCGGCCAGTGCATCAATCTCGATCGCCCGCTTCATCGCATCCTGGGCCTGAGCATCGGTCATGTCCGTCATGCTGCGAACCGCTGGCGATGCCGCGTTCTGTGGCATCACCACACCGTAGACCGCCTGAAACTGCGGTGACACGCTTGCAACATTGCTGACGTTCCGCGATAGCAGTGTCGATTCGAGGCTTTGCGACTGCGGCAACGTGGCGCTCGAGACATTGACATGGAACATGCTGCTCACCTGGCTAAACTGGCCTTCAAACTGTGCCACGGAGCTCTTGGCTTGATTGATCGCCGCCAAGGGATACATCACCTCCTGTTCATACTTTGCCGTGCTCTGTTCGACCTGATTGATGGTCTTCAACGGCGCGGCCATGTAGGTGCTCATGAGAGACTGCATCTTCGAGAGCGCGGCCAGAATCGCCGCTACATCGATGCCGAACTGACCACGCGCATGTGTCGGCATCATCATCAACATCGCAAGCGCGACAGCACCGAACTTGAGCACGGATGGCCGATACCATCGCTTTTTCAACGGCTCGGCTTGTTCTACGGGAATAGCCGGCGTGAGCGGTTCAGACTTCGTTGCTCTTCCACACGTCCAGAAGAAAGGCTTGCGCACTTTATTGGGAATCTTCTTTGTATCCGACATGACCATCCTCCTACCGCGCTGTAAGCGCGCCGTTGACCAAACTGTTGATGTTGCCTGTGGCCGTGCTCTTGCGTTTTACGAGCACATTCTGATGTGCAACACGACCGGCTTCTTCTCGCAATTCCGCAGCGAGCATCTTCTGCATATAGGCTTGGCAACGCAGGTTGGCTACCTGGGCCTGCGCAGTGATGAAGGGGTTCGATCCCGGCGTGCTTATCGCGACCTGATTTTCCATCTGGTCTGCCGTTGCGAGGATCACGTCGGCGGCCTGATCCGCGACGACAGTCGTTTTCAAGTTTTCCTGGCCAAGCGCATCGTCCATATCCATCAACACGCGGTCCTGTGGCGACGCGGCACCCATCTGTGGAACCGTTCCGTAGTTCAAGGTGAAGCTCGTTTGCAGTGCTGGGATTTGTAACGATTGCCGGCTGTGGAGTAACGTCTCGAACTGCTGGGGGCCGGCAATCGTCGCGCTTGAAAACTGCGTGTTGAACGCTTGGTTCATCGAGCTGCGGAAATTATCGATGGAGTTCGAGACGAAACCTCGGGCTTGATTGAGCGCGGCCAGCGGCCAGACTGTCGTTTCGTAAAGCTGCTGCACCTGTTGAGAGATCTGGTTGATCGTCTTGAGCGAGGCCCCCATATCGTCCTGAATGGAACTGAAGATGGAATCGAAGACACTCAGGAACTGCCCATGCGCAAGCGTCGGCACAGCCGCACTCATCCCGGCCATGAGCAGGATAACGGCGCCTCTCTTCTTCCAGCGTTGAGTGGGAAGATGGCGTCTGTTCAGGCGCCGTCTCCACAATCGTGGAGACCTCGTCTAACGATGTTGCGGTCGCTGTTTTCTGGTCGTCGTTCATTGAGCAAGTACCTCCTGCATCGCTCCGGATAGCTCCACGTCCAGAGGTCCAATTTCCGCAAGCCCGCGCGGATACTTTTCGGCAAGTTGCTCGTAGGCCTGGAGGAGCGGAATCTGCGGATGCCCTTGCAGCCACCACTTCCGGAAATGGCGCTCACGCGCATAGGTTGTCGTGATCCAGTAGTCCACGGCACTGGGAACGATCCTGATGGCGTGCGTCGACTCCGCCTTTTCACCGATGGCGATCAGGAACTCGGCGCTGTGACCCTTCTTGGGGTGGGCGAAGGTCTTGACCTGATTGAGAGCTGTCTCGTTCAGATGAACATGGGTACGGAGTGCGGTCATATCGCCGGGCTGCTTGCCGATGATCTTCGTTGTCGCATTCTTCACGATGCCGGCACCATGCTCGTTTGGCCGATCGGGGGTGCCGACGAAGTCCTCCGGGGTCTGGCTGATACCCCAAACGCTAGCGTTCCGCTTACGCGCAGTGCGAAAGAGCTGCACGACCACACTTGCCAGGATCGGCGACTCCAGCAGCGCCCAGCACTCATCCAGCAGAACGATGCTCGGCTGGCCATTCGCTCCGGACGAGCGGTACGTTGCCGTGTGCGCGATCAGCAGGCTCATGGCCCGTTCCAGGCGGGGATCGTCCTTCAGCTTCTCGACGTTGAAATAGAGCCAGGGGTTGGTGAGCTCGACCGTCGTCGGCCTGTCGAAGAGCTGCGCATAAGGCCCCTCGTCCACCCACGCGCGAAGCTTCGTTGATGCCAACTGCGCCATGGCGTTGATCTTCTGGTTCCGATCTCGGTCTTGCCAGTGCGCCAGCTCTGCGGCAAGATCGCCGAACAGTGGGATCGGGTTAGAAGACTTTGCGCTGCATCGCTTATAGGTGGAGGCGATCGCCTCCATCAGAACACTGTCGAGCAAGTCGATATCAAGATCTGGAGGCGTGTTCTCGCCCAGCATGTGGCGAGTCAGATTCTTCAGGAAGGAGATCTGATCGTTCGATGGCTTGATCTCGCCTTTCGGGAGGTCCCAGGGGTTGATCGTCTGGTCGCTATCGAGCGACATCTCGATCATCTCGCCGCCCATCAGCTCGACCAACGGCTGATAGGAATCGCCGCGCTCGAGAATCGAGATGAGAAGATTCGCGCGAGCTGCCATCAGTAGCATCTGCTGCGCGGCCAGGGTCTTACCGCCGCCGCTCTTGGCCATCAATAGCCCATTCGCATCGGAGAGGTCTGGGTCAAACATCGAGAACGGAATGAGCTAACGGAAGGGTGTTTCAAAGAGAATGAGAGGACTCCGCCGGGTACCGGTCCAAGGCATCTCGACCGGCACCAGGTCGGCGACGTTCGACGTGAGCATGTCCTGATCCCGCTTATCCGGATCGGCCATGCCGGGAAGGGTTCCCAGGAAGATGCGTCGCTTGGCGATCGTTTCTGTGACTGCTTTCGCGCCGTTCATGTGCGTGAAAGCGTTCAGGACCTCCTGGGTGCGATTGGCAAGATCCCGTTCCGCACGTTCCAGATCAGCGAAGGTCACGGCCTGCTGCGAAGTCCGCACGACGACCGACAGGCTTAGCTTTGCTGTCTTAAGCGACGAGGAGATGATGTCGCGCTGCACCTGGATGAGCTGAGCCTGTGCCACCTCCGCCTCGGGATTCGATTTGAAGTTGCCGTTCGCGTCCTTCTGTGCGGCCGTCATCTTCTGCAGGCGCTTCTTGTAGCTCTTGAGCACCTTGACCTGATCCGGGATCACCACTTGGCCACTGACGACCAGGGGAAAGCCCAGCGTGGAGAAGTTCTGGAGCATCCCGGGAAAGGTGGCATCCGGCAACTCTTTCAGGCTCACGACGGAATAGAGGTAGCCGTCGATATTGAGGTAGCTCTCCGACTCATTCAGGATGCTCGCCTGGGTCGCCTGCTCCCTCGCGCTCCTGTATTCAATCGACTCTTCGCCGGGCACGTAGGACCGGTGATCTCGGCGGGTAGGATGTTGCGCGTGCTTCAGCTCCTCGAAGAGATCCTGGGTCGAGAGCCTCCGGGGACCAAGGTTGGCCGCCTCCATGGACCCCTCGATACCCCGGAGAATGGACTCGAACTCCGCCAAGTATGTTTCATGCTCTTTGCGAGTCCTCTGGATAGCCTTCTTCTGGCTCATCGTAAAGCCGCCAAGTTGCCGGTTCTGCCGTGCCGAGTGGTAGAGCTTGGCGTGGATGCGGGGATCCCAGATGAGATAGATGTGCAGCCGGTTCTCAAAGTAGAAGCCGGTCCTCTCCTTCTGTTGCCACATGCGAAGGCGATGCGTATCGAGCGCCATGACCTCGGCTTGACCGGCACGCTGCTGATTGATGTAGCTGTCGAATAGATCCCCTAAATGCTCTGAGATTTCGTAACGAAACTGGAGGCGCATGCTGACGTCAGGCACGCTGCGAAATAGTGCTTCGAGCATGGACTTGGTTTGGTTACGATCGCCATCGGTCGCGAAATAGGCCAGGATGCCCCTCAACTCATACCCGGCGACAAAGGCACCGTTGGTGCGGATCATCACGTTATCGCCATCCGGCAGGTCGCGCAGCGGCAGCAGCTCGCACACCGCTGGCGCCTTCATCTTCTTCTCGTGTTCTGCATTCGTCAGTGACATAGTCCTGTTCTCCTGTCTTTCTCAGCCGATCTCTCGGCCGCTTTCAGTCGCTCGTCGGTCATCCTCGCCAGCGAGGCGATTCCTGCGTGGAATCGTGATGCGAACCGCACGCTCGCCAGCATTGCGCGGGCGGCCTCTTCATCAAACTCAAAGTGCATCGAACCATCGCTATTCGTCCTGATCGCGACATGCATGGCGCTCACTCCTGCTCCTCAGCGAGGTAACTATGAGTCAGTTCGGAATCTCGTTCAAGTGCGCACCATGCCCGTGGAGCAAAGAAGGAACGCATGAAGTCGGTGAGATAGCCCCTCGGCCTTCCGTACTTGAACAGCATGAGGAACGGCACCGCGAGAGCCGGAACGACGAACTCCATAAAGACGTTTAGCGGCATGCCGAGCACATGGACGTTATCGCTTACGAAGTGCGCGAGCAGGTTCATCACCGCTGCAAGCGCCAGCACGAGGATCAGATCCTCGAATTCAAGACCGAGAAACGTCACCTTGGTGTGTAGGTTCCTGTGAACCGGCGTTAGATCGAGACTCATCACGTCCTCCTATATCCCGTGCGCATGTGTAACCATCGATTCAGCCAGGCGAACGATGCCCGAAACCATCAGCGCGCCGATTGCGGCGATGAACTTGCGAATCCAGCTCGACCCTGGATAGATCTCGGTCATCACCCCACCCATATGCAGCCCCATGGCGGCCAGTTGAGTGAGCGCGAAAACAGGCAGGATGACGTTCGCAGTCCAGTTCACCAGGCTCATCGTGGCCATCCAGAAGCCATCAGCATTGGTGGCGCCTCCATGCCGGACGAAACCCTCCAGCGCGCGCAGCATTCCTGAACACATCAGAGAAGCAAAGCCGCCATAGAGAAGGTGTTCGAACGGAGAGCTCTTGCTATAGCGATAGACCGCTCCGGCGAAGAACATGCCTGCCATGGTCGGCATCATGGTATTGCCGGCCCAGGAAGCGAGATGTGTGATTGCTCCGTCGAAACTCATCGTTCCCCCTCAGGCCGCCATCGCCCGGAAGAGTGAAAGCAGGCCGCTCACACTCAGAAATGAAATTGCAGCAAAGACCATCCGCGTCCATGGTCTGTGCCTGACGAAGTTGATTACCGCTCCGACGCAGGCCAGGCCTGCGGCCGCCGGCATGATTTGTCCGACGATGTAGTTCCAGAGCGAGGTAAGCATGTCGGTCGAAGCGTACTGCCCGCCTGAATTCCATCCCTGCATCAGTTGCAAGGTCGCTGACAAGGACATCAGGAAGAGTGCGGCGATGATCGAAGCTAAGGGGTTCTCTCCCGCCGCCCCATCGAGTGTGGCTTTCAGCACGAAATAAGCGGCTAGGATGGGCACCAGCTTCGCAACGACGATCTGACTGACAAAGTTCTTGAAGATGGTCTCGATGCTGGCCATCCAGCTCGTACCCACCGATCCGCTGCCGGCGGGAACGGTGATGCCCTGTGCCGCAACCCAGGAGAGGAGCTGCGGGATCGTCAGAAGCACGACGGTCCACAACACCCACTTTCCAACACGCCCATTGACGTGAAAGTTAGTACCTCCTTCGTGCCGAAGATTGACTCCCGCGGCAGCCAGCGTGCAGAAAGCAGCCGGGACCGCTAAGTCGAGCAGCAGCTGAAGAAGGTCGAGAAGGAATTGCGGCACAGGCATGGCTGAATGACCTCGTTTACTGAATCCCTTGCGCTTGAGTGATAAAGCCCTCGGCCATACGCCCGAGACCCGAGATCACCATCAGGGCAACACCGGAGACACCCCAGCCCATGTAGCCGCGGCCGCTCTTGAAGTGCCACCCGGCGATACCCAGGCACGCAATTGCGATCACGGGAGCGATGACGTTGCATCCCCAGTTCACGATGTTGAGCACGGTGCCCTCAACGGTCGTGGCCGGTTGGCCCTGGACTGCCTGGCCAAACGCGGGTGCTGTCCCGAGGTTCTGAGCAGTCGCCGCTAACGGCGCAACGAAACTGCCAAGTAACATCAGGCTCAAAAGAAGCAAGAGAACAGCGCGGAGTGAGTTGTTGGCCTCGGGTCTGTGGAGGACGGTGGTGGTTGGAAGAGCGGCTCCCTCGGAGCGCCGCCAGAAGGCTAGTGCGTTTCCCATGCATTTTTCTCCTGGACGCGGCTGCTCTGGGCACCCGTGTCGAAGAAAAGAGTGTGGTGAAACCGAAACTCGGTCAAAAACACGGAAGGTAGATCTCAGGCGCTCCCGCTCGCCAATTCAATGCGGCAATCTTTCGAGGACACACTTCTGCTTTGCCACCCATCGCAGTTGGCCTTGATCGGATGGAAGAGCTAAAATTAGGATCCTGGCGGGAGTTTCAGAGCCTGTCATGTTCGGCCTTCAGGCGGAGCCGCTTCGGAGATTATGGGATGGCAATCTCAACTCAGCAGCACGCCTACCAATGCGATCAGTGCGGAGCACCAGAGATCGTAGCCGTTCTCATCCTTTATCAACAGGGCACGCGCTCCTTCTCCGGAACGTTTAGCCACGGCGTAAGCCAGTCATACTCCGCAAAGGCAGTAGCACCTCCGCCTCGGCGAGGCTATGTTCGGCCTGTTTTGCTGTGGGGTTTCGCTATGTACTTCTTCCTTTTCTGGGGAGGAGCCGGCTTGAGAGGCATGCTCGAACATGTAGAGGGTTCTGCTGGCAGTCGATTGCCGGTAATCATTCTGCTTGCAATGGGGATCGCTTGTTTGATCGGCTTAATTCTCAATTTAATCCGAAATACCCGCTATAACAGAGAGGTTTACCCACAACTACAGTGGGACTGGACTCACACGTATATGTGCAACCGTTGCGGGAGTTTTCGGCTTATTAGGTAATCGACACTAATCGAGACTGAATCTTCCGAGCCGCCGAGCGCCGATGGAAGTAGCGGTCGTACCCAATCGCACAGAGAGCAATTCGGGCGGATAATGACGCAATCCACCAACTGAGCATTCGAGGCGTTTTCGCCCAAGCGCATTACGGGTGATCCGAATCGGCTTTTACTCTACCAGTACTCGGGACAGACGCGAAGTTTTGCTCAACCGCAGATCGGGGCACCTGCGCCGATGAATACTCCCCCACATGATGGGGTTCTGGGATCGTAAATTGCCCACTCTTGTTCAGAGCCAAGAAGCGACTTATTGCTCTGCTGCAGGATGGGTCATTCGGACCGTTCTTACCTCAACTGTTGATCCTCTGCCCCTGCAGACTGATTAAAGAAGCAAGTGGAGCGAGGAACGCCTCCGTCAAGCCGCAGCATGCTGGGCATAAGCGGGCCGTGCTCAAGCTCTTGATTCGGCGCTACGGCGCTCCTCTCTGCGAAGAAAGGCCCCGGCTTGCAGCCGGGGCCTAGCATTTACAGAGACACGGTCTTACTGAATCAGACTGGGTGCACTGCGGGAGTTGGAGGAACGCTGCTGTTCATGCTTTGTGAAGACAATGTAGATTTTCGTATCGGCCGGCACGGAGACGACCACTCGACTATTTGCATTCAGATTCATCATCTCGGTGTCCCCGGCCGTTCCGATGTTTTCGGCGACCCGTTGCCGCAGAATGTCCTGTTCGGAGAAAGCTGCGCT
>JAABUZ0100008843.1_pt1 | contig 11713 bp, 14 predicted proteins | sample 5562091 | NCBI WGS metagenome assembly JAABUZ01 (sample SAMN12813069, study PRJNA571459) | rock metagenome | isolation source: Antarctica rocks | place: Antarctica: Victoria Land, Linnaeus Terrace sud | collected 2015-12-21
GGCATCCCGCCTGGTCTCAGTACCGCGCAAGGAGATGCCAGGGCAGAATGCGTGGCATGCCGAAAAAGCCGCCCCGAGCCTCGACCGGCCGCATCCGCGACCGCGGCACCATCGCCTTCTGGGTGTTCATCGTCCTGGCGGTCGTCGCCGGCGCCGTCATGTACCGGACGGCAACCACCCGCGGCCCCTCGGACACGGGCTACCGCTCGTCCGACACACCCGCGCAGGCCACACCCACACCCGCCACACCCACGCAGGCCACCTCGCCGGGTGGTTCGGCCGCATCCGCGCCCGTGGCGATCCTCGGCGACCCGTATTCTGGCGGACCGGCCGTCGGAGGCCTCGGTCAGTCGAACTGGACGATGCTCGTGGCCAAGTCGTTGGCGGCAGCCGGGAAGCCGATCGACCTTTCGGTGTTCACGGACAGCAGCGCCGGCTACGTCAAACCAACCGGAGGGGATGGGACGGCGCTGGCCCAACAGGTGTCGCATACCGTCAAGCCCGACGACCGGGTAGTGGTCGTGTTCCCCAGTTCCTCGGATTCCGAGCAGTCGCGCGACGCCGTACGCTCCGCGGCCCAGGCCGCCTACGCCCAGATCAAGTCGACCGCTCCCGGCGCCAGGTTGATCGTCGTCGGGCAGTCCTGGACAAGCGACAAGCCACCGAGCAACGTGACAGGCTTGCGCGACACCCTGCGGGCTGAGGCTGCTGCGGCCGGCGCGGTATTCGTGGACCCCTTGACCGACAAGTGGTTCGTCAACGACACCGGGAAACTGGTCGGCTCGGACGGGGTGCACCTCACCGATCAGGGACACAAGTACCTGGCCGATCAGCTCCAACCACGCATCGCCGCTGCGCTCGGCTGAGGGCGTGCGACAAAGCTGGCCGCCCAATTGGGTATACCGACGCCGATTGGTGCCGCCAGCGGCGCGTCGGCCGATCGTGCTGCTAATGAGCGTGGCTGGCTTTGTCGTGCTGGTGCTCGGAGCCCGCTACGCGCACCGTGGTTCCGGCGAGGTGGACCAACGGATCAGCGGAGAGACTGCAGCGCACCTCTCCGGACATCCGCGGCTCGTGTCGTGGCTCGTATCGCTGGGCAACCCGCTCACCATTTTCGCCCTGGTACTGATACTGGTGACCGCACTTATGCTGCTCAAACGACCGGCTGCCGCCGTGCTGGCTCTCCTCGGTCCAGCGACGGCCGTGGTGTCGACGGAAATGGTGCTCAAGCCGCTGGTCGGCCGCCGCTTGGACGGCGGCCTCGCCTATCCTAGTGGCCATACGACGGCGATCTTCAGCGTCGCCCTGGTCGTGGTCGTGGCCCTGTTTGGCCCGGCCCGTGGTCCGTCCTGGCCGCGGGTGGTCGGTGGCCTCCTAGCGTTGGGAGTGGCTGGTGCCGTGGGGGTTTCGCTGGTGATAGCCGGGGACCACTACCCCACAGACGTACTGGGCGGGGTCTGTGTGGCCACAGTCGTCATTGGCGGGCTGGCGCTGCTGCTCGACCAGATACCCGTCGGCCAGCGGCGTCAGCACCCGGTAACCGCCGTCCGACCGCATGGATCTGCTCGTTGAGCGTCGGGTGCAGAAGGCCTCGGGCGTGGTCTGGTGACACCTCGATATGGCGGCTACACGCGTGCCCCGTTCCCCGCAGCGTGTTCTGGGCGCGTGCCTGGGAGGTTCTGCTCGGTACAAGGACGACCGGCACCCTTGATCCGCTGCTGCGGAAACCCGTTCAGACCCAGGGAACCAGGCCGGTAGGAGGTTGATCAGCCAGTCCCAGAGTGCGGTCACCGGGCTTATGGCCGGTCGAGGTGCCACTAGCGGTGGCGTCACGATTTGGAGGGTACCTGCTCCGATGGAGCCGGCTCGTCCGCCCCTGCGCGTCCGCGGCATCCGCCGTCGGCCACGGCACCCCGAACGAGCCCGCGACCTCGGCCACGCTGCGACACACATCGCTCACCGCGACGGCAATCGCCCGCCGCCACCGGCCCGTCGTGCGCCAACCCGACGGGACCTCGCCGATCGCCTCGGTGACCGAACCTCTCGCACCGTCCGGTTCGACGCAACGCCAGCGACGCTTGTGCCGGACAACCGAGATTCCCTACCCGCCGTAGGGCAGATCTCGCGGCGTGGTCCGCACCTACTGCTTCACCGACGTCGACGCAACACCGCACGAGGGGCAGCCGGCCGCCGATTTATCAGCCGTCTCGACGTGCATTAGCAACAGCTATGACTTCAATGAGGTCACGGGCACCTCGTAACCTCGAATCACTCTGCGGTTCCGGTTGTCAGCGGAATCGGAATCTGTTGATGCATAAGGGAAAGTGTTCATGCGGTACTTCTTGGGGCGTACGGAGCACTGTTGCTTTCTTGTGCCCCTGTGTCCACCAATCGCACGTCAGGTGGTTTACCGGTTTGACTGGCGCATGCTCTGCCAGTCCGAGGCAACGGAGCGGCAGGAATCAACTGGTCTGGTGGAATACGGCCTGTTCGAGTCGTTCCAAGCGCTCGGCGGTCCCCGTTGGCGCGCGGTCGTCGGCGTGATGCTGCTCGATCCATCGTCGCACGAGAGCGGTTGGCTTGACGTGCTCTGCGGTTGCCTGCTCACGGACCCAATCAAGCAGGGACTTCGGCAGACGTAGTGACGTTGTGACCATGGGGTCTGGGTCGACGTCGGTTTCCCACGTCCCCCCGTTCGCCATCTCGGCGGCGGTGCTGTGGGTGTCGTAGTAGTCACGCATCTCAAGTAGTTCTTTGTGGTTCATGGTGTGCCCCTGGCGGTGGTAGGTGTCATCGTGTCTGGCGGGTGAAGTGTCGGCGCTCGGCCGAGTCCATGTTGCGAGCTGTGACGACGTGATCCCGGCCGTCCATGGCTCCTGCGAGGATGACCAGCAGATAGCGGCCGGCGTCGGTAGTGCCGTAGCCGTATTGAGTCTCACTTCGGCCCGTCACGGTCAAGCGGGGCCGGGTGTTGACGACCTGCTCCACCTCTGCGGGCGTGACTTGGTGACGGGTCCAGATGTGCTCTTCGGACTCGTCGTCCCAGCTGCTCTCTCGTCGCACTCACACATTCTAACGCATCGTAGTGCGGAACTCTTCGTTGCGGAGCGGGGATGATCAGGCATGGAGGACCCCGGGAACGCTTGCCCACCCGCCCGCGACCTCTTGCACGTACAGGGGGCCCGATGACCCACCACACCAATCGTCAGCATCCAGCGGTAGCCACAGGGGGCAGCTCAAGGATTTGCAGTAACGCCGCCAGCGTCGTGCCAGGCGGTATGGGCATAGGAAAGCCTCAACCCGACCGATGAGCACACGAAGGCCCCCGGGCAGCCTGCCCGGGATTTGCTCTCGTGGGTGACCTGCCGACCGGGCACGGGCAACAGCCACGACGCCGGACACATCTTCGGACATGAGCACTCAAGAACTTGGCCGGGCCATCAAAGATCACGCGCTCGTACACTACGAGGACGGTGGGTGGGATGTGGTCGTGGAATGTTGGGATGATGCGGAGATCGCCGAAACGATCGGTGAGGCCGAGGCCAGCACCATCGCCGAAGCGCTCGACGCGTTCGCTCCCCTAATCGACGCGTTCGCTCCCTGATCGACGCGTGGTCCGACCGTCAAGCCGACGCCCGCAACTCCGCTTTTTGAGGTCCACAGCGGCGGCGAGCCGGTTGTTCGCGGGACGCAAACGGAGTGCATGGCCGTCACTAAACGCACCACCTCCACACCTGCACCTCCCGCTGGGCAGGATCCGGAGCTGAGTTCGGACACCCCCGGCGCTGCTTGTGCACCACCGACTTCGTGGGCCAGGCTGCGCCGCGCCGGTCGGGGTGAGCGCAACCGTGGCGGGTTGCCGGAGGAACCGGCCTCGCGTCGCCCGCAGCGTCACCGTGGCGGGCTGGACGACCTCACCGGCAGTGCCGGTCAGCTGGTGACCAAGAAGGCCGGGTTCGGTCGGTGGCTGTTTCCGTGGCTACGGTGCCTGCTCGCCGCCTGGGTGTATGTGGTGGTGCTGAAGTTGGTGAGCCCCGCCGGCACTGTGGCGCTGATCGCCCTGTTCATCACCCCCGCGATCATCACCACCCTCTACCTGCCCTCGTCGCGGCGCCGGTCCTGGCGGTGGTTGGTGATCTGGCTGATCGTCAACATCGTCAACCCGACGCTGTTCTTGCCGGCGGCACTGGTCGCCACCACGTGGGCGCTGCACCAGTTCTGGGTGGTGGAACGCCCAGACACGCACCGCACACCACTCGTGGGACCCACCTTCCGCTCTCTCACCGCACTGGTGTTTCACCCGATGTCCCATCCGCTGCGCGGGGCGCTGCGCAGGCGTCCCGGAGGCAGGTCATGAGCCCCCGAGGCAGTGCAGGTGCGACCGCAGTCAAAACAGCTGGACCGCCCCCGGCGAAGCCGGGGGCGGACACGGACACCGTGGACCTGGTGTTGGAGGCCGCGGTGCATCTGGCCACCGGCCTGGCCACGGCGGAGCCTCGCCCCGGTCAACGCGCGTTGGCCCACGATGTGCTCGATGCGATGACCCGCCGGGACCGCGTGGTGGCCCAGGCTCCTACAGGTGTGGGCAAGAGCTTTTCGCACCTGGTTCCGGCCGCCGTGGTGGCTGTGGCCACCGGGGAGCGCACCGTGATCTCCACCGAGTCCCTCGCCCTGCAAAGCCAGATCATCGACAAGGACGCACCTACCGTGGGCGTCGCAACCGCCGCCGTGCTCGGGTCCGCCCCGCGGGTGGCGGTCCTCAAGGGCTGGGGCAATTATGCGTGTTTTCTCCGGGCCACGCACAGTGCCCGGGCCCTGCTCGGGAAACCGGACGACGACACCACACCACCCGACCCCGTCGCCGCACTGACCGACCTGGCCCGGGAACTCCCCGCTCCGCCCCCTGAAGGTGCGGGCAAGAAACGCCGGCCGGCGCGCGCGAAAGCTGCCGACACCGACACCGTGGACATCGACGGTGCGGTGATCCCCCGCGCCGAAGCCATCCCGCTGCTTCATTGGGCCCTCACCGAAGCAGCGGTCAACGGTTCCGGTGACAAGAACTCCTACACCGGCACCGTCAGCGAAGCATCCTGGTCGACGGTCAGCGTGTCCACCAGTGAATGCGTCGGGGCAGCCCAGTGCCCATTCGGCGACGTGTGCCGCCCGGACGCCGCCCGCACCACAGCAGCAGCAGCGGACATCGTGGTCACCAACCATTCGATGCTGGGTGTGCAAGCCGCGAACGCGGCGCCGGTCGTCATCGGCTCCCAACGTCTCGGCCTGTTCCGGCACCTCATCGTCGACGAGGCGCACCGACTGCCCGGCGTGGTCCGGGAGCAAGGTGCCGCCGCAGTATCGGGGCGACGAGTGACCAGGATTCAACGTGGCCTGTCCGCCCTCCTCGACAGCAACGACCCACTGGTGAAGGCCCTGCTCACCGACGGGGACGTCATCAAGGATGCGGTGGACCAGAGCTTGGCCGAGCAGGCCGCGACAACACCGAAAAAGGAGTCCGTGCTGCGGTGCAGCGAAGGTATGGACCCGCTGGCCAGCACCGGGGACCTGCTCACCGGATGGTTGGGTCGGGTGAACAAGATGGTGGGGAACGTCCCCGTCTTCGACCAGAAGACGCAGATCAAGAAGATGCGGGTCACCAGCGCCGTCACCAGCTTGAAAGCGGATCTCACCGCGGTGCGCGAGCACCGCAATGGGGTCGCTCGTTGGGTGGAGAAGGGCAGCGAACCGTCCAGCCGTTTCGCCCGGGGTACCCCCGCGTCGGCGAAGTCCACCCCGGTGGAGGTGGGCGGGTCCTTGGCGTTCAATGTGTACTCCGCGGAGGTGCCGGGCGCGCTGGTGAGGCATCCGGCGGTTCCGGAGAAGGACTGGTTGTCCACGTCAGCACAGTCCACGGCAGCACAGTCGGTGGAGCTGGCCTCGGCGGCCGCCGAGTCGCTGCAGGAACGGGCACCGCGGACGGAGGAGGGGGAGGAGATCACCTCCTCGGCCGGCGGACCCCTGGGGGCACCGCGCTACGCGCTGTCGGTCAGTGCCATGTCCGCGACCCTGCCCAACGGTTTCGGGCGGGACGCCGGCCTGCACCGCCCGACCCGCAGCTATGAGTCTCCCTTCGACACCGCCTACGGGCGTTCCGTGCTGTTCGTGCCACGGGCGAGCGCACCCGAGGATGTGGAAGCGCTCAACGGTGGGTGGCCCGGAGGCAAGGTGCGTTTGGACACCACCCGGCACACCGCCTGGGCGGCGCCCGTGATCGCGGCGCTCGTCCAGGCCAACAACGGCTCCGCCCTGATCTTGGCGGCCACCGCGGCCGCCGGCCAGGCCTACGCCGCCCAGCTGCGCGCCGCGGGTGCTGGGCCACACATCCATTCCCAATGGGATGGTGGTGCGCTGCGGCAGATCACCGCCGCGTGGCGTGAGGATGTGGGGTCGGTGCTCGTCGGCACCCGAAGTTTGATGACGGGGGTCGACGCACCGGGGGAGACCTGTTCGTTGGTGGTCATCGACCGGGTGCCCCGCGCTGCCGGCAACCCGGTTGATGACGCCCGGGTCGAGGCGTTGACCCCGGTGGTGGGTGATCGCTGGACGGCGGACAGCCTCGTCTACGCCAGCGACGCGGCGCTGCTGCTGGAGCAGGCCGCGGGAAGGCTGATCCGGTCGGTGGGCGACTCCGGGATGGTGGCGGTGCTGGACCCCCGGCTGCTGAAGACGGGATCGTTCAGCTACGCCGCCCGCAGCCGGGACACCTATATGAGCGCGTTGCACCGGTTCTCCCGCAAAACCGCTGACCTGGATGAGGCGTTGGAGTTTCTGCGCACTGGGCGAACGGCGTCTGCCGCATGACCGGGACTGATGCGTTCGTCATCGCCACCGACGGATCTTGTCTGGGCAATCCGGGCGCCGGCGGCTGGGCGTGGGCGGTGAGCCCGCAGGTGTGGGGTGCCGGTGGGGCCGTGCACACCACCAACAATGCGATGGAACTCCAGGCGATCCACCAGGCCCTGCTGCTCACCCCCACCGACGCACTGCTGGTGATCGAGACGGACTCGGCGTACTCGATCATGGGTTTTGCGCGCGGCGGACCCCGTCCGTGAGGGCGGGGGTGAGCGCGTTGCGCTTGGGTCTGCCTGGTTTGCGAGCAGGAAGTCGTTGGTTCTCCACGTAGCTGTGGACCACGTCCAGCGCGGCACCGCCGGTGGAGACCGCACAGTAGGACGGTGACCAGAAGTGTTCGCCCCGCAGGGCTCGGGTGACCTCCTGCCACGCCTGCTCGCGGACCACCCGCGAGGTGTTGGTCTTGATCGCCAGGACCAGGGTGGTGACCGAGATCTTCGGTGGGTAGTCGAGCAGCAGGTGGATGTGGTCGTCCTCGCCGTCGAAGGCTGTCACGGTGGTGTCGTGGCGTGCACAGACCTCGCGGGTGGTCGTTTCCAGCAGCTCGCGCACCCGGTCGGTGATGGCGCCGCGTCGGTACTTGGTCACCAGCACTACGTGTACATGCAATCGGTAGACCACATGCCTCCCGGTGCGTATATCATGCCCATCATCAGCCATAAGTGTTACTATAGACTCATGCTTACGGGGCGGCGCTACCTGGCCAGGCTGACCCCTGCCCAAGAGGTGTTGGTTGAGCAGTTCGCGGGCACCGCCCGCACCGTGTGGAACACCGGTCTCGACCAACGCCGCGCCTACCGGCAACGACGGGCCTGGATCAACTACCACCAACAGGCTGCTGAGCTCGTCGACGCCAAAAACGATCCCGACCTCACCTGGTTGGCTGATGTACCAGGGCACTGTCTGCAGCAGACCTTGATGGATCTGGACAAGGCGTGCCGCACCCACGGCACCTTCAGAGTGCACTGGCGGGCCAAGCACCGGTGGTCACCCTCGTTCCGGTTCCCCGAAGGCCACCACATGCGCCTGGTCCGACTGAGCGCACATGTTGAGCAGGTGAACCTGCCCAAGCTCGGTCAGGTCCGCTTCCGCTGGTCCCGCCCACCCGGCGGGCAGGTCCGTTCGGCCACCCTGACCCGCGACGGTGTGCACGGGGGCTGGTACCTGTCCTTCCTCGTCGAGGACGGGCTTCCCGACCTCACACCCAGTGTGGAGGATGTCCCTGCCCCCGACGTGTCGGCGCTCGGAGTGGATCGGGGTGTGGTGGTGGCGTTGGCCTGCTCCGACGGAGCGATGCTGGACCGCGCCTTCACCACCCCCGCCGAACAGGCCAGCATCGCCGCACTGCAAGTCCGCGCCGCCCGCCAACACGGCCCCCGTGCGCCGGGTGCCCGCACCCGGCGGGCACCATCGAAGCGGTGGCTGCGCACCCAGGCCACCATCACCCGCAAGCTGGCCCGGCAGCGCCGCCGCCGCGACGACTTCACCGCCAAGGCCGCCCACGACCTGGCCCGCGACCACGGTCTGGTCGCCGTGGAGAGGCTGCGGGTCGCGCAGATGACCACCAAAGCGGCACCGAAGCCGGACCCCGACAAGCCGGGCGCTTTCCTGCCCAACGGTGCCCGCGCCAAATCAGGTCTGAACCGGGCCATCCTCGCCAAGGGGTGGGGCAAGTTCCTGCTCGCCCTGCACCACCAGGCCCGCTACACCGGTACCTTCGTCGTCACCGTGCCGGCGGCCTACACTTCTCAGCGCTGCCACGAGTGCAGCCACACCCACACCGACACCGACAACCGCAACAGCCAAGCGGAGTTCCGGTGCACCAGGTGTGGCTGGCACGACAACGCCGACACCAATGCAGCACGCAACATCATGGCCGCTGGACTAGCGGCAGCAGGATGCGTAAGTCCCAGCTGATTGGGCAGCGTCAACCTCTGGAAGGCCCACCGGCTGACCAGGAATCCTCGTCCGGAAGGGCGGGGAGGAAGTCAACAGCTGCCTCAGCACCTGGATCGCCGGGTGGAAGCGCAACGGTTGGCGGACGAAGACCGGAGGACAGGTCAAGAACGTCGCGCTGATTCGTGCTGTCGATGAGTTGCTGACCGGGCGCGAGGTGGTCTTCCGCAAAGTCAAGGGCCACTCCGGGAATCTGCTGAACGAGGTCTGTGACCTGCGGGCTCGAGACGCGGCCGCCGCCATCCGGTCTGGGCGGGATGTTGCGGTCGGTGCTGCCGGTCTGGGCGTTCGGGTGCGGCCCCGCTGAATTGCATGCGACTCGACGCAGGAGTGATACCGCGGTGGCCGAACCCCCGGTACGAACAGCGACGAATTACCGTCGACCGCTTTGCAGTCACGCTGCCCGAGAGGGAGGTGCACATGTACGACGAAGCCGGATTCCTCGCCTCCGAGGGCGCCTACTGTGATCAGGTGCACATAGTCGGCGACTACGCGCGCATGATCGAAAGTGGGCTCACCACGGGGCAGGTGGGTCGCAAGCTGCACCTCACGCCTGCGGCAGTGCGAAAGCGCATCGACGAGCACACCCTGTGGGCGATCAAAAACAACGGCAGGTGGTCGTGCCCCGCCACCCAGTTCGACGAGAACGGCCTGATCCCGGGCATGGACCGGATCATTCGACTGGTGTCCGTGGGGATGCACCCGCTGAGCGTCTGCGGGTTGCTGACCGGCCCATGCCCAGAGCTGTCCCAGGACGGTGCGCCGGTGTCACCGGTGGAGTGGTTGCGGGCCGGCGGGGACATCACCCTTGCGGTTCCGGTGGTGCAGCACGGTATCTGGGCGGCTGCCTGATCGGAGCAGGGTCGACACCCACCCCGCCGCACACATCACGGGTATGAACAGCAACGCAGGAATCATCGAACGCACCGTCGCCGTGGCCGCACCCGAGCCCGTGCAGGAGGTGCTCGCCCCCGTGGGCAGCTTCCTGGACGACATCCTCGGTGGCCCGTTCGTCCTCGAGATGACCCGGTCGATGGTGGCGGATGTGCCGGGGGTTCGGTGGTGTATGCACCGCGCCCAATGGGTGCTGCACGCCGTTGTCGGCGAGTGATGGCCTTCACGATGGACGTCCCCTGGACCGCACACATGGAGGGTATGAGCAACCACATCGAAGCCACAGTCCGCGAACTCGATTTCGTCCAGGGCACCTCGGACAAGTTCTACCGAGTGTTCACCCTTGGTACGACGATGGTCGTCCAGTACGGCCGCAACGGTACGTTCGGGTCGATCTCCAGCAAGGAGTTCGACGCCGCCGCCACTGCCGCCAAGGCAGCCGACAAGCAGGTGGCCGCCAAGATGGCGAAGGGCTACCAGCCGGTGCGCTCGGGTGCCCTCACCTTCGACCACGATCCCACCGACAACGAGCTGGACACCGCGGCGAACTTGATGCCACGAGGTGAGTCCACCGTGGCGATGCCCGCCCAGCGTGAGCCCTCCGCAGTGGTCACCGCCGCCAACTCGGCCCCCGCCGACGAGGCGCACGCAGCCACCTTCGCTCGGGTGATCGCAGCCCTCGACGCTTCCAACGCTGCGATCCTCTCGGTGGACACCAACCACCCGGCGAGCATCCCCATGCTGGCCCGAGTAGCCACCTCCACCGAGGTCGATCGGTTGATGGAGGACGGTATGTGGGTTGTCCAGCCCAAGCTGGACGGTGAGCGGGTGCTCATCGAGGTTGTGGACGGCACCGTGTCGGTGTTGAACCGGGCGGGTCAGCCCAAGGCCAAGAATGTTTCCGAGGCCATGCTCGCCCCGTTCCGGGCACTCACCGAGGGCCGCTGGGTCTTCGACGGGGAAATCATCGGTCGCACCGTTCACCTGTTCGACATGGCCGCCGCCGGGCGGTTCGTCACCGAGAGGTCCGGTTTCACCACCCGCCACGCGAACCTGGTAACCATCGTGGACGCCTTGATGGACCCCGCCGACCCGGCGGTGCGGGTGCTCACCTACTCCGAGGAGTCCGACGCGAAGCGCGACCTGCTGGCCCACGCAGAGATCGACGGCAAGGAGGGTGTCATCTTCCGGCACATCACCTCCCCCTACGAGCCGGGCAACCGTTCGGAGGGCTTGCTCAAATGGAAGTTCTTGCACGAGGTTGACGCCGAGGTCGTTCAGATCGGCAAGGGCGGCAAGGCCAACGCGGTCCTCGCGGTCTACGACCACGACGGCGAGCAGGTCACCATCGGCCAAGTTTCGACGCTCGGTCGAAGTGGGGTCGTGGTGGGTGCGGTCGTAGAGGTTGCGTTCCTCTACACCACCAACGCCGCGCATCCTGTGCTGTTCCAGCCCCGCATCGTGCGGGTCCGCACCGACGAAAAGAGTGCCGCGGAGTGCAGTATTGACCAGCTCGCCGCCGCCCTTACCGACAAGACGGTCGGCTGATGGCTGGCAGACCGGTGTTGGGGTTGGACCTCGACGGGGTGTGTGCGGATTACAGCGCCGCGCTGCGCGCCCATGTGGCCGCCAGCCGCGGGCTCGACCCCGATCGGTACGACCTCGAGCTGCCCGAGCCGCATCATTGGTCGCTGGTCACCTCCGGCTGGTTCCGGTCAGACACCCAGTTCCGGGCAGCCCACGCCGAGGCCGTCGCCGCCGGAATGTTCGCGACGATGACGCCCATCGCCGGGGTCAGCGAGGCGCTGTGGCGGCTGTCCGATGCGTGCGTACACATCCGAGTCATCACCCACCGTTTGATGACCGGGGGTGGGCACCGGCGGGCGGTGTCGGACACGGTGACCTGGCTGGACGCGCACCGTGTCCCCTACTCGGATCTGTGCTTCGTGGGGGA
>JAABUZ0100008845.1_pt1 | contig 11712 bp, 9 predicted proteins | sample 5562091 | NCBI WGS metagenome assembly JAABUZ01 (sample SAMN12813069, study PRJNA571459) | rock metagenome | isolation source: Antarctica rocks | place: Antarctica: Victoria Land, Linnaeus Terrace sud | collected 2015-12-21
CGGGGCAGCCGACGTCGAGGCCGCGGTGCAGTTGTGCGTGCCCGCGCCGCACGGCGCGCAGCCAGCCGAAGCGGGCCGGAAAGCCCAGGAGCGGCTTCCACACCAGGTCGTAGTCCCATTCCCCGCCTTGACTGCTGTGCAGGCTCGTGCCGTAGGCGTCGGCGCTGGGTAGCGGGATGATGCGGCGCGGGGCGAGCCGGCCGAGCACGTCGATGGCCGCGGTGCCCAGCGGACTGCGGTAGTAGGCGGGTCCCTGCAGGTCGAACCACGGGCTGTTGAGTACCAGGCCGTCCACCGCCGGCGAGCCGGCGCGGCGCCGACGATTCAGCCACAAGGGAACGATGAGTCCGCCGGTGGAGTGTGCGCCGAGCAGGACGTGCTCGTGGCCCTCCTCGTGTTGGATGATCCGCAGTGCCTCGTCGAGCTCGGTGTCGTAGAGCTCCAGGGCACTGACGAAGTGCGGGGTGTGCCCGTCCCTGATCGAGCGGCCGCATTTACGCAGGTCGAGGGCGTAGAAGGAGTACCCCTGCGCCACCATGTGCTCGGCGAGCCCGGTCTGGAAGAAGTAGTCGGTGTACCCGTGCACATGCAGGTAGGCACCGCGCGAGCCGCGCCGGGTGTGCCGCACGAGGGTGGCCACGACGTCGCCCTCACCGTCGGGGTCGGGACCCAGCGGAAGGACGCGTTGTTCGTAGTCGCCACCGAGGACGTCGGGCAGCCAGGCGCTCATGAGAGGCAATCCTAGGGTGCGGTGTGGTACGCATCGTGGGGTGAACCCTGCACTGCGCCGCTCGTGGTCGGCCGACCTCGACACCGCCACCTTGTACGCCTTGATCGCACTGCGGAGTGAGATCTTCGTGGTCGAACAGAACTGCGCCTACCAGGACCTGGACGGCGCGGACCTCCAGTACGACACTCGGCACTTCTGGCTGGAGCACGACAACGCGATCCTGGGAACGGTCCGGCTCGTCGAGACCGACGGGGCCGATGGTCCGGAGTTCCACATCGGACGCCTGTGCGTGCTCAGCGGCGCGCGCGGTCAGGGCCACGCACGGCGCCTGGTGCAGGCTGCGCTCGCCGAGGTGGGCTCGGCGCCGTGCCGGCTCAACGCCCAGACCCCCCTGACCGACTGGTACACCAGGCACGGGTTCGTGCCGGACGGCGCGGAGTTCGTCGAGGACGGCATCGCCCACACGCCGATGCTGCGCGCGGGCCGCTTGGCCCGGCGTGCGAGGATCAGCACCACGATCGAGGTGTGAGCAGGGAAGCCGGTGCGAATCCGGCGCGGTCCCGCCACTGTGAGGGGCATTGCCCCAAGCCAGGCCACTGCTGCACCTCGTAGGAACCGACCCGGGCGTGGACACCCGAGGAAGTGACAGGTGGGCCGTGTCAGCCGCCGCGCAAGGATCGGCAACCGCCAAGGCAGCCTCCGATGAGCCGCCGGGCTACCCCTTTTCGGCCATCGTGGGCCAGGAGCAGTTGCGGCTGGCCCTGCTGCTCTGCGCTGTGCACCCTGGCATCGGTGGCGTTCTGGTCCGCGGGGAGAAGGGCACAGCCAAGTCGACGATGGTCCGTGCCCTTGCCGCGCTGCTGCCCGCCGAGGGCGGGCGGGCCGGACGGCTGGTGGAGCTGCCCGTCGGAGCCACCGAGGACCGGGTCGTCGGTTCGCTGGACCTGGAGAAGGTCCTGCGCAACGGCGAGCGCGCCTTCCAGCCCGGGCTGCTCGCCGCTGCCCACCGGGGCGTGCTCTACGTCGACGAGGTGAACCTGCTGCACGACCACCTGGTGGACGTGCTGCTCGATGCGGCGGCGATGGGACGCGCGCACATCGAGCGCGACGGCATCTCACACTCGCACCCGGCGAAGTTCGTGCTGGTCGGCACCATGAACCCGGAGGAGGGAGAGCTGCGGCCCCAGCTCCTCGACCGCTTCGGCCTGGCGGTGGAGGTCGCGGCCTCCAGGGAGGTCGACACCCGCGTCGAGGTGGTCCGGCGACGCTTGTCCTACGAGCAGGATGCGGCGGCATTCGGCGAGCGTTTCGATGCGGCGGACGCGGCCTTGGCCGAGCAGATCCTCGCCGCGCGCCGACGACTGGCCGGTGTGGCACTGCCCGACACAGAGCTCCGGCGGATTGCGGCACTGTGCGCGTCCTTCGGGGTCGACGGGATGCGGGCGGACCTGGTGCTGGCTCGCACGGCGATCGCGCACGCGGCCTGGCGTGGCGCGGACGCGGTGGCCGAAGACGATGTCCGCATCGCCGCCGAGCTGGCCCTGCCGCACCGGCGCAGACGGGACCCCTTCGACGAGCCGGGACTGGACTCGGAGCAGTTGGACGAGGCGATGCGCGACGCCGCCCAGCATGCCGAGCCTCCGGAGCCGCCCGAGCCCCCCGACGACGAACCCCCGGGCGGCGGCGAGCCGGAGGCCGAACCCGAAAACGCCGACGGTCCAGCGCCGCACAGCGACGAGCAGCAGCAGCCCGAGCCCGAGCCCGACCGGCCCTCGCCCGAACGCCAGTCCGGGCCCGCCGGAGCCCAGTACCGCACGCGGCTGCTGGAGATCCCAGGGCTCGGGGAGGGAGCGCCAGGGCGGCGTTCCCGGTCACGGTCGGACACCGGGCGCACCGTGCGTTCGGCCACGGCCACAGGTCGCGGTCTGCACCTGCTGGACACCCTGCTGGCCGCCGCGCCGCACCAGGTGGCGCGGGGCCGCCGCAGTGGTGGTGCGCTCACGCTCGCGCCACAGGATCTGCGCCGCGCAATCCGTGAGGGCCGGGAGGGGAACCTGGTCTTGTTCGTTGTCGACGCCTCGGGGTCGATGGCCGCCCGCGATCGGCTGGCCGCCGTCACCGGCGCGGTGATGTCCCTGCTGCGCGACGCCTACCAGCGCCGCGACAAGGTGGGCGTCGTGGTGGTCCGGGGCAGCTCGGCCGAGCTGGTGCTGCCGCCCACCACCTCCGTGGACATTGCCGCCCGTCGGCTGCAGAGCATGCGCACCGGAGGGCGGACACCCCTGGCGGCCGGTCTGCTGCGGGCTCGCGCGGTGCTGCGCGCCGAACGGGTCCGCGACCCCCGACGTCGCCCGCTGCTGGTGCTGCTCACCGACGGTCGCGCCACCGGGGGAGCCGACCCGGTGCCGCGGGCCCGGATGGCCGCGGCGCTGCTCGCCGCCGAGGGCACGGCCGCGGTGGTCATCGATTGCGAGACCGGCTTGGTGCGGCTCGGCCTGGCCGCGCAGCTCGCCGAGGCACTCCAGGCTGCGTGTGTGCGCCTGGACGAACTGTCGGCCGAACATGTCGCGGGCACCGTCCGCGCCATGCGCGCCGCCTGAGTCAGAGGAGCATGAGCCATGCCGCAAGGAGTTCCCAGCGTCGTCCCCGCCGATGGGCTGACCACCAGGCAGCGCCGCAACGGTCCGCTGCTGGCGGTGCACACCGGTGAGATGAAGGGCAAGTCCACGGCCGCCTTCGGCACTGCGTTGCGCGCCTGGAACCAGGGCATGGCGATCGGGGTCTTCCAGTTCGTCAAGAGCGCCAAGTGGAAGGTCGGCGAGGAGCAGGCCTTCCGGGCGCTCGGGCAGGTGCACGCAGACACCGGCGTGGGGGCGCCGGTGGAGTGGCACAAGATGGGGGAGGGCTGGTCGTGGAGTCGCAAGCACGGCACCGAGGCGGACCACGCCGACGCGGCGCGGGAGGGTTGGGCGGAGATCGCCCGGTGCCTGGCGGCGCAGAAGCACGGCCTCTATGTGCTCGACGAGTTCACCTACCCGCTGCACTGGGGGTGGATCGACACCGCGGAGGTGGTGCAGACCCTGCGGGCGCGTCCCGGCCACCAGCACGTCATCATCACCGGCCGGCACGCCCCGGCCGCGCTGGTGGAGGCCGCCGACCTCGTCGTCGAGATGACCAAGATCAAGCACCCGATGGACGCCGGCCGTAAGGGCCAACGTGGGATCGAGTGGTAGCACCCGCGGTGGTCATCGCCGCACCCGCCTCGGGCAGCGGCAAGACGACGGTGGCGACCGGGCTCATCGGTGCGCTGCGCGCAGCGGGACACCGGGTGGCCCCGTTCAAGGTCGGTCCGGACTACGTCGATCCCGGCTACCACGCGGTTGCCGCGGGCCTGCCCGGGCGCAACCTCGACCCGGTGCTCGTCGGGGAACGGCGTATCGGCCCGCTGTACGCCCACGGCAGCGCGGGGTGTGACATCGCCGTCGTCGAGGGCGTGATGGGCCTGTTCGACGGCAGGAGCGGCGGCGGCCCCTCCGGGCCTGGGCACGGCTCCACCGCCCACGTTGCCGCCCTGCTCGGCGCCCCGGTCGTGCTGGTGGTGGACGCGCGGGGGCAGGCGCGGAGCCTGGCCGCGTTGCTGCACGGCTTCGCCACCTTCGATCCCACGGTCCGGTTGGCCGGCGTCGTGCTCAACCGCGTCGGATCCGCGCGACACGAGGAGATTCTGCGGGAGGCATGCGACGACGCGGGATTGCCCGTGCTCGGAGCCCTGCCGCGCGATGCCGAACTCGCGGTGCCCGCGCGCCACTTGGGACTGGTCACCGCGGCCGAGCACGGCGCTGCGGCCCGGCACGCCGTCGCCGCCATGGCCGCGCTGGTGGCCGAGCATGTCGATCTCGCCGCCGTCGCGGCCATGGCGCGCACGACGGTGTGCGCTCCGCCGTGGGATCCGGCCCAGGAAGTCGGTGCGCCGCAGCCGGGCAAGCCGGTGGTGGCGGTGGCCGGGGGTGGCGCGTTCACCTTCGGCTACGCCGAGCACGCCGAGCTACTGGCCGCCGCCGGCGCGCAGGTGGTGACCGTAGATCCGCTGCACGACGCCGGGTTACCGGAGGGCACCCGCGGGCTGGTGCTGCCGGGCGGCTTCCCCGAGGAGCACGTGGCCGACCTCGCCGCCAATGCTGCCCTGTTGGGCTGCGTCCGGGCGCTCGCCGCCACCGGAGCGCTGATCCACGCCGAGTGCGGTGGCCTGTTGTACCTGGCCCGCGAGCTGCAGGGTCATCGGTTGGCGGGAGTGCTGGATGTGACGGCGGAGTTCAGCCCTCGGTTAACGCTGGGCTACCGGGAGGCGGTCGCGGTGAGCGGGTCGGTCCTGCATCACGCCGGTGCACGGCTCAGCGGTCACGAGTTCCACCGCACCGTGGTGAGCCCGGCAGCCGGGGCCCGCCCGGCCTGGGGCTGGGCGGGGGCCCGGGAGGGTTTCGTGCAGCGCGGGGTGCACGCGTCCTATCTGCACACCCATCCGGCGGGTTCCCCGGGGGCGATCGCGCGCTTCGTGGCGGGGTGCGCGGCTTGAGGATCACGGTCATCGGGCTGGACGGTGCGGAGTTGTCCGCGGAGGCCGCGACGGCGCTCGCGCAAGCGCAGATCGCGGTGGGTGGGCGCCGCAACCTGGCTGCGGTGTCCTTGCCGCCCGGCTGCACCCGCATCGAGCTGGGACCGCTGGAGCCGGCGCTGACCGCGCTGGGCGCCGCCGAGGAGCCCGCGGTCGTGCTCGCCTCCGGAGATCCCGGTTTCTTCGGCATCGTCCGCGCGCTGCGGGAGCACGGGATCGTGCCCCGGGTGCTGCCGGCGCTGTCCAGTGTGCAGCGGGCGTTTGCCGCCATCGGGCGCCCGTGGGACGACGTGGTGGTGGTCAGCGCGCACGGGCGGGCCCTGCGTCCGGCCCTCAACGTGTGCCGGGCCCGGGACGCGGTGGCCGTGCTCACCGCACCGGGAGCCGGGCCGGCCGAGCTCGCCGCGGGCCTGCGCGGGTGGGATCGCACGTTGGTGGTGGCCGAAGACTTGGGCGGGCCCGCCGAACGGATCAGCACGGTCACGCTCGCCGAGGCGGCCGCGGGCAGCTGGGCCGAGCCCAATGTCGTGCTGTGTCTGCGCAGCCTGGTGCACTTGCCGTCGATGGGCTGGATCGCGGGCGGCCCGCGGGCTGCGGTCACGCCGGTGCGGGAGCCCGGGCAGGACGCCGGGCCCGAGGTGCTGGCCAGTGTGCTGTCCTATTTGGACCCTGGAGTCGGGCAGCTGGTCTGGGTGGGCGGGGCGGAGGCGTCCGCGGTGGCGGCGGCGTGCGCGCGCCGGGGCGCGGCGGTCATCGTCGTGCCGGACGTGGATGCGCAGGACTCGCCGAATCCGGATGCGGTGTTTCTCGGCGGACCCGGCGCCGTCACGCTGCTGTCCGCCTGCCTGCGCGCGGCGCCAAGCAGCGTCGTCTTGCTGCAACCCGGCGACCGACTCGCTGAAGCGCGAGAAATATTGCGGGACAACGGGTTTAGGACCACCGCCCGCCGCATGACGGTCGCCGAGATCAGCGTCGACGACGCCACCGATTCCCCGGAGGGCGACTCCGCTGTGCTGCTCGCTGGCATTCGCTGAGCCCCTGTCCGTCGGTCCGTCTGAGCACACAGCAGACACACATGATCGACACAACATCGTTACCGTTGCACACCTTCCGGAGGTAGCCGCGGGTCTATCGTTCCCAACAACCTCCGCCGTAGACGGTTGAGGTCCCAGGCCCGCGACGCGCGACCGGTGTTCCGGGCCATCCGTTCTCGTCGAGAGGAATCCAGTGATGCGGACAAAGCGGTGCGCAGCGGTGCTTGCGCTCCCGGTAGCGGCAGTGATGTTGCTGGCCGGATGCAGCAGCAGTAGCAGCGGCGGAAGTGGGGGCGGCGGCAGCGACGGCGGTTCGGTCACCATCAACGGAACTCAACCCGAGAACCCGCTCATCCCGGCGAACACCAACGAGGAGGGTGGCTCCATCCCCGTCGATGAGCTGTTCACCGGTCTGGTGAAGTACAACACCGACACCTCCAAGGCCGAGCTGGCGATCGCGGAGTCCATCGACACCACCGACGCGGTGCACTACGACATCAAGCTCAGGTCGGGATACACCTTCCATGACGGCACCCCTGTCGACGCCAAGAGCTTTGTCGACGCCTGGAACTGGGGTGCATACGGACCCAACGCTGCGCTCAACGCGAGCTTCTTCGAGCAGATCAAGGGCTACGACGACGTCAACCCACAGCCCCCGTCCGGCAGCCCCAAGGGCACCAAGCCCCCGGCCCCGACGGCCAAGACCATGAGCGGCCTCAGCGTTGTCAGCCCCACCGAGTTCAAGGTGGAACTCTCCGCCCCCTACAGCCCGTTCAAGGCCAAGCTGGGCTACCACGCGTTCGCGCCGATGCCGGCGAGCTTCTTCGCCGACCCCACCGCATTCGGGCGCAAGCCGCTGGGTAATGGGCCGTTCAAGTTCGTGGAGTGGATCGACCAGCAGGACATCAAGCTGACCCGCAACGACGACTACAAGGGCCAGAAGCCGCACATCAAGGACGTGACGGTCAAGATCTACCAGAGCCTGGAATCGGCCTACGCCGACCTCGCCTCCGGCAACCTGGACTTCGTTCAGCTGCTGCCGCCCTCGGCGCTCGCCGGTGACAAGTACAAGACCGACCTCCGCGACCGCACGGTGGACAAGAACGCCCCGCGACTGGTTACCGCTGCGTTCCCGACCTACGACCCCCGATTCCAGAACGCGGATCTGCGCAAGGCCGTCTCGATGGCTATCAACCGCGAACAGATCGGCAAGGTCATCTTCAACGGCGCAGACATCCCGTCGAGCGCCTATTCCGCACCCGCCATCGACGGCTACCAGGCCGGCACCTGCGGCGAGGCGTGCAGCTACGACCCGGCGAAGGCAAAGGCGCTGCTGGCCAAGGCCGGTGGCTTCACCGGACAGCTGACCTTCACCTACAACGCCGACGGCGGGCACAAGGCCTGGACCGAGGCGGTGTGCAACAGCATCAAGGAGGCCATCGGCATCGACTGCGTCGCCACCCCGGTGCCCACCTTCCAGGTGCTGCGCCAGAGCATCAATGCCAAGCAGATGTCCGGTCTGTTCCGGCAGGCTTGGAGTTACGACTTCCCGAACCTAGAGAACGGCCTCAGCCCGCTCTACGGCACTGGGGGGTCCGCTAACGACTCCAAGTACTCCAACAAGGCGTTCGACGCGGCGCTGGTCAAGGCCGCAGCCAACACCGACCCGGACAAGGCCAACCAGGGCTTCATCGAGGCCGAGAAGATGCTCGTCAACGATCTGCCGGCGATTCCCTTGTGGAGTGTGAAGCAGAAGGCGGGCTACTCGGAGCGGCTGAGCAACGCAAAGCTTTCCTACACGCTGGAACTTGACCTCAGCCAGGTCACCGTCAACAGCTGACATCCACTCGGACCGGTTCGCCCTCGACCAGGGCGAACCGGCCGTTTGGGGTGTCCGTAGATGCCCGGCTACAGCTATCTTGACCTTGGTGCCGCTGCAGCACCGTCAGTGAGGGAGTTCTCGTGGGCCGCTACATACTGCGGCGTCTGCTCCAGATGATCCCCGTCTTCCTGGGCACGACGTTTCTCATCTATTACCTGGTCTACTCGGTGCCCGGGGATCCCTTCGCCGGCAAGTGCGGGCAGCGCGCGTGCCCCCAGGCCTACATTGACCAGATCACCGCCAAGTACAACCTGAACGACAACGTGTTCCTCCAGTACGTCAAGTACCTGGGCAACCTGCTCCACGGCGACTTCGGCAGCACCTTCTCCGGCCGGCCGATCAGTGACATCATTCTCAGCTCGTACCCGGTGACCATTCGATTGGCGTTGCTCGCGCTGCTCATCGAGATCATCGTGGGCATTGCGGCCGGCGTCCTCACCGGCCTGGGTCGCAAGAGCTTCCTGGACAACCTGGTGCTGATTGCCACCCTGCTGCTGATCTCGTTGCCGGTGTTCGTCACCGGTTTCGTCCTGCAGTACGCGCTGGGGGTGAAGTGGGGCGTCATCACCCCCACGGTGTCGCCCAAGGCGCCGTTCAGCGAGCTGTTGGTGCCCGCCTTCGTCCTCGCCAGCCTGTCGCTGGCCTACGCGACCCGGATCACCCGCACCTCGATCGTGGAGAACCGCCGCTCGGACTACGTGCGCACCGCGATCGCCAAGGGGCTGCCGCAGCGCCGGGTGATCGGGGTACACCTGCTGCGTAACTCGCTGATCCCCGTGGTCACCTTTCTCGGCACCGACTTCGGAGCCCTGATGGGCGGTGCCATCGTCACCGAGGGAATCTTCAATATCAACGGCATCGGTCGGCAGGTGTACCGCGCCATCCAGGTCAAGGAGGGCGCCACCGTCACCGGACTCGTGGTGGTGCTGGTGCTGGTCTACCTGCTGATGAACCTTTTGGTGGACATCCTCTACGCCGTACTCGACCCAAGGATCCGCTATGACTGAGCCCACCCTGGCTAGGGATTCCCCGAGCGGGCCGGACACCGTCGGAGGCCCGGACGCAGCGCCGGAGCGGATCGGCAGCCTTACCTCCGACGCCTGGCGCGACCTTCGACGTCGGCCCCTGTTCCTCGTCTCGGGCGCCATCATCATCCTGGCGGTGCTGATGTCGCTGTTTCCCGGCTTGTTCACCTCCACCGACCCGCTGGCCGCGGACCTCGCCAAGAGCAACCAGGGTCCTTCCGCGCAGGCCTGGTTCGGCTACGACCTGCAGGGTCACGACGTGTTCGCCCGGTGCATCTACGGCACCAGGTACTCCCTCGCCGTGGGTGTGCTCGCCACGCTGGGGACCACCCTTGTCGGCGTCACCGTCGGGATCTTCGCGGCCTACTACGGCGGTTGGCTGGACGGGCTGCTGTCCCGCATCGCGGACGTCTTCCTCGGCATCCCCTTCGTCCTGGGCGCCATCGTCATTCTGACGACCTTCTCGGTGAACAGCACCATCGGGATCGTCGCGCTGGTGGTGATGTCTCTGGTGGTACTCGGCTGGCCGGTGCCGACGCGGGTGATGCGCTCGTCGATGCTCCAGGCGAAACAGGCCGACTACGTCGCCGCGGCACGGTCCATGGGGGCGAGCACGCCGCGGATCATCCTGCGGCACCTGCTGCCCAACTGCCTGGCGCCCACGCTGGTATACGCGACCATCTCCCTGGGGGCCTTCATCGGCGCGGAGGCGACCCTGTCCTACCTCGGCATCGGACTGCACGCGCCGGTGGTCTCCTGGGGTGTGATGATCAGCGACTCGCAGACCTACCTGCGGGACGCTCCCTTCGCGCTGCTCTTCCCGGCCATGTTCCTGTCGATCACCGTGCTCGCGTTCGTGATGCTCGGTGACGCGGTGCGCCAGGCCCTCGATCCGAAGCTGCGTTAGGAGCACCTGTGTTCGACAAGCGCACGGAGACCGAGCCGCTGCTCGACGTGCAGGACCTGTACGTCGAGTTCCGCACCCGCGACGGGGTGGCCAAGGTGCTCAACGGGGTGTCCTACGACGTCAGTGCGGGCGAGACGCTCGCCGTGCTTGGCGAGTCCGGTTCCGGCAAGAGCGTCACCGCGCAGACCGTGATGGGGATCCTGGACACCCCGCCCGGCGTCGTCACCGGTGGCCAGGTGCGCTTTCGCGGGCAGGACATGCTGGCGATGACCGCCGAGCAGCGCCGGCTGATCCGCGGTGACGGTATCGCCATGGTGTTCCAGGACGCGTTGTCGGCGCTCAACCCGGTGTTCAGCGTCGGCTTCCAGATCGCTGAGCAGTTCCGGGTCCGGCGGGGAATGGGCCGCAAGGACGCGATGAAGCGGGCCGTGGAGCTGTTGGAGCAGGTGCAGATCCCCAACGCGAAGGGTCGGGTCAAGGAGTACCCGCACCAGTTCTCCGGCGGGATGCGCCAGCGGGTGATGATCGCGATGTCGCTGGCCCTGGACCCCGAGCTACTCATCGCCGACGAGCCCACCACCGCGCTGGATGTCACCGTGCAGGCCCAGATCATGGACCTGCTCAAAGAGATCCAGGCCGAGCGCCAGATGGGCCTGATCCTGATCACCCACGATCTGGGTGTGGTTGCCGATGTGGCCGACAAGATCGCCGTGATGTACGCCGGCCGCATCGTAGAGCACGCCGAGGTGCACGACCTCTACGCCAAGCCCTGCCATCCATACACCATGGCGCTGCTGGAGTCGATCCCCCGGGTCGACCTCAAGGGCCAGAAGCTGATTAGCATCTCCGGGTTGCCGCCCAACCTGATGCGTATTCCCCCCGGCTGCGCCTTCCACCCCCGCTGCCCGATGGCCCAGGACATCTGTACCCAAAAGGTGCCGCCCCTGCTACGGCTCGGCGGCGAGCGGACCAGCGCCTGCCTGTTCGCCGAGGACCTCTACCAACGTGAGGACGTGCCGAGCCATGGCTGATCTGTCCAAGTCCGGCCAGGTGCTGCTCGAAGTCCGCGATCTGGTCAAGCACTACCCGGTGACCCAGGGTGTGGTGTTCCGCCGGACCATCGGCCAGGTGCGGGCCGTGGACGGCGTCAGCTTCGACCTCGCCTCAGGGGAGACGCTCGGCGTTGTCGGGGAGTCCGGTTGCGGCAAGTCGACCCTGGCCAAGGTGCTGATGCGCCTGGAGCCCGCGACCTCGGGTCGGGTGCTGTTCGAGGGGGAGGACATCCTCGGCCTCAAGGGCGCGGCGCTCCGCCGGATGCGGCGCAAGGTGCAGATGGTGTTTCAGGACCCCTACACCGCGCTCAACCCGAGGATGACCGTCGGCGACATCGTGGGCGAGCCCTACGAGATCCACTCCGAGGTGGCGCCGAAGAAGTCGCGCCGCGGGGCGGTGCAGGACCTGCTCGACGTGGTCGGCCTCAACCCCGAGTACATCAACCGCTATCCGCACCAGTTCTCCGGCG
>JAABUZ0100008846.1_pt1 | contig 11711 bp, 10 predicted proteins | sample 5562091 | NCBI WGS metagenome assembly JAABUZ01 (sample SAMN12813069, study PRJNA571459) | rock metagenome | isolation source: Antarctica rocks | place: Antarctica: Victoria Land, Linnaeus Terrace sud | collected 2015-12-21
AGCGAAGGGCAGTTCTTCTGCCCCCGGTGTGGTGCCGACCGTGCGTACGTACGAAAGCTGTTCAAGCGATGGTTCACCCTGTTCTTCATCCCCGTGATCCCGGGAAAGACCCTTGGAGAGGAGGTGACGTGTGCTACCTGCGCGACAAGCTTCGATCCCCAGGTGCTCGACCAGCCCACGTCCGGTGCTCTCACCGACGCCATCCGCAACGCCATGCGGGTGGCGGTTGTGGCCATGCTGCGCGCCGGGGGGGTGAGCCAGCCCGCGGCACGAGCGGCGGTCGAGGCGGTCCGCTCGGCCGGCGTCGACGGCTGGGACGACACCATGCTCGCCGCCGACCTCGAGCAGGTCGACACCTCCCAGCTCCCCGCCTACCTGGCCCCGCTGGCCCAGGGGCTGCAGGAGCAGGGCAAGGAGTCGTTTGCGTCCGAGGTCGGCCGCGTTGGCCTGGCCGACGGCCCCCTCACCGGTGTCGAGACCACTGTGTTGGAGACCGTGGGCGCTAGCCTGGGGCTGAGCGCCACGCACCTGCGGGGGATCGTGGCGTCCCTGGCCGGAGAGCCTACCTACCCGGTGGACGGCCCCCAGTAGCGCGACCGCCCGACGGGGTCGCCAGTCGCCCAGTCGCGTGTCGCCAGTCGCCCTGCGGCGTCGACAGGGCCCTGACGCGCAGACGCGGTCGCGCCCCGGCCGCTCCCAGCCTCTTCCCTGACCGCTACACGTGGTGATCTCTACGAGCGTCAGCACCCGGGTTGGCCGTGACGACGCCTAGACCGTTTGCGGCTGACGTGCCCGTGGTGGCACCACCCAGCACAGAGTGGCTGGCGCCGCCGGCCGCCCTCGACCACGATCAGGGGTGACTGAGCGCGCCGACCCAGGCACGACGAGGTCACGTTCCCCTCCTGGCACCCTCATGTCACTGATCCCCTACCGCTTCGAGCGCACCGATAGCGCGGCCGGCCTCCACGCCGCGTTCGATGAGCTCGCGCCCGGTGCCGAGACAGGCCGGAAGGTGAGCGTGGCCGGGCGGGTCATGCTGCTGCGCCACCAGGGCAGGCTCGCCTTCGCCACGCTCCGGGACTCCTCGGGGGCCGTGCAGCTGTTCGCCCTCGCCGCTGTCACCGGGGAGTTCGAGGCCTTCGCCCGGCTGCATCTCGGCGACTGGGTCGGCGCCACCGGCGAGGTGGTCAAGACCCGCAAGGGTGAGCTCTCCGTCAAGGTCGAGTCGTGGGTGGTGCTCGCCGAGGCCCGCAGGGGGTTTGGTGACAAGTGGCGGGGCGTGGCCGACGTCGACACCCGCTACCGCCAGCGCTACGTCGACCTGTGGGCCAACGAGGACAGCCGGCGGGTGTTCCTTCTGCGCAGCCGTATGGTCAGCCTCATCCGCCGGTGGCTGGAGGACCGGGGCTTCGTCGAGGTGGAGACCCCCGTCCTGCAGCCGATCCCTGGTGGGGCGACGGCCAAGCCGTTCAGGACCCATCACAACGCCCTGGGCATCGACCTGTACCTGCGCATCGCCCCCGAGCTCTACCTGAAGCGCCTGGTGGTCGGCGGGTTCGAGCGGGTCTTCGAGATCGGCCGGGTCTTTCGCAACGAGGGCCTCTCGCCCCGGCATAACCCAGAGTTCACCATCCTCGAGCTCTATGCCGCCTACCTCGACTACACCGATCTCATGGTCCTGACCGAGGAGCTCGTGGCGCACCTGTGCCACAAGCTCTTGGGGAACATGACGTTGACCTACGGCGGCCGGGATCTCGATCTCAGCCCGCCGTGGCGTCGGGCGTCCATGGTCGAGCTCGTCGAGGAGCGCACCGGCCACCTGCTCTCGCTGGACATGGGCACCGAGGGGCTGCGCCCGATCGCCGATCGCCACGGAGTTGCGTGGGCGCCGGAGTGGGGCCCGGGCAAGTTGATCCTCGAGATCTACGAAAAGACCACCGAGCACACCTTGTGGGCGCCGGTGTTCGTCACCGACTATCCCACCGAGGTATCGCCCCTGTCACGCCGACACCGTCACCTCGACGGGTGGGTCGAACGGTTCGAGACGATCGTGGCCGGCCGAGAGCTGTCCAACAACTTCAGCGAGCTCATCGACCCCGACGAGCAGCGGGCGCGCCTCGAGGACCAGGCGGCCGCCCACGCCGGTGGGGACGAGGAGGCGATGGTCGTCGATGAGGACTACCTGCGGGCCCTCGACTACGGGCTGCCGCCCACCGCCGGCCTGGGCATCGGCATTGACCGCCTGACCATGCTCCTGGCCGACGTGGCGAGCATCCGCGACGTGGTCCTGTTCCCCACGCTGCGACCCGAGGCGGCTGTCGGGACGGCGGAGGGCGAGGGGGGCGCAGAGCCGGCCGAGGCGGCACAGAGCTCGAGCAGCCGGGAGCCCAGTCAGCTCCCAGAGGGCGAAGCCAGCTCGTAGAGCGCCCAGGCAGCTCGGAGAGGGCGCAGCCAGTAGCCTCGGACCTCATGAGCATGTCGCCACAACCTGACCTGGCCCGCAAGGTCGGCCAACTCGATTATGACGTAGGCGCGATCTACAACATGCTCAACGCAATCCAGACCACGCAGCTCCGCCACGGTAACCGCCTGGATGAGATCAGCCGAGATCTCGGCGGGCTGCACGACGACATCGCCGCGGTCCGCACGGACGTTGGCACCATCCTCGAGCTGCTCAGGGCTACTTAAAATGGGCTAAGGCGGGCGAACGGGCTGAGCTGGCGGGGTCGGCATCGAGTCGGCCTCCAAGGGGGACGACGCATCAGCCGAAGATGAGCCCGTCCGTCGAGGTCTGGGTACCATGCGTCGTGCTCTGGCTGACCCTCCCCGCGCCTTTGTCCGCACACCCCGGAGCCGCCCCAGCAAAGCGCAGCCGGCTGTGACGCTGAGGCTCCCGGCCGACGGAGTTGGCGTGCTACCAAGCCAGTACCTCGGTGCTGCCATCGAGGCAGGCGTCATCGACGCCGGGGCGTTCAAGATCCCCACAGCCAATATCCAGCCGGCAAGCCTCGACCTTCGGCTCGGCGAGGTCGCCTACCGCATCCGCTGCAGCTTCCTGCCCGACCGCCAGAGTGTCGAGCGCAAGGTCAAGGACTTCATCATCGACGAGCTTGACCTGCACAGGCACGGAGCCGTCCTCGAGACCAATCGTCCGTACCTGATCCCGCTCAAGGAGCGCCTGGCCCTTCCCCCGGGCGTGCGAGGCAAGGCCAACCCCAAAAGCTCGACGGGGCGCCTCGACGTGTTCACCCGGGTCATCACCGACGAGAGCTACCGCTTCGACGAGATCGCCCCCAACTACGAGGGGCCGCTGTATGTGGAGGTGGTGCCCCTGTCGTTCGCGATCCGGGTCCGTGAGGACCTCAGCCTCAACCAGCTGCGGTTGTCGGTTGGGGGCTCCGAGCTCGATGACAGCAGGCTCGATGACAACGAGGTGCGCCAGTTCCACCATCGACAGCCGCTGCTGTTCTCCAACGGCGCCCCGGTCCCCGATGCCGACCTGGCGCTGGCGAACGGGATGTTCTTGAGCCTCGACCTGCGCGGCGACTCCACACGGCGCGTGGGCTATCGCGCCCGCGACAATGCGCCGCTGCTGGACCTCACCCAGGGCGCCGCTCGAGACGCCGAGCCCTACTGGGAGGGGGTCCATCGGGAGGAGGGTGATCGTGTCGTGCTCACCCCCCAGCGGTTCTACCTGCTCATGTCCAACGAGGCGGTGGCGATACCGCCGAACCTGGCCGCGGAGATGACCGCGTACGACCCGACGAGTGGAGAGCTGCGCACCCATTACGCCGGCTTCTTCGACCCAGGGTTCGGGTATGACTGCGACAGCCGGTCGAGTGGGTCGCGCGCAGCGCTCGAGGTCCGCGCCCACGAGGTCCCGTTCATGGTGGAGCACGGTCAGCGTGTGTGCAAGCTCACGTTCGAGCACATGCTCGAGGAGCCGAGCACCCTTTATGGGCAGCTCATCGGCTCATCGTACCAGCACCAGGAGGAGACGCTGAGCAAGCACTTCTCCCGACCGGCGCCCGGGAGGGCTTGACCGGCTAAGAGCTTTGCGGGGGCCCGAGGGGCCCGAGGGGCCGGCTGGTCCGGCGGGGCGGGGGCCGGCGGGCAGCGGGCGGGGCTGGAAGGAGGGGCCGGCTGGTCGGTGGGGAGGGGCCGGGCTGGTCGTTGGGAGGCGCCGGCGGTGCTGGGCGGGCATCGGGGGGAGCGGGCTGGCGCTCCGGGCTGGTCGGGGTGGACGCCGCGTGCTGGCGAGGTTGGCTGGTCGTCCACACTGGTGTCGTGGTCCCGCTCGATGTAAGCGCCCGGCGATGGGCCGTGTCGATAGCCGGGGCGTGCGCCCTCGTCGTGTTCGCAGTGGCCCTTCGGGTGCACCACACCCAGGGGCCGCTGCGCATGGACATCCGAGGGCATCGCCTCGTCGACGCCCGGCCCCTGGGCATCTCCGTCGTTCCACTCCGTCTCGCCTCCGCCTATGACCACCTCGGCGACACGACGGTGTTCGCCGTGCTCGTCACCGCTGCGGCGGTGTTGGCGCTCTGGCTGCGGGACCGGGCCGGCGCGGTGCTCGCGGTCCTCGGCCCGGCGACCACGCTCGTGCTCACTGAGGTTGTCGGCAAGCCGCTTGTGGCCCGGGACGAGCAGGGTGCCTACGGCTTCCCGTCGGGTCACACGGCGGCGCTCGCAGCGCTGGCGATGGTCGTCGCGCTCGTCGCCTACCGTCGCTGGGGGCGTCGGGGCCTGATCGCGACCGTGCCCGGGCTGGTCCTCGCGCCGGGCGCAATGGTGGCGGCGGTCGTCCGCCTCCGGGCCCACCTGCTCTCCGACGCCCTCGCCGGCGTGGTGCTCGGCTTCGGGACCGTGCTCGGGAGCGCAGGGCTGTGCTCGGTGCTGCTCGCCCGAAGAGCCTGGGGACGTGGGTCGCGCCGTGTGCGACGTGGCCAGCCCGGGCATCATGGTCCCAGCACGGCGACGCCCGTCGGGGGTCACAGTGCTGGCAGGTAGTGAACGGAGATCATGATGGGGACCGTTGTGCACCGACCCAGAGGGTCGGGGTCGGGCAGATCACCTGGTGCGGCGTGGCGCGCCCTCGGGACGGTCGCGCTCGTCGCGCTCGTCGTCGGCTGCTCCTCGGGCCATCGCCGCGTTGTGGCGCCGGTCCCCCGGCCCGTCCCCGCAGCTGTCGTGCCCCCATCGACCGCCCCCCTGCCTACCGTCCCCCCGACCACCTCAACGTCCGTCCCGGTGCCGACGGCGGTGGTCGCCAAGGTGCTGGTGCCCAAGCTGGCGATCTTCACCGAGCCGGGCGCTCCGACACCGACATGGACACTCCCGAACCCCCGTCCGCTCGGGGGGCCGTTGGTGCTCATCGCAACCGAGCAGCGACCGGGGTGGGTGCAGGCCCTCCTCCCGGTGCGGCCCAACGGCACGAAGGGCTGGGTTCGAGACACCGATGTGAGCTTGAGCCGGCATCACTTCCACATCCACGTCGAGCTCGCTGCGCACCGGATCACCGTCTACTCGGGCCTTCAGGTGATCGATGCCGAGGACATCGGCGTGGGCACGGGCGCCACCCCGACGCCCGGCGGCCTCTACTACACGATCGACTTTGTCAAGCTCCAAGACCCGACCGGCCCATACGGCCCGTATGCCTACGGGCTCTCAGGCTTCTCCGACGTGCTGACCAGCTTCGCCGGCGGCCCGGGGCAGCTGGCCATCCATGGCACCAACGAGCCCGGCGGCCTAGGGCGCAACGTGAGCCATGGCTGTATCCGTATGAGCAGCGCCGGTATCGCCCGGCTTGCTGGCGTACTGCCTCTGGCGGTCCCCGTCGACGTGAGCGCCTGAGCCCCATCCAAGGCCTCCGGTCCGGAGCAAGGATCGAGCTGCCGCCCGGGGTGGGGGGGTCCGTCGGGCCAGCCAGGAGGGTGGCGGACGGTCTTGGACGAACGGGTCTTGGACGAACGGTCTTGGACGAACGGTCTTGGATGAGCGGCCATGCGTGGACGGCCATGCCCTGGATGGGTCAGGTCGGGATGCGGTCGAGGAGAAGATGACCCAGACGGCCGAGTGCGGCCGTCGAAGGGTTGTCGCCCAGGGGCGCAAGGGCGCCCGCTGCTCGGTCAGCCCAATGGCGGGCGCTGAGCACCGCCGAGCTGATCGCCCCGCTTGCTCGGACGATGGCCCGGGCCTTCTCGGCGTCGGGACGCTCGAGCGGGCCTCCGAGCAAGGCCCTGAGCTCGTCGCCGGCCTCGGGCCGGGTCAAGGCGCGGATCACCGGCAACGTGTACACGCCCTCCATGAGGTCGTGACCGGCGGGCTTGCCCAGCTCGCTCTCGGTGAGGACCAGGTCGTTGATGTCGTCCACAATCTGGAACACGTTGCCGAAGGCCGAGCCGTACGACGTCATGGCATCGACCTCCGCCCGGCCGAGATCGGCGCACACCGCACCGATCCGGCACGATGCCGCAAGCAGCGAGCCGGTCTTGCCGGCAATGCATGCGAAGTACGCCTCCTCGGTCCGCGCCACCTCGAACGCCGCCTTGAGCTCGAGCACCTCTCCCTCACAGAGCCGGCCGATGGTGGCGGCCAGCAGCGCCGATACCTCGGTGCCCAGCGAGGCGGCGACCTCCGAGGCCCTTGCCAGGAGGAAGTCACCGCCGAGGATTGCGAGGCTGTTGCCCCAGCGGGCGTTGACGCTCTCCACATTGCGGCGGGTGGGCGCCTCGTCGATGACGTCGTCGTGGTACAGCGTCCCCAGGTGCACCAGCTCGACGGAGCAGGCGCCCCGGATGACGCTGCTCGAGACCTGCCCCCCGCCAGCGAGCGCGGCGGCAAGTGCCAGGGTGGGCCGCCACCGGCTACCCCCGGCGTGGATGAGGTGGCTGGCGACCTCGGTGAGGAACGGGTCCCCTCCTGACACCGACCTGCGGAGCTCGTCGTCGATGCGGGCACGGTGCGCGCCCAGGCCGGGTAGCGGCAGGAGCGCAGCCGTGTCCACCAGCCCCGAGGCTACGTCACAGGCCCCCGTCGCGAGGGCTCGGTGGGAAAAACCGAGCGATGAGGCAATGTGGTGGTCGATCAGAACGCTGAGCCCGGCTAAGCTAAGGCTAGATGATGGTCAACATGCACGATGCGAAGACCAATCTCTCCCGGCTCGTGCAGCGTGCCGTGGCAGGTGAGGAGGTGGTGATCGCTCGCGCCGGGGTGCCGGTGGCCAGGCTCGTGGCGCTCCGGGCCACGCCGCCCGATCGGCGCCCCGGCACCTGGCGGGGACGGGTGATGATCGGGCCGGACTTCGACGACCTCCCTGCGGGGGCACGGTCAACGTCGCAGGGGGCAGCGCATGAGCCTGCTCCTTGACACCCCCATCGTCTTGTGGTGGCTGGCCGACGACCCTCGGCTCACCGACGAGGTCCGCCGAGCGATCACCGAGGAGGACCGCGTCGCGGTCAGTGCGGCCAGCGCCTGGGAGGTCGTGATGAAGCGGGCCCTGGGCTCACTCGAGGTGCCGGACGGCTTTGCCGAGGCCGTGGCTGCGCAGGGCTTCGAGCCCCTGGCGGTCACCTTCGACCACGTACGCGACGCCGAGGCGCTCCCTGCTCACCACGATGACCCGTTCGACAGGATGCTGGTCGCCCAGGCCAGAGCGGAGCGCCTGGTCCTCGTCACCGCCAACACCCGACTGACGGCCTATCCCGTGCGCGTCCTCGGCGTGGGGCGCTGAGCCGTACCCCACGCCGACGCCACCGTGGACACCCGGCCTGGCGGCGACCACGGGTGAGGATGTCTGCCGGAATTGGCGCGGGACCCGTTGGACAGCCGACCAGCTCGACAGCCGACCAGCTCGACCGCCGACCACGTTGACATGGGCTGAGTACAGCTGCGGTCACGTTGTCGACGAGCACCGGTAGGATAGTTCCACCGAGACGCCCCTCAAGGAGGCGATCACTTGTTCGAGAGGTTCACCGAGCGGGCCCGCCGGGTCATGGTCCTCGCCCAAGAGGAAGCCAGGCTGCTCAATCACAACTTCATCGGGACCGAGCATCTGCTGCTCGGGCTCATCCACGAGGGCGAGGGCGTGGCCGCCAAGGCGCTCGAGCAGCTGGGTATCTCGCTCGAGGCCGTGCGGGAGAAGGTCGAGGAGACCATGGGCGCGCCGTCAACGGCCGCCGGTGGCTCGCCGCCGTTCACCCCCCGGGCCAAGAAGGTCCTCGAGCTGTCCCTGCGTGAGGCGCTCCAGCTTGGCCACAACTACATCGGCACCGAGCACATCCTTCTCGGCCTGGTCAGGGAGGGCGAGGGCGTGGCCGCCCGCGTGCTCGTCGACCTGGGCGCAGACCTGAGCCGGGTGCGCCAGCAGGTCATCCAGCTGCTGTCGGGCTACGGCTCCCAGAAAGAGGGTGCGGCCGCTGCGGGTGGCGCCCAGTCGGGTGGCAGTGGCCAGGAGGCCCCGTCGGGGTCCCTGGTCCTCGACCAGTTCGGCCGCAACCTCACCCAGCTTGCCCGTGACAAGAAGCTCGACCCCGTCATCGGGCGCGACCGCGAGATCGAGCGGGTGATGCAGGTCCTGTCCCGGCGCACCAAGAACAACCCCGTCCTGATCGGCGAGCCCGGCGTGGGCAAGACCGCCATCGTCGAGGGCCTGTCCCAGAAGATCGTCGCCAACGACGTCCCCGAGACGTTGCGGGGTAAGCAGCTCTACACCCTCGACCTCGGCGCCCTGGTCGCTGGCTCGCGCTACCGCGGCGACTTCGAGGAGCGGCTGAAGAAGGTGCTGAAGGAGATCAGGACCCGGGGCGACATCGTGCTGTTCATCGACGAGCTCCACACCCTTGTCGGGGCCGGCGCTGCTGAGGGCGCCATCGACGCCGCATCGATCCTCAAGCCCATGCTCGCCCGTGGCGAGCTGCAGACCATTGGGGCCACCACCCTCGATGAGTACCGCAAGCACCTCGAGAAGGACGCAGCCCTCGAGCGGCGCTTCCAGCCAATCAAGGTCGAGGAGCCGACCGTGGCCCATACGATCGAGATCCTGAAGGGCCTGCGGGACCGCTACGAGTCGCACCACTCGGTGACCATCACCGACCAGGCTCTGGTGGCCGCCGCCAACCTCGCCGACCGCTACATCGCCGACCGTCATCTGCCCGACAAGGCGATCGACCTCATCGACGAGGCAGGCTCCAAGCTGCGCATCCGCCGCATGACGGTGCCGCCGGACTACAAGGAGCTGGAGAACGAGATCGTCCGGATCCGCAAGGAGAAGGAGGCCGCCGTCGGCCGGGAGCAGTTCGACCTGGCCAAGAAGCTCGCCGACCAGGAGAAGGCGTTCCTCGAGCGGAAGGCAGCCAAGGAGGCCGAGTGGAAGGCCGAGGGCGTTGACCTGTTCGACATCGTCGACGAGGAGGTCATCGCCGAGGTGCTGTCCATGTCGACGGGCATCCCTGTCTACAAGCTCACCGAGGAGGAGACGGCCAAGCTGCTGCGGATGGAGGAGGAGCTCCACAAGCGGGTCATCGGTCAGGAGGACGCCATCCACGCCCTCGCCCGGTCGATCCGCCGCACGCGGGCGGGCCTGAAGGACCCCAAGCGCCCGAGCGGCTCGTTCATCTTCCTCGGGCCGACCGGTGTGGGCAAGACCGAGCTCGCCAAGGCCGTCACCGAGTTCTTGTTCGGTGACTCCGACGCCATGATCCAGCTCGACATGAGCGAGTACATGGAGAAGCACACCGTCAGCCGCCTCGTCGGCTCGCCCCCCGGCTACGTCGGCTACGAGGAGGGTGGCCAGCTCACCGAGGCCGTGCGGCGCAAGCCGTTCTGCGTGGTGCTCTTCGACGAGATCGAGAAGGCCCACCCCGACGTGTTCAACGCGCTGCTCCAGATCCTGGAGGAGGGCCGCCTCACCGACTCCCAGGGCCGCACCGTCGACTTCAAGAACACGGTGCTGATCATGACCTCGAACCTCGGCACCGCTGACCTTCGCAAGGCGGCCGTCGGCTTCGCCAAGACGAGCGAGGAGCTGACCTACGAACGCATGAAGGAGAAGGTCAACGACGCCTTGAAGAACCACTTCAAGCCGGAGTTCCTCAACCGCATCGACGAGGTCATCGTCTTCCACGAGCTGACCAAGGACGAGGTCACCGAGATCGTCGACCTCATGATCGCCAGGACCCGGACACAGCTCGAGGCCCTGGGCCTCGGCCTGGAGCTCACCCAGGAGGCCAAGTACTTCATCTCGGCCAAGGGCTACCAGCCCGAGCTGGGTGCCCGGCCGCTGCGCCGCGCCATCCAGAACCTGATCGACGACCCGCTCTCCGAGCGCATCCTCACCAAGGAGTACCGGGCCGGCGAGATCATCCTGGTCGACGTGGCCGACAACCAGCTCGTGTTCCGCACGATCGAGGGGCTGGAGCCCCCGCCTGCCGAGCTGGCGGAGACCGGGCCTGCTGACTGAGCCGCATCGGTAGGCCCGTCGTTCGTCTCGTTCGAGAGTTGCTGGCGCCCCGGTCTCGGCCGGGGCGCCGTCGCGTCCGAGGCGAGCTTGTCTGTACACGCAACCAGATGGCACGATGGGACCGAGACGTAGCGAGCGCCCCGGGCAGCGTGCCCGGCGGGGCGGACGTTCATGAGGAGAGCAACCATGGCGGACAACACGATGACCGACTGGTCGGCATGGCGCGGCCATGACGTCGTGGACACCGAGGGCACCAAGATCGGCAAGGTCGAGGACATCTACCTCGACGATGACTCCGGGCAGCCCGAGTGGCTGGCGGTCAAGACGGGCATGTTCGGCAACAAGCACAGCTTCGTGCCGCTGGAGGGGTCGACCAGCGAGGGTGAGAACATCCGGATCGGCTATACCAAGGCCATCGTGAGCGACGCCCCAGGGTGGAGGCCGAGCAGCACATGAGCGCCGAGGAGGAGGCCGAGCTGTACCGCTACTACAAGCGCGAGTACACGACCGGCGCCCAGACGACTCCCGACACCGCCGTCCGCACTGCGACCGAGACGACGACGCAGGCGCCGGTGGCCCAGCAGGCAGCTGCCCCGGCCAGCACCGGTGGAACCGATGATGCCATGACCCGCTCGGAGGAGGTCCTGAGGGCTGGGACCGTGCAGCGGGAGGCGGGCAAGGCCCGCCTTCGCAAGTACGTCGAGACCGAGCACGTCACCCAGACGGTCCCGGTGCGCACGGAGACCGTGACTGTCGAGCGCGAGCCGATCACCGATGCCAACCGCGACAAGGCCACCTCCGGCCCCGAGATCAAAGAGGCGGTGCACGAGGTCACGCTGCAGCGTGAGGAGGCCGTGGCCCAGACCGAGGTCGTCGCTCAGGAGCGGGTCCGCCTCGCCAAGGAGACAACGACCGAGCAGCAGACCGTCGAGGCCGACGTTCGCAAGGAGCGCATCGTCACCGAGGGTGTGGACGACTCCGGCAAGGTTGTGCCCGGTGCAGGCCAGCCGCCGGCGTAGCAGACGTTTGTTGTGGGGCCGGGCGAACGGCCCGGCCCCGCCACCACGCCCGGGTGCCACCGGGGCCCAGGAGCCATCAACGCGATGGTCACCAGACGAAGGTGCCCGCAGCCCGGAGGCGGCGGGCAGGAAGGAGCCATGAGCATCATCGATGAGCCGGCCGGCCTAGCCGACAGTGAACCGGCCCCGGGGGTCGCGGGCGCCGGGCCGCAGGGCGCTGCTGAGGTTGGCGG
>JAABUZ0100008848.1_pt1 | contig 11709 bp, 13 predicted proteins | sample 5562091 | NCBI WGS metagenome assembly JAABUZ01 (sample SAMN12813069, study PRJNA571459) | rock metagenome | isolation source: Antarctica rocks | place: Antarctica: Victoria Land, Linnaeus Terrace sud | collected 2015-12-21
CCGAGGCGCTGCGACGGGTGCGCTCGGAACTGACGCCGGAGCTGGCCCGCACCGAGGTGCACGCGCTGTTCGGGCTGCTCAACTCGACCCCGCACAGCGGCTCGACGGTGGTGGCCCGCGAGTGTCTCGTCGCCATGGCTACCCGCGCCCTCGCGTCCACCTGACCCGGGCAGCCGCCTGCGTCCTTGCCAGATGACTCGTGTTGCAGTTGTTTCAGCAGGACCGTTCGGCTGATTCGGTCTATATCCGAGACCTCCGTGAGCCGGCGGCCGGTGCTGGGCGGGCGCCCGCGCCGGAATACCCGCCGGGGCCGGCGGGAGGGTCGTCGGGCCGTGGACTCGGGCCCGGGCGGACCTGAGGCCGTCGAGCGCGAGGGCGAGGCACCGTTGCCACTGGCCGTCGCGGGGCGGTCAGGCCCATGCAGTGTGTTCCTATTAGGACGGCCTGCGGCAGCAAGGTGATGTCCTGCCAGGTGACGTCCCGGCGGACGGCCCGGCGTGCTGTGCCCCTGAGCGCCAACCGCCGGACGCCTTTCCGGAGTCGCTCCTGCGGCTCCGCCAAGGCCGCGCTCTCCTGAAAGCCGAGCGTCTCGGACAGGCCGTGGTTCGCCCGGTGCATCGACGCTCACGCCGTGACGAAGCGTGCGACCCCCGCCCACGGATCGGGGTCGGTGGACGCTTCCGGGACGATTCGGTTCAGGTCCGCGAGCTGCTGCCGGCCGCCGCCGTGATGCTTGACCGTCTTGTCCTACGCCGGGCGCCTCAGCGCCGCGCTAGAGGCCCCGCACATCGCTGCTCGACGGTGCCGTGGCCGCCATCGTCGGGCTCACGCTGTTCGCCGTCGCCCGCGACGTCCAGTGCCGAGATCTACGTCTGGAACGCGCTCGTCTGCCTGGGGGTGGGACTCGTCCTGGCGGCGACGCCCGTCCTCACCATGGGCGACGTCCCGCCGGAGCGGACCGCCGAGTCGACGGTCGCGAACTCCACCATCCGCTACGTCGGCTCGGCGCTCGGAGCCCAGGTGGCGGCCAGCATCGTCGCCGGCCAGCCCGGCTCCCACGGCTACACAGCGGTAGCAGGCCGGCCCGACCGGGCGGTCACCGCCAGCGCCGGTCAAGTCGACGAGTGATCCGTCAAGGGGCGGGTTGACTCGTGGCTCGCGGGTCGATGCGCCACCAGGCGCTGTATGCGGGGTCGGGAAGCGCACCGGGGATTCGTCGCGGAAGTCGGCCAGGGCGACCGACGCATGTCTGGCGAGCCGGTGCCCGAGGGGGATGACGAGTACGCGGTCGCGTGCGCGGTCCACAGCCCTCCGGCCGTGTAGGCGAGCGGGGCGGCTTCCGACCGAAGCCATTGGCGCGACAGGTCCTCCGCCGCTGGTCATGACCCCGAAAGCGGGCACTATCGGAGTCGACGGTCACCCGGGCGGGGGTTCCAAGCAAGGCGGACCTGTCGTATCTTTGGTGAGTCGATCGGCCTGCGGGCTCGACCGAAAGTGAGCCTGGGAAGGTCCCGCCGGAGACGGGGTCCCAGGCTCGCGCTATGTCCAAACCTTCAGTGTCACAGTTTGATGATCGTGACACTGGAAGCGAACTCTGGGTGTCGCAGGGGGTCTATGCGGTGTTCCCGGACCGCGCCGGCGACGATGTCGGCGAGCCACAGCAAGGGCTCCGCTGGGCCTGCGGCATGGTCGACGCGCAGCCTGCTGCGGAGCCGCCGCCCCTGCCGGAGCCGGGCCACGAGATCGAGGTCGCGCCGGTTCTGGCTCGGTTCGCGGGCTTCGAGGACCGCCTGGTCGACGTCGCGACGGTCGAGTTCGACGAGCAGCCCTTCCAGGCACTTGCGGCGCGATCGCTCGTCGCCTTCTGCCGTGCGTGCGGTTCGGACCACGACGACGCTGCTGATTGGCATGGCGGCAAGCTGGTGAACGAGGTACGCGCGGCGGGTCGCGCTCTCGTTGTGCCAGTGCAGCTTGCGACCACTTATGCGTAGGGCGAGGGCCTCATCCCGCAAGGCCGCACGACGCGGCTCGCTCATGATGACGGCAGCGAGCAGGTACTCGCCACCGCTCTGGGTCTCGTCAATGAGAGCGGTTGCCGGCCAGTGCGGTGACGGTCGAGCAGGACTCATCTGGTCTGCACCACCAAGAGGCCGTCCCCCGTCACGTCCGGAGCACGGGGGTTGGCCTGGGTCGGCGTAGAGCCAACGTGTTCTCCTCGAGGGCCGGCAAGCTGGATTCCTCGTTCTACCGGCGGTCGGCATGGGCTTTGTGCGGGTCGCCAACGGGGGGTCTTACCCGGCCGCTGCTTGAAGCGAGGGAGACGGCTACTGGCCTTGGCCGGAGAGGCTTCACAGGCCGAGCTGGGTGGCGGCGTTGTCGGTCCAGGCGGTCTGCACCCGGACGTAGCCGCCGAGGGTGGCCAGGGAGCGGTGCCGGGTTTGGTGGGCGATGGCCCGGTCGGAGGCTCCGCGTAGGTGGGCGTAGGTGACGAACCCGGCGCGCAGGCTGTGGGCGCTGTAGGGGGCGGGGTCGATGCCGGCTCGGGCGACGGCGTTCTGGATGAGGGTGTTGATGCTCTCGGGGTGCAGCGGCCGGGCGGAGGGCTTGTTGTTCTTCCCGACCCCGCGGAACGCCGGTCCGGTGGCGACTGCGGCGGCGGCCAGCCAGGTCTGCAGCGCGGTGACGGGGCAGCGGCGGGGGTTGCCGGCCCGGGGAAGGACGACGAGTTCGGTCTGCTCACCGGTCTGGTTGGTCTTGGACCGCGGCAGGGTGAGCACCAGCCCGTTCGGATGGTCGGCCACGTGATCGACCTGCAGGGCGGCGAGCTCGCTGCGGCGCAGCGCGGCGACGAAACCGACCAGCAGCAGGGCCCGGTCCCGGGCACCGGCGAGGTCGGGCTCGGCCGACCTGCCGGGGGTGCGCCAGGTCTTGACGGTGGGGCAGGCGTCCAGGACGTGAAACAGCTCGGGCGGCATCAGCGGGGTGGCCTGCTCAGGCGGCGCGCCGTGGGTGCGCCGGATGCCTTCCCAGACCGCGACCACCCGGGCGTGCTCGCACGGGTCGGGCAGCACCTGCAGGGCGCGTTCGGCGGCCCAGCCGGTGAACTCGGCCCAGTCGGAGCGGTAGCCGCGCAGTGTGTTGGCGGCACGCGCGGCCGCGACGTAGCCCGCCTCGTCCTCGGTCAGCGGGACACCGTCGAGGAGCGCCAGTGGGTCATCGCCGCCGGCGGACCCGCCGATCGGCGACAGTGTGGCTCCCGGGCCGGTCATGTGATCGGCTCGTTGGGGGCGGCAACTTGCTGGCGGACCCGGCGCAGCGCGTCGAGGGTGGCGCGGCGCACGACGTTCCAGTCGTCTTGCCAGTCGACGCTGACGGGGGGGTAGTCCCAGCGCCTTGCGGGCGGCCTGTGTGCCCGCGTGTAGCTCTTGGTGCCGCTGTGCTGCTGTCCGACCCGGATGTCCACCACGTGGCGCAGGGTCGCAACTGCCTCCCGGCCGGCGGCTCGTCGCTCGGGGTCGGCGAGCAGCTCCCCGAGCCGGTGGTCGAGTTGCGCCAGCGATCCCTTCACGGACGGATCTGTGCACTGTGGGTCCAGGCTCGCGAGGACGTCGGCGAGGGCGCTGCAGGCGGCCTCCAGTTCCGCGGCGCTGCCAACCGGGAGTACCAGCGTGCCGACCGACGCGGTGCGCCGACCGTAGACCAGACGCTGGTCGGTGCGGATCCTCCACTCGGCGTCCAGGTGGTCGAGCTGATCGAGCAACGCCAGCGGATCCGGCGGCGGTGCGGCCGGGAGGGGAACCGCCGGCAGGCCGACCAGGTTGGCGTCCAGTCTGGCGAGATAGTCCTCCACCGTCTGAACGCCGATGAACGGCGCGAACCGGGGCCGGGTCAGATCCCACAGCCACTGACCGTCGCGGTCGTTGCCGTGGCCGAGCCAGCTCGCCGGTTCGGCCTCGAGCAGCTGCCGTAGCCGGGCCGGCATCACCCGTGAGCCGGTGCGCTCCTGCATCCGGGTGGTCAGTTCCTCGCCGTTCGGCTCGAGCGGTGTCACCGTGTGCGGGGAGATTGCCTGCCCGGCGGCCCGTTCGGCGGCAACTGCCAGGGCCCCGAGGAAAGCCGGCAGCAGCACCTGGTCGCCGACCTGACTCAGGCCGTGGACGCTGAGGCCGACCGTGGCGTCGTCCTGAGGTACCTGCCCGGGCAGCAGTCCGGTCACCGGGCGGTAGTGCAGCCCCCACTGCGGGAGCCGGGCAATGAGGACGTCGGCGTCCAACTCGGCTCGGGCGGCGGTGATGCGCACCCATTGCCAGACCGGCCAGTCATCCTCCCCATAGGAAGCCCGCGGTGAATGATCCGCAGCAGCGCGACGCTGGCGTCGTCCAGCGGGTCGGTTAGCAGCACGTCGGCGACGGTACTCATTACACGGGATTCTCTACATTATCCCGCCTGATAGGGACGGGCTGAACCTGCTCCTGCGCCCCTCGCACCTGCTCCGGCCGGTGCGGCCGGGGCGGTGATTAGCGGCTGCGGCCTCGAGCGGTTGGGGACTCGGGAGGCTGCCGGCGGTGCGGGGGGTCATCTTTCGGCGAGCCGCTCTTTGGCCGGTCGGGGTAGCCAGCAGCGGCAAGTTGCGCAGCAGCGGATGCGCGCTGGGCGACTTGGGCGTGGCCTTCTGCCTGCTCGCCGATGAGTTCTTCGCGCCAGCGCTGCGCCCACTCGCGTAGTGCCAGCAGGGCCATAGGGGTCAGCCCAAGGGCCAGGAAGCGGCTGTCGGGCTGGGCGGCGGCGAACCCCACGGCGTCGGCGAGAACATTCGGGTCGAACCCGGCGTCCTTGGCAGCGGCGCTCTCAAGAAGTTCGCCGGTGCTGTAGTTGGTGGCCAGGGCGGCGACGTCGACGAGGTCACGGGGCTCGGCTCGGCCGAACAGCGCCAGCGTCTTGTCGGCGGCGAGCTCGACGACGCTGATGACCGGTCCAACGGCGAGGGTGCTGGCCGGCCAGAGCCTGGCGTCGTGGGCGAGTTCGACCAGCACGGCCTCGCCGCCATCGGCGACCGTTAGTTGCTGGTAGCCGTCGGCGACCCTGCCCGGGGTGACGGTCAGACCGGCTGCCGTGAGCGCCACGGTCAGAGCGGCTGCGAACGGGGCGAGGGCGTTGAGATCGGTGGTGAACAGGTCAAGGTCGCGGGTGGGACGGTCGACAAGCTCGTGGACGAGCATCGCGCCTCCGCCGGCAAGCACGAAGCCGGCTGCTTCAGGTAGGTGCAGTGCCAGCGAGGCGACTCGGTACTGCGCGTCAGTCAGCGCCATCAGCTACCCGGCGGCTGCCGTTCGGGGCAGCCGGCCGGCCAGGTACGGCTCCCACGCCCGGCGGACATGGTCAGGTAGCCAGAGCGTGGGCCATAGCCGCAGCAGCTCGTCGGCGTCGAGCAGCCGGGCTGCCTCGCTGGCGTCGCCGCTGGTCAGCACGATCTGATAGGCCGCGCGCCGGTTGGCAGCATCAGCGAAGTTGAACTCCTCAGCAGGTCCAGCGCCGGAACTGTGCACGCTCAGCGGTAGACGGATGACCCCAACCAGCGGGCCACGCATCATCTCGAGCGCGACGACTGAGAAGACCGGCCGGTCCCAGCCCCCCACTCGCCTACCGCCACGAGTCATCACGTTCCCACCATCCCACCCCGGCGGCTCCTGAGCGACCTCCCTCGACGGACCTCCATGTTCGCCGCGACACGCCGAACCGGCATGGCGTCATTCTGATGCAACTGCTGCGACGCTGCCTGCATGCGTCAACGCCCCGAGGGTTCTGGCAGAAGAAGCAAAGGCCCGCGTGACGTGTTCACGACTCGGATCCCGACTCCGTTGGCTGACAAGTTGAGGGCCGACGCTCAACGGCAGGACCTGTCCTACAGCGACTTTCTAGCCAATGTCGTGGCCGAGAAGTACGGACACGACCTGGTTGCGGCTGCTAAGGACACTGACCAGATGAAGCTCACCGCTTAGCGGTTGGCTGACGGGCCTGGCCAACCGGCCTGCCCGGGACACAACGAAGCCCCACACCCCAAGTCAGTTTGGCCGCTGTTTGGGTGCAGGGCTTCGTCGAGCAACTCAGGAGGAACCATACCCCCCGCCGTCTTGCGGGTCACGCATGCCTGGCGACGAGTGTCGTTGGCGTGTCGTGACCTGCAGCTGAGCTCTGCGCGTGGCCGGCGTCGCCTGAGGCGGTGACTGGCCCGGCGGCCGCTGCTGGCCGCCCACTCCCCCGCTCTGATGCATGGGCGTTGACCCGGGCCATCAGCGCGCGCGCGCTGGTGCGGGTCGCCGACGTCGACGCCTACGGGCAGGTGGTGAACACCTACACCCGCCGGGCCCGGGTTGATGGGGTGTGCCCGGACGCACCGTGGGCGGTCTACCTGGCCGACGACGCCGGCCTGTTCCATCTGCTCGCGTTCGACTTTGACGCCGGCAAGGGCGACCCAGGCGCCGACTCAGCGGTGCTGTGCGGCTGGCTCGAGCAGGCCGGGCTGCCGCATGTGCTGACACGTTCAGGGCCCGGCGGCGGCCGGCACGTCTGGCTGGCGCTAGCCAACGGGGTGGGCGCCGGGACGGTGGACACGCTGGCCCGCCTCGTCCGGGCCCGGCTGCCGAGCCTGGACATCGCCCCGCTGACCAACCCGGTAACCGGCTGCGTGCGGCCGCCGGGGGCGCCGCACCGCCGGGGCGGCACCTCAACCGTGTTGGCCGGCGCCCCGGCCATGCTGAGCGCTGGGTCGGTGACCGCCGCTGACGTCGCCCGGCTGCTCGACACCCTGTCCGCTGGTTTTCGGCTCGAGCTGCCGGCCCCGGTCGACCGGGCCGCGCCGTTGCCCGTCGATGGGGCGGGCCGGCTGTATCTGCCGGGACTGCGCCGCGAGCTTCCGGCCGGTAGCGCCGAGGCGCTACAGACCGACGCGGCCGCGGCGGATGCCAACCGGGTACTGCGGCGGGTACTGGTCGGTGCGGTGTCGGCGAGGTGGCGCTGCGCCGACGTCGCACCGCTGGTGGCGTCTTGTCCCGGGCTGGAGCACGTCCGGTCCCAGGGTCAGGGCCCGGGCCGGCCCCGCCGACTGCGGGGGGCGGTGGAGTCCCGGCGGATGCTGGCCCGCCAGTGGGACCGGGCAGTGCGCTGGGTCGCCTCCCATACCCGCGCCGCGGCCGATGACGACCCGACGTTCGAGCCCCGTGCCGCTGTGCTGGCCGGCGTGGTGGAGCAGGTCCAGGCCCGGGCCGATGCGACCCCGGGCCGGTGGGCCGGGCCGGGGGGGCCGGCGGACCGGCGGGTGCTGGACGCGCTGTGCGTGCTGTCGCTGCAGGGGATGTGCCGGGCGGTGGAGGCCGACATCCGCCGTCTGGGGCTGTCGTGCGGCATCGGCCGGGAGACCGCTCGTACGGCGCTGCTGCGCCTGGCCCGGGACGGCTGGGTCGCCCGCGACTCCCCCGCCGAGGGCCCGCGCGGAGCGTCGTGGATCTTGATTAGTCGCTTGTCCACAGCTCCTTATGTACCAAGCCGGTCACAAGCGGACCCGCGCCCCCTTGGGGCGGGTGCCGCTCAACGCACCCGGTGGATCGCTCTGCTACGCGCCCGGTTGTCCGCCGCAGCTCACGATGTGTTCACCTACGCAGGGGGCCTGGGTCACGTGACTGGCCAGCTTTACGCCGCCCTAACCAACGAACCGGCCAGCATCACCCAGCTCGCCCGCCAGCTAGGCATCACAGTCGACGATGTCGGCACTCGGCTCGGCGCACTGCGAGCTGCACGACTTGCCCGGCGTAGTGCTGCCGACTGGGCATTGTGTGGAGTCGATTGGCGTGACGCTGCGGCACGGCGACTCGGGGTTTCAGGCCGGCTCGTCGATCGGGCGCAGCGCTACAGGCTTGAGCGGCAGGTGTGGGCTTGGTGGTCAGCCGAACTGGCATGGATGCGTTCTCGGCGTCGAACCGCACCTGCCCGCCGGCCGGGGCCAGGGCAGTTCGCCGTCCTATGCTCGGCCGGTAGCGACCCCACGTGGCAGCCGCACCCTCGTCAATCTGGCGGCCGAGCCGACTACCGCTTGGCGCGTCAGACGCTGCTCGAAGGCGACGACTGCGGCTCACTCCCCCAGCCTGCCTTCCCTGCTCGTGCGGCCTGAGCGTCATTTCGGCACGTACCTCGGCTCTGGGCGACGTCCGGTTCTTGGCCCCTGGTCTCAAGGTGCATGGTGTCGGTCTGCGCGACCGGCCGCAATTGGCAGTTGGTGATGCGGTTGAAGGCATCAGCCGTGTCCGTCGCTCCCGAGATGTGGCCGAAGGAGTGCAACGACGAGGGCTGTCCGCGACGACGCACCGAGGCGGGCTGCTTGGTCATCGAGCCACGCCACTTGATGCCCATCAAGGCGGAGCTGGACCTGAACGCCAGGTTGCCTGGTCCCCTGGTTCGGCCGTGCCGGCATGCCTGAGGGCCGAGTTGCCGGTCGGGGAGTCTGAAATGACTGACTCAAGCCTTCCAGATGGGCAGCAGCCGCCTCGACAAGCAGCTCGGCATACGTCATCTGCCGAGACCTCGTCGTCGTACGCAGCCGCTCCAACAGGTCGACCGGAAGGTAGACAGCGACACTGCGCACAACGTCGGCGGCAGAGCCGGGCGAAGTGCGTACAGGCGCGGGTGCGACCGACTCGGTCAGCCGCGCCGGCTCCGACTGGTCCGGGACCACACTCAGGTCCCGGGACGCGGCCGGCTCCTCCGGCGCCGCTGTCCGGGCCGGCAGGAGCCCCTGCAGCCCAGCCGCTCGATCAGGTGCTGTCGCTGTGGCGGCGAACGATCTGGCCAGCGACTGTCGCGCCGGCCGGCTCATGCCGGCACCCGAGACGCCTCGAGCTCGCCCAGCCGAGTGACGATTTCTACCGCGAGTGCGGCATAGTCCCCCGCCAGCCCTGCGGCGTCACGGGTCAGCAGCTCGTTCTCGGGGCGCTGTCGCGCTCTAAGAGCTGCCAACCGGCCCTTTCGGGCAGTGACGGCCGCAGTCTCCAGCTCGTGGGTCAGCAGGCCCTGACGGCGGGCATCGACAGCCGCCGACTCCAAATGCCGGATCTGAGCCTGGAAGACCGGAGCCACCCCCCCAAGCACCTGCTCGACCGTGCGACGTGCCTCATCGCTGAGTCGACGCGAACGTGACCCGACACCAAACAAGCAGACGCCTAGCAGCGTGAGACTCGGATTGCGGACCCTGGCGGACACGCAGCGTTCAGCGACCCGCTCTAGACCGTCGAGGCTCGCATCGTCCGGGCGAGTCGGGATGACAACGTAGGACGCAGCGACCAATGGCAGCCTCGACCAGCAGCCGCTCTCCCGGCGGCGTGTCGACCAGCACAAGGTCGTAGCCGTCGACAACCGGTGCCAGCGAATCCGTCAGCAGGTCCGCCAAGTCACGGCCGCCTCGCCCGGCCCGGGCAAACGCAATGCCCAGCAGGTCGGCGACGGCCGGGCCTCCCGGCACGACGTCGAGTCCATCTCGCACGCCAGCTACGACAGGAGCAGGACGCCCAGCGACGACGGCCTGCAGCAGCGCCTCCCCGTCCCCCGGTTCGTAGCCGAGGTCCCTTGCCAGGTTGCCCTGCTGGTCGAGATCGACCGCGAGGACTCGGTGCCCCGCCTTCGCCGCTAACCCGGCCACATTCGCAGTCAGCGACGTCTTCCCGACGCCGCCCTTGCCCTGCGCCACAACTACAACGCGCTTCAGTCCCATCACGCCTCCCCCAAGATCGTGAGGCATTCCGAAGCGCGTTCCCGGCAGCGACACGCCGTGCTGGCTGGTGCGCCAGCGGCAGTGCATCCAAGGCATCACGCAGGCGTGCCACCCATCGGGCGCACACGAGTGCCCGTCGACTCGCCCGCACGCGTGCCACAAGGCGTGCCGCAAGGCGGCCTGTGGACGACGGCTCGCCGCGGCGCCGCCGGTGGCGGAGCTTGCGGAGCGGTCTCAGTCAGCCGGCGCTACGCATACGACGCCGGCTCCGTCGCGGTGCTCGTCGTCGGCTGCGCCACGACGCCACCCTGACCAGCTACGTGGGCGACAAGCAGAACTACCGCTGCCCGAGTTCGGCGAAGGCGTCTCGGTCGGGGTCGCGCAAGCCCTACTCCGCGAGGCCACGCACGCACTGACCGCCCGGGCGGACCGGGTGCTGTATGACGGCGCCGCCGACGCCACCGGCCTGCCCGTGGATGGTTCCGCCGCGACGACCACGCCCTGGGCGCCGTCGACTGCAGCCCGCTTGGGCCCCGTCAGGGCCTCGACGGTCAGCGTCCGCCTGTCCGGTGACCTGCTCGACCGGTCCGAGCGCTGGGCCGCCGACCACCGCTGGTCCCGCGGCTGCGCTGCCACCGTCGCCATCGAGCGTGTCCTCCATGCCGACGCGTAGGGAACGGGGGAGCGGTCCTTGACTTCGGGACCTCCAGCTCGGCGGCGCCCGGGATGGCGCTGCGCTCGTGGATGGGGACACCGTCCATGTCGGTCAGCCGGCGCTGCGCCGTGCCCGCTGCATGGCTGCTCCCCGCTTGTCGGTCGCCCGTCCACCGCCGTGCTGCCCCGGCGACCGCGTCCCACCGACGTGCCTGTTGCCGGGGCGGGCCGGCTACAGGCGGCGTGTCGCCGACGACACGCCGCGTTGCGTCGGAGCAGGTATGCCGGAAGGGCGCGGGTCAGGGGTGCAGCGGGTTCGCGAAGTTCAGGTTCAGCAGCACCCGGGGGTCGGTGATCGGGACCTCGAACACCGGGAGTGGGCCGTCGGGGTCGATCGTCGTCGTCCCACCGCTGGCAAGGAACGTCGACATCTGTTGCTGCGCGAGCAGGTTGCCGGGCACGAACGTCGGGTTGAGCAGGAAGCCGTGCGGGTTGCTGCCCGCGTTGACCGTCTTGTCGTTGCGGTAGAAGCTCTCGCGGCCGAATAGGCCGCCGGCCGCCAGCTCGGTGTATGTCGTGGGGTTCGGCACCGTCTGGTCGCCGAAGCCGTTCTGGAACAGCACCCGCTTGACCGGGCTGCCTGCTGGCGGTGACAGGCGCAGCAGCGGCGCGAACGTCTCGGGGCTGCCCGAGCGGTTGAGCCACGTCTCGTCGGCGATCGCCGCCTGGATGGCCAGGGCGCCGGGTGCGGGGGCGGTGACGGGCGGGTCGCCGCGCAGCGGCATCGACTCGGTGAAGCCGTCGTAGCCGCGGTTCAGCAGCGGCGGCTGACGCAGGGCGAGGTCCTGGGTGACCAGCGGCCGGAAGGCGGGGGAGAGCCGGGCGATCTCACTGATCGGCCCGCCGGAGACGTTGGGCGCCCACGACGGGCACCTTCGGGTCGGTTCCGCCGAGCATCACGCCGTAGATGCCGCCGAAGCTCTGCCCGTAGTAGCTGACCGCGGTCGGGCGCAGGTGCGTCCTGGCGCCGCCGGCCACGGGAATGGTGACGCCACGGCCGACGTAGCGGACGAGGGTCATGATGTCGGCGACTGTCTGGCGCAGGCCGTCGCGGTTGCCGATCGCCGCGTCCGGGGCCGGCTGGATCGGGGTGGAGACACCCTCGGTCGAGGTGATCGTCCCGTCGTGGTTCTGGTCGAACCCGCGGGCGTAGGCCGGGAACGTCGTGGTGGTCCCGGCGCTGGTCACGCTCCACGTGCTTCCCGAGCCGTACCCGTGGCCGACGACGTCCGTCGCGA
>JAABUZ0100008849.1_pt1 | contig 11708 bp, 9 predicted proteins | sample 5562091 | NCBI WGS metagenome assembly JAABUZ01 (sample SAMN12813069, study PRJNA571459) | rock metagenome | isolation source: Antarctica rocks | place: Antarctica: Victoria Land, Linnaeus Terrace sud | collected 2015-12-21
CACTGCGAACGCCCTGCGCACGCGCCTCGTAGGTGGCCGACAGGATCACCCCCCGTGACCCCGAGCCTCCTACCGCCACCGGCCGACCCCGCAGCTCAGGCCGGCGGCGCAGCTCGACGGAGGCGTAGAAGGCGTCCATGTCGACATGCAGCACGTGGCAGCCCGTGTCCGACGACGGCCCGGACGGCACAGGGCTCAGCCCGGGCGGCACAGGGCTCGGCTCAGCCGACGGCATGCCACGACCGCCGCTCAGGGACGCCGAGCCAGCAGATGCAGCGAGGACGCCACGACACGAAGGGCAGGGTCGCGGCTCGCGGCCGACTCGAGCTGCTGCAGTGCCGCCCGCCGGCCCGGGTCGTCGAGCACTCCCCCGGGGACGAGATCGGAGAACACCCGCACCCCGTGGACTGCCTGCACCTGCATTCCAGCTCGTTCCGCGACAGCGACGAGGCTGTCGGCGTCGAACCGCCGACGTGCCCGGTCATGCTGGCCGGCTCGTCCGTCGGGATCGCCGAGCACGACGGCTGCCTCATCGAACCGTCCTGCCAGCGCACGGGCGAGAACGACGGCGAGCCGGTTGGCCACGACGATGCTGACGAGGCCGCCGCGCCGCAGCACCGCAACCGCGCCCGCAAGTGCTTCGTCGGCGTCGTCGGCGTACTCGAGCACCGAGTGGCACACGAGCACGTCGGCGTTCGCTGCCGGGACGACATCGAGCAGGGACGACAGGTCGCCCTGGCGGGCATCGACCCGGTCGGATACCCCGGCCTCGCCGGCCCGGCGGGCCAGTGACGCGAGCGAGTCCGGACTCGGGTCGACGACGACGATTCGGTGGCCGAGCTCGGCAAGCGGCACCGCGAAGCCGCCCGACCCGCCGCCCGCGTCGACGATGTCGAGAGCGGCAGGCTGGCCGTTAGTACCAGCTGTGACAGCGTCGTGGGGCTCGCGCTCCAGGGCCTCGCGTAGGTCGTGCCAGAGGGTGCTCGCCGCGAGGCCGCTCGAGGAGGCCGAGCGGCGGTCAGGCACCCAGCACCTCCTTCCGCCCGGACCCGAACGGCGGGCGGATACCCGCAGCCTAGCCGCGAGGTCGACCTGCTCCAGCCGCTTGCGACTGTCCCCGGGGAGGGGCAGCGCAGCCGCGCGGACAGCCGGACGAGCAGGTGAACCAGCAGCCGAGCGAGCAGTCGCTCGCCGCCGCGGCCAGTGGCTTTAGCTACCCGGCGGCGACGACGCGCAGGGTCAGGGCACCCGAGTTGTCGGAGCGGATGGGGTCCTGCACCACGGCGTAAAGGTCCTGGCCGGCGTAGGGGTGCAACGAGAGCCGGTAGCGGTGGTCGACCGTGTTGCAGCCCTGGCCGTTGTCGGTGACCGGCACCCAGGTGGAGGTGTCGTCGACGGCCAGCTTGAGGTCGTTCGTCCCGAACGTCGAGATGCGCCCGCTGGTCGTGCTCCAGGCTCCGTTCTTGAGCGAGCACATGGCATCGGCGACCTGGGTCGTGGCGGCGCCGAAGCGGTAGGTGCCCGACGCCTCGACGGTGTACGAGACACCAGGCAGCAGGGCGACCGGAGCCACCGTCGGCCCAGGCGCCTGCGCGCTGACGCCCTGGGTGGTGCCAACCCTTGCCGCCGGCAGCGGCCCAGCCCGCCAGAACGAGGTGAGCTGCTGTGCCCCGCTCCAGGTGAAGCTGAAGTGGATGTGGTCGATGTGACACCCGGTGGGAGTGCCGTCGCAGCTGTACGGCGTGGGGGCGAAGTTGTTCCACGACCCGTACATCTGCTTGTTCCAGATGAAGTACTGGATGCCCAGCCGGCGCGCCACTGCATTGGGGCGCCCGCTGGCGTCGGTCTCCCGCAGCCAGTCGATCACGGTCTGCCCGTGCTGGCGCTGCGCGGCGTTGGCGTAGTCCATGCCCCAGTCGAGAGCCCGACCCTCGTTGTGCTCGCTCCTGGTGCCGTCGCAGGCCCGCGTGATGCCGACCGAGGTGGGTCCGTAGGTAGCGAGCAGCAGCTGCTCGAAGGCGACCGGCCCGGGTTTGTTGAAAGAGTCCCCGGGGTCGCAAGGCATCGTCGCCGACTGGTACTGCGGGGTCGCCTCGAGCGCGCCAGAGAACACCCGCGTGGCCGGCCGGACGTCGGGGGCTTGGCAGGCAGCGGCGGTGACGGTGGCAACGGCGACAGCAAGTGCGGCGACCGAGCGGCGTCGGATGCGGCGCGGGAAAGTCAGGCGGGGCGAGAGCGGCATGAGCGAGGTCCTCCACGGCTGAGGCGACAGCTGGCGTGGAGGTGTTGTCGGCAGCCCACAAGCGCCGATCGAGTGTGCGGGCGACCGGCATCTGGGTGAATCCGTGACGGACGGTAACTGCGGGCCCGCTGTGGGGCGGTCCTTCACCCACCGGCACTGCCCGAGCTCGAGTGCCACAGGCGCCGGGGCGCTCCCCGGGTACCGCTGCCAGAAGGTGCGACATCGGCGTAGGGCGACTGCCGGAAGCCGGTCGAGTAGACGTGCGGGCTGCCGAAGTGCGGCGGGGCGATGACCGGGCGGCTCGACCGGCTCGCCGCCGCGCCCTGCACCGCCTGCTCGCTGACCCGGCCGACGGCTCCCATGCTTGCCTCGACCGCCCGCATCCCGCCGTGCTCCCACTCCGCACGCAGGGCCGACAGCTCCCAGCAGCCGGTCGCCCGGATGGACACCCCGCGGGGGCCGGTCCGGCGCAGGACGCCCCGGACCACCAGCAGCCAGGAGTGGAAGACAGTCGAGGCGTAGCCGACCTGCGCGTCCTCGAAGAAGGTCGCGTCGAGGGGCCCGGTGGCATCGTCGAGGGTGACGAACACGACCCGCCGCCCCGACCGGATCGGTGGCGTCTGGGTTGCCACCTTGACCCCGGCGACCAGCACCTCCTGGCGGCTTCGGCAGGAGAGCAGGTCGCGGGCCCGGATGATCCCCAAGGCCGACAGGAACGGGTCGTAGAAGTCGAGGACGTGCTTGCTGATGTCGAGTCCGAGCACCTCGAGCTCGGCGCGGACCTGCTCGGCCCCGGTCATCTCCGGCAGCCCCGAAGGATGGGCCTGTGCCGGGTCGTCGCCGAGGTCGAGTGCCAGCTGCACCTCGGGGGGCGGCACGGCACGGGGGGCCTGCGACTGACGGGCTGCCCGGACCTCTGGCCCCTCGTCACCTGTCACGCTAGGAGAAGCAGCGCGTCCGGATCGGCTCGCCGGCTGGCTCCGCGGCTGGTTAGCCGGCTGGCTCGGTGGCTTGCTTCGTGGCCCCCCCCGAGCGAGCGCCCGGCTCCAGGTGTCGAGCTCGGCGACCTGCAGCAGCAGGTCACGGCGGGTGAGCTGCCCCCGGCGGCGGACCGGCGAGCTGACACCGATGCCGTAGAGGGCATCGAAGGCCCCGGCAACGACCATCCGCTCAACGACCGGACGCGACGCCGCGGCCCGGTGCCAGAAGTCCGAGAGCGACGCGTAGGGCACGCCGGAGACGATGCGGGCGACTTCGGCCTCGCTGATCCCCTTGATGTCGGCCAGCGACATCCGGATGCCGTAGGCCCGGCCGTCCGGCAGCCGGGGGTCGTCGGGGCGCTGGCGTGGCGGCTCCCCAAGGATCTCTGGTGGCGGCTCGTCGAGCATCCCGACCCGCTCCACGCGGTAGGTCGGACCGGAGCGGTTGACATCGAGCCCGAGCACCGCGATGCCGAACTGGCGGGCGTCGTCGAGGATCAGGCGCTTGGGGTACATCCCGGGGTCGTGGGTGAGCACCCCGGCGAGGAAGGCCGCCGGGTGGTGCGCCTTCATCCACGCTGACTGGTAGGTCGGCAGCGCGAAGGCTGCAGCGTGGGCCTTGCAGAAACCGAACGAGCCGAAGGCCTTGAGCACCTCCCACACCCGCTCGACGGTCGGCAGGTCGTACCCGGCGCGCAGCGCCGCCGGCACGAACCACGACCGCACCTCCGGCTGCCCCAGCGGGTCGCCCAGAGCACGACGGGCCTCGTCGGCCTCGGCCAGGGTGCAGCCGGTCATCACGGAGACGATCTGCAGCACCTGCTCGTGGAAGACGACGACACCGGCGGTGTCGGCGAGGTGCGGCTCGAGGTCGGGGTGCAGGTAGGAGGGGGAGCGCCAGCCATGCCGGGCCTCGAGGAACGGGGTGACCATGTCGCTCTTGACCGGCCCGGGCCGGAACAGCGAGATGTCGATGATGAGGTCCTCGAAAGTCTCCGGCGCGAACTTGCCGATCAGCTCCCGCTGGCCGGGGGACTCGATCTGGAAGCAGCCGAGAGTGTGGGTCGACTGCACCAGCGCGAAGGCGGCGGGGTCGTCACGCGGCACTGCGTCGATGTCGACAGTGACCGCGTCGACGCGCTGGACCTCGTCGACCGCGTACGACAGGGCCGACTGCATCCGGATGCCGAGCAGGTCGAGCTTGAGCAGACCGAGGTCCTCGACATCGTCCTTGTCGAACTGGCTCATCGGGAAGCCGAGAAAGCTCGCCTCGACGGGAGTGCGGTCGAGCAGGGTCCGGTCGGAGAGCAGCACGCCGCATGGGTGCAGCGCAATGTGGCGCGGCAGCCCGTCGAGGCGCTCCACGAGCCGCAGCATGAGGTCGAGCCGCTCGGCCGACAGCCCGCTGGCGCGCAGCTCGGGCAGCTCACGCATCGCTGCCCGGACCTGGCTCGCCCGAATGTGCGGGAACGCATTGGCGACGGCGTCGATCTCACCGGGCGGCAGCCCGAGCGCGGCACCCACGTCGCGGATGGCGTGCCGGGCCCGGTAGGTGTCCATCATGGCGACGCAGGCGCAGCGCTCACCGCCGAAGCGGGCCAGCACCTGCTCGTACACCTCGGTCCGCCGGGCGGACTCCACGTCGATGTCGACGTCGGGCAGCTGGTGGCGCAGCGGGGACAGGAACCGCTCCATCAGCAGCCCGTACCGGATGGGGTCGACGTCGGAGATCCCCAGCAGGTAGGTCACCAGGCTGCCGGCCCCGGAGCCGCGGGCGGCGCAGCGCACCCGCATGCCGCGGATCAGGTCGACGACGTCGGCGACGGTGAGGAAGTAGGAGGGGTAGCCCAGGGTGCCGATCGTCGCCAGCTCGGCATCGAGGCGGTCGAGCACCGGGGCCGTGCCCGCCATCCCCCGCCGCCCGAGGCCGGCAAGGCAGCGCTCCCGCAGGACGGTGCCGCCGTCGGTCCCGCCGGCACCCACCACCTCCAGCTCCGGGAAGTGGACCGACCCGATCCCGAGGTCGGCGGTGGGGTCGAGCGTGCACCTGTCGGCCAACATGCGGGTGCGAGCCAGCAGTGCGCGCCCCGCGTCGTCCAACCCAGCGAAGCGGGCGACCTCATCGGCTGCCTGTGCCATCTCCTTGCCCGACTTCAGGTAGCCCTCGGCGTTGGGCCGGTCGACGTGCCGGGCGTCGAGCGGCACGAGGCGGCGGGCGGCATCGAGCACGTCGGCGACCGGTGCGTCGGACCGGTCGGCGTAGCGGACCTGGTTGGTCAGCACCGCCGGCAGATGATGAGCGGCTGCGAACCCCGCGAGCCGCCCGGCGCGCGCCGCCTCGTCGGGACCGCGGTGGTGCACGACCTCGATGACGAGGTCACCCGGCTCCGGTGCTGCTCGCCGCCACCGGGCGAGGTGGGCTTCGGCTGCGTCAGTGCGCCGACCCGACAACGCGCGGCCCAACTCCGACTGTGGCCCGAGCAGCACCACGAGAGCGCCGCCGGCCTCGCGGGCAGACGCGGCGAAATGCGCGATCCGCTCGAGCGTCGCCACCGGCACTCCCCGGTCGCCTGCAAGGTGGGTGTCGCTGACCAGTCGGCACAGTGCTGCCCAGCCGGCGACGCCGGAGGCGAGCACGGTGACCCGGGGAAGCCGGGGATCGACCTGCGCGCCACCACGCGCGGGAGAACGTCGCGACACCGTCCTGGCGCCGAGCAGCGCAGCCGCTCCCCCACCTGCAGACGATCCGCCCGGCAGCGACAGTGACACCGGGGCGACGGCGAGGTCGACGCCCAGCACCGGACGCAGCCCGGCCCCCTGACAGGCCTTGGCGAACCGCACGGCGCCGTAGACGCCGTCGCGGTCGGTCAGCGCCAGAGCGTCCATGCCGTGCTCGGCTGCTCGTTCCACCAGCGCCTGCGGGTGGGATGCGCCGTGGCGCAGCGAGTAGCCCGACGCGACGTGCAGGTGGACGAAGGGATCGGACACGACTCAGCCGGCGACGAGTAGCGGCAGCCGGGTGGTGAGCCCGAGCAGGGCCTCGACCGCTGCGAGGAACCGGTCGGCATCGCGCAGCAGGTCGTCGGCCTCCCGCTGCGACACCACCGGCCGGCCTGCCTCGGCGGCAGCTCGCTTGGCTGCGCTGGCGGCGAAGAACTCTGCCCACTCCCCCAGTTCGGGCGCGACGCCGACGAGCAGGCGCCACGCGCTCGTCGGCCGGCTGCGCCGACCCGACGCGGGCCGGGCACGGGCAGCCAGCACCGCAGCAGCGGCGCGCAGCGCCGACAGGTGGGCCAGCGAGTACCGCTCTCGCGGGACCCCCGCCTCCTGTGCCTCCGCCAGCCCCTGACGGGCGGCGACAAGCAGGGCGTCAGCTGCAGCGGGTACTCCTCTCGCCAGCATTGCACTGCTCATCGGGCCCGCGCTTATCTGGGGCGGCGGTGTGGTGACAGATGTCATCGCTTTCTCCTGTCGTAGTTAGGACTGCGCCGGCTTGGGGTGACGACCGAGGCGTTGTCGTTCGGGCTCAGTCCGCGACCCGGACGAGCCGCCAGCCACCGCTGGACCAGTCGAAGCACAGGTCGTAGACGCCGGTACCGGCGAACTGCCCGGCGGATGCCTCGACCCGCCACATCTCGCGCTCGCCGTCGTCGAGCTGCATGGGGCCGGTTGCCGCCCCGACATCGGGGGCGGGTTCTCCCCAGGCGCGTTGAGCCCACTTCGGAGAGGACGGGATGGGGGCCGTGGCCAGCCCGACCGCCCCCGCTTGGGGCTCGGGCTCGGCCTGGTCTCCGGCTAGCAGCGCTGATGCCGCGACGGCAGACCACCACTGCCCGGACTCGACCCAGTGGGCCAGGACCTCGCGGACGACGTACAGCCGCTCCCGCCACAAGAACTGCTCCGGTGCGTCATCGCGGCGACGAACCTCAACCGAGTCGGCGTGGCGCCGGACCATGACCTCTCCCCTTTCGTCCGTCGGAACGGAACGCGACTCATCGGCCGCCGGGGAAGAGGCGGTGCCGGGTGCCGGCGGCGCTTCCCCACGCCACCGGCACCCAGCGAACAGGCCGTGCTGCGTACGCTGGATGCGTCGCCCACCTAGCCCGCCTATCGAACATGTGTTCGATGAGAGAACACTAGCCTGAGGCACCGACAAGAAGCAACCCGTGGGGGCAGGCGTCGCCCTCTCCTCGACGAAGCCGAGATGGTGCAGTCCCGTGGTTGCCTTCTGGTGGCTGACATCCCGCTCCGCCGCAACGGGAGCCTTCGTCCTCTGCCTCGGGAGCCTGGGATCGGTCCGGTCAGTCCCGCGATCAGATGGTGACGACGTGGACGAGGTCTTCGAGTCCGGCGAAGTCGTCGCCGTTGCGCGTGTAGAGATCGAGGCCGTTGGCGTGTGCGGTCGCCGCGATCAGCAGGTCCGCGAATCGGCTCCGCGGCTTGCGTCCCTCGCGGACCACCGCGGCGACGACGAGTCCGTAGCTGCGCACGGCTGTGTCATCGAAACGGAGTGGCTCCAACTTCGCCTCGACTTCCTGCAGCCGTGCCTGGCGTTTCGCCGCTTCGGCTGGAGTGGCGGCAAGGAGCGGTCCGGCCGCCAACTCGGCTGCAGTGATTGCAGAAATTGCCATCTCGTCTGGCAATGCCGCGACGACGATCGGATCGTGCCAGTCGATGACCACCGAGGTGTCGAGCAGCCCGGTAGTCATGTCACAGTCCCTGGTCGATCACCCGGTCGAGGTCGGTTCGAAACTGCTGTCTGTCGATTCGCACGTCGGCTCGGGCTAGCGCCGCAACCTCCTCACGGGAGATGAAGGTGCGGCGGCCGGATCGAACCGGGCGAAGTTCGGCGACTGGCTCGCCGTTACGCGTGACGACGAAGGTTTCGCCAGCCGTCACGGCATCGATCACCCTCGCATTCTCGTTTCGTAGCTCGCGCTGGGCGATCGTCTTCGTCACGCTCCTACCGTAGCAAGGTGTGCCCCACCTTGCGACGGCTGTACAGCCTTGTGCTTCGCCCAGTGATCCTCATCGGGCTCGGGCCAGCGAGGATGGGGAGTCACAGTGGAGCGGACGGACCTCAACCGATAGCTCCAGTGCTCTCGGCGTCGTAGTGCAGCCCACGGTGCGGCCGTGGACGTCCGCAGATGAGGCGAGCACGACGTCCTCCTGGGTCCACCGGCCAGGCCCAGAACCATGGTGTACCGGACGCTGACCACCGTCGGGGGGTCGGAACCCCGACGGTGGTCGCGCGGCGTCTCGGGGCGGCAATGAAGGTGTTCGGGTAACCCACGGCTCATCCTGACCTATGCCTGCGCCTCAGCCAGGGTCAGCCCATCGTCTTCTGGCCGTCCAGCGCCTCGCGGATGATGTCGGCGTGGCCGGCGTGCTGCGTGATCTCCGCGATGATGTGCAGCAGCGTGCGGCGCGCGCTCCAGTTCCCGCCATCTGGCCACCAGGGTGCCTGCGGTAGCGGATGCGCAGCATCCAGGTCGGGCAGGGTGCGGACGAGCTCGTCGGTGGCTTCAGCGATGCGGTCGTAGTCGCCGAGGACCTCGGCAAGCGTTTCGCCCTCGAGCAGCCGAAAGCCGTCCGCGTAGCGCACGACGGCTTCATCGCTCCAATCGGTGAAGTTCATGCAGGACGGGCCCTCGAGGATGAAGCGGGTCCACTGCTCCTCGGTCGCGGCTACGTGCTTGACCAGGCCACCAATGCACAGCTCGCTTGGGGTGGTGCGACGGGAAGCCTGTTCGTCGGTCAGCCCCCGCACGGTTTCGAGCAGGAAGGCCCGGTGCGTCGCCAGGGTCACCAACAGGTCAGAGCGCTCGGTGGTAAGTGCCGCGGAGATCAGTGCGTGGTTTGGCGGCGTCTGGGTGGTTGTCATAACTCCTCCTTGAGGTTGTCGGTGATGGCACGGTAGAACTGACAGCGGCCACATCCTGACCGCTGATACGGCTTAGCGGCCACACTGTGACCGCTAACTGCCGGAGGCTCATCGACGTGGCGAACACCAGCTCGCGGACGCTGCGCCTGCTATCCCTCTTGCAGGCTCGGCGCTACTGGCCTGGCGACGAGCTGGCCGACCGACTCAGCGTCTCCGCACGCACCTTGCGGCGCGACATCGACCGGCTCCGCCAGCTCGGGTACCCCGTCGAGAGCCAGCGCGGGCTCGACGGCGGCTACCAGCTTGCGGCGGGCGCCGCGCTTCCGCCGCTGGTGCTCGACGACGAGGAGGCGGTAGCGCTCGCGGTCGGCCTCCACGCCGCCACCCAGAGCGCCGTCGCCGGGATGGCGGAGGCGTCGGCGCGCACGCTGGCCAAGGTGGTTCACGTCCTGCCACCTCCGCTGCGCAGGCACGTCGAGGCGGTGTGCCAGATGACGGTGCCGGCGGGCTGGGGTGGCGCGGCCACCATCGACACGCACGTGTTGACCGCGATCGCTCAGGCTTGCCGCGACTCGGAACGGCTCGACTTCCGCTACCTCGCGCGCGGTGGCGAGCTGACCAGCCGGCGCACCGAGCCCCACCGCCTCGTCTCGCTCGGTCGCCGCTGGTACCTCGTCGCCTACGACCTCACCCGAGACGACTGGCGCAGCTTCCGGCTCGACCGGGTCAGCGATCTGCAGTTGGTCGGCCTGCGGTTCCAACCCCGGCCGTTGCCGGCCGAAGATGCGGCGTCGTTCGTCCGGGCAGGCATCGACAGCGCGTTCGCGCCCAGGACGTACGACGTGACTGCCCGCGTCGCCGCTCCCGCTATGACCGTGCTCGAGGCAGTCGGCCGCTGGGCGTCCGCGGACGACCGCGGCGACGGCCGCTGCCTGCTGCGGATGACGGTGGACGACCTCGACTGGGCAGTGTTCGCCCTGGGCCGCATCGAGGCCGACATCGAGGTGCTCGCACCGCCGGAGCTGGTCGAGCACACCCGAGCGTGGGCCCGGCGGCTGGCCGCAGCCACCACCGCAAGTCCAGGGGCGAGCCACCTCGAACCGCTGGACTGCGGCACGCGGACGTCGTGAGCGCCGTTGGTGCCGGACCAGGAGCCGGAATTCATCGGTGCGATCGACACCTCGCAGATGCTCGACCCTGGAACTGGGCATCCGAGCGTCGGGCAACGTCCTCAGATGGACCGCCAGCGGCCGTGCGTGGCCTCACCTTCCGGCTGCGGCTCAAAGACGTTGCCGTCGGTGTCGGGCACGGTGTTGTTGGCGACGCCGAAAACCTTGAGCAAAGGGCCGACCAGCGCGTCGAACACTGGAGGGAACAGCCGGAACCCCGCGAGGATCAGCGGGTTGAACAGCCCCGACTGCACGAGCCGGCGGGGGTGATCGACCTGCCTGACGATGGCCCGCGCCACCCGCTCCGGCGAGTACACGGGCGGCGGTGGGCGACCGGTGCTGCCGGTCGTGGTCGCCCCCTGGTAGTAGATCGGCGTGTCAACCCCACCGGGGGCTACCGCCGAGATGGAGACGCCGGGCAGGTCGCGCGTCTCCTGCTGCAGGGTGCGGATCAGGCCGAGCTGACCCCACTTGCCAGTGGCGTACGCCCCCATGGTCGGCGCGGTGATCGACGCCAGCAGTGAGCTGACGACGACGAGCGCCCCGTGGCCTTGCCGCCTGAATACCGGCAGCACGACCCGGGCGAGGTTGGCGGTGCCGTAGATCGAGGTGCCGACGACGCGCTCGAACACCTCGCGGGGCAACTTCTCGACGGTGCCGTAGGCCATGACGGCCGCCGCGTGGACCACGATGTCGATGCGGCCGAACCGCTCGACCGTGGCGTCGACCACGTGCTGCAGCGCGCTCTCGTCGTTGACGTCAGCAGGTTCGACCCGGACCTCGCACGCCCCCGCCGCGCGGCACGCCGCCCCGGCATCCTCGAGCGCCTCGCGGCTACGTGAGACGAGTACGAGGTTTGCCCCGCGGCCTGCGAAATGGAGGGCGGTTGCTCGTCCGATCCCGCTGGACGCGCCGGTGACGACGACTGTCTGGCCATCATTGTGCAAGGTCATGATCTGCAGGTTCTGCCCGCCGCCCACGCGCCCATGCCGCTGCGACTGCCCAAGCCTGCGGTGCGAGACGCTGCTGAGAGGCTGCTGCTCAACGGAGCTCCTCCAGCGGGTCCGAGCCCCCCGCGATTGTTCTGCAGCCAAGCGACGTCGTGCCAGGCAGCCGGTGCGCCGCGGCGGGTTCGGACATCGTGCCGCCGGGCACTGCGACGGCATGGCATCAGGTGTGGCAACCGTGTGGGTCCCCGTGCAGGACATGTCGAGGGCGGTCGGTTTCTACCGCGACGCGCTCGGATTGACGATCAAGAGCGAGAGCGAGCAGTGGTCGGAGATCGACGCCAACGGGCTCATGATCGGGCTGAACGCGCGTGAGAAGACAGCGTCGTCCGGGTCAGCGGGTGGCGCGGTGATCTCGTTCCAGCCCGACAGCGACCTCGAATCCGAGGTCGAGCAGATGAAGGGCAAGGGCGTCACCTTCACTGG
>JAABUZ0100008857.1_pt1 | contig 11698 bp, 10 predicted proteins | sample 5562091 | NCBI WGS metagenome assembly JAABUZ01 (sample SAMN12813069, study PRJNA571459) | rock metagenome | isolation source: Antarctica rocks | place: Antarctica: Victoria Land, Linnaeus Terrace sud | collected 2015-12-21
CTAAGGAGGGCTGCGTCCCAGCCCTGGGGCCGGTGGCGCCCCACTTCACTTCGTATAGCTTTGGTACCGTGAACGGCCGAGATGGCGGTCGATGCCTCATGTCCGGTCTGCCGCACCGCCGAGGTCGTGTGCGGCAAGTGGACCCTGCTGCTCGTCCGGGATCTCGCCGAGGGTTGCTCGCGCTTCTGTGAGCTGGAGCGCTCGCTCGCCGGCATCAGCCCGCGGACGCTGTCGCTGCGCTTGCGTGCCCTCGAGGAGGAGGGCATCGTCGAGCGCCAGACCTTTGCCGAGGTGCCGCCCAGGGTCGAGTACGCGCTGACCGAGAAGGGCCGGGCGCTTCTGCCCATCGTCGATGACATGCGCGCCTACGGCGATCGCTGGCTCGGGAAAGGTGCCTGTACCCCGGCTCCCGACCCGCGGACGCCGGACCTCGCTGCCGCCTGACGCCGTCGGGGCTGCCGGCGCCTGACGGCGCTGGGCCCGCGCCTCGGGGCCCGACCCGCACGCGGCCGGGCGGCCTGCGCTCCTGCGCTCGCAGGAGCCGACCCGGGGGCGGCGAAGGTCCGCCCGTGCGCAACCGCTCCCTCCACCGTGCCTTGCGGACGCTCGCCGATGCCGCGTCAACCCTTCTGGGCGCCGACGTTGCCGCCGGCGCGGATGTCCCCTTCGAGCTCCTCGAGCGACGCGGCGCACGCGCCTCGCTCTATAGCTATTCGCCTTTGACCGCGGAGTTCGTCCGCGGCCGCATGGCCCTCCTCGGCCGCCTGCCCGAGTACGCTGCCGCCGTCCGCGTGATGCTCGATCTGGGTGGCCTGGACACCTACCTGCGGGCGCGGGGTGAGCGGCGGGTGCCCGAGCAGCCCGCCGAGCGCGTCGACGCCGTGCTGCGTTGCTTCTTCACCCGGCTGTGGGAGGACCGCGCCGACTTCGAGGTCGGCGACGAGCGCTTCGAGGTCGTCCACGGCGAGCTGGAGGCGACGGTCTACGCCACGCGGTGGCTGGTGAGTGCTGCCGTGCCGGTCGTCGGACTGGCCCTCGAGAGCGACCGAGTGGCCCTCGGCGACGGGCTCTGGTTGGTGCGGGCCGACGCGCGGGACGACCTTCCCGCCGACGCCGCCTGGGCGGCTGCGTCCACTCACGACGGGCGCGGGCCGGCGGTTGCCCTGCTCGAGCTCGAGGCGCGGCCCGATGCCACGGTCTCGCCGGGGGCGCTCCACGCCCGGCTGGCCGACCTCCGCTGCGCCTTGAGGCTGTTCGACGCCGAAGCGCTGACGCTGGCCCCGGTCGGTTGGGTGCGCGAGGACGCGGGCGCCTGGCAGCTGCTGGCCCTCGGCGGCGGGGGACCCGACGACGGCGATGTCGTGCTCGTCGCCGAGCAGGAGGATGAGCTGCGCGCCTTCATCAACCTCGTTCGCCGTCGCCGGCCGCGCGGCGGCGAGCTGCGCTGGGCGCTGCGCCGCTTCGAGCTGGCCTGCGAGCGACCCGGGCCCATGGAGGCGCTGACCGACGCGCTGCTCGCGGGTCGCGTGCTGCTCGAGCCCGAGGGACCGGGCAGCGGCCGGTTGGCCCAGCGCCTGGCCGCGCTTTGTGCCGAGCCCGAGGATCGGGCAGCGATGACTGAGAGGGTGGCGCACGCCGTCTCGCTGGAACGCGCCTGCATCGCCGGTGTGCGCCCGGCCGTCGACGACCCGCTGGCCCTGGCGCGCGAAGTGCTCAATCACGTCCGGGCCATTCTGCGCGACGTCATCTGCGGTCACCTGGAGGCCGACCTCGTGCGGATAGCCGACAGCGTGCTGGCTGGGGCGGCCGAGATCCGGCTGGGGGACGATGAGATGCTGGCCGCGTCCGGGCAGGACGCCTTCGACGACGCCGTGCACGAACGATCACCGGGCTCGGCCGGCGCCGGGGACACGGCGGAGCTCGAGAGCATCGCCGTCGGCGAGCACGACAACGACACTGCCGAGCTGGAGACGGTCGGGCCCCTGCGCCCGTCCGGCGGCGACGCCGGGTGGCTGTGGCCGGGCCCGGTCATCTCCTCCTCCTGAGGTCCCCCGCCGGAGTGGCCGCTCGGTGCCCTCCTCGACGGCCTCTCGTGATCAGCGCCCCGGGCCGGCCGGGAGCGGCTGGGCACCTCCGGCGAACAGGTGACGCGCCACCCGAGCCAGGCCGCCGAGATCGTGCACGTCGTCGTCGAGTTGGGGCACGCGGATCATCGGGGGGTCGCCGAGTGCTTGGGCGAGGCGGTCGATGCCAACACGGTCGCGGTTGGCGCGTACGCGGTGATCGCGATAGGCGTCGGCCACCTTGCCGGCCAGCGCCTCCTCGCCCAGCAGGCCGGCCAGTTCGTGTCGCAGGGCGTCGTACTCGGGCTCGGGCGCCTGGTCTCCGACCACGCGATTGACGATCGCTGCACCGAACGGCATGCCGGCGGCGCGCAGTCGCTCCCAGAAGAAGATCGCCTCCTCGACCGGCTCGGGCTCGGGTGACGTGATCAGCACGAAGGTGGTCGCTGGATCGCGCAGCAGCTCGTTGACCCTGGCGGCGCGCTCCTTGAAGCCGTCGATCAGCCCCCCCAGGGCACCGAAGAACACCGACAGGTCCGACAGCAGGTCGACGCCGGTGACTCGCTTGAGCACCGAGAAGGTCAGGCTGGTGCCGCGGGCGACGAGTCGCGTGGCCAGCCCCGTGGGCTGCAGGAAGACCTGTAGGGCTCGTCCCTCGAAGAAGCCCGTGAGTCGATCCGGGGCGTCGAGGAAGTCCAGCGCGTTGCGCGACGGTGGCGTATCGAGGACCACCAAGTCGAAGTCGTGCTCGCGATGCAGCTCATAGAGCTTGGCGATGGCGGTGAACTCCTGGGAGCCGGCCACGGCGTTTGACAGCTCGGTGTAGATGCGATTGGCCAGGATCTCCTCGCGCGTGCGCTCGTCGGGAGCGAGGCGCTCGATGAGCTCGTCGAAGGTCCGCTTCGCGTCCAGCACCATCGCCCACAGCTCTCCGGTCACCTCGAGCCCCGCTGCCGCCAGGCGCTCGGGGTCGATCCGCGTCGGCTCGTTCCCGAGCTCACTGACCCCGAGGGCCATGGCCAGCCTGCGAGCCGGGTCGATGGTGACGACGGCGACCTTGCGCCCTCCCGCGGCCATGCCGAGGGCGATGGCGGCCGAGGTCGTAGTCTTGCCCACGCCGCCTGCGCCGCCGCAGATGCAGACGTCCCGACCCTCGAGCAGCTCGGCGACACTCGCGTCGCGCGGCCCGCCGGCGCTCACGCCGCGCGGCCGGCCGCCGTGGGCGCCCTCGGCACGCTGCCCGTGCGGGCGCCCACCAGCGCCGGCTCCAGCGCCCGAGAGAGCTGTCGGCAGCCCTCGAGCCCGAGCTCCCGGGGGACGGCCAGCAGCGGCAGGCGCACAGGACGCTGGCCGGTGGCTCGGCGAAGGCGCGCGAGCTGGGCTCGCTGACCCAGACCTCGAGCGTGCTCGGTGCGCGCGGCGGCGAGTGCGGCGGCGCTGGGACCGTCCGACAGTCCCGAGGCGGCCCGATCCATTACCGCCGCCTCTCGCGCCGAGAAGCGGGTCGGTGCCACCCCGTTGGCCACCACCAGGTCGAGCTCCAGGCCGAGCTGCCGGCGCAGCTCGCGCTGCAGCTCGATCGTCTCGGCGACCGGGATCTCTTGCGGTCGGGCAACGGCGATGATCCCGGTCAGCGCCGGGTCGGTGAGGGTTGCCGCGATGATGCGCGCGTGGCGACCCACGGGCCCGACCCGCGCCACCGAGGCGAATGTCGCCGGTGTGCGCAGGATTCCCACCCCGTGGCCCGATGCCGGAGCGTCGACGACCACGAGGTCATAGCCGCTGGCCCCCGGCCGCCGTCGCTGCGGCTGGGCGAGCTCCCACAGCTTGCCTACGGTCAGAAGCTCGGCCATGCCCGGGGTGGCGGCGGCGAAGTACCCGAACGTCCGGCTATGACCCAGCGCCTCGGCCAACGCACGTACGGGGAGCTGGTCGGCGAGATACTCCTCGAGGGCCTGTTGGGGATCGACGGATATGGCCCACAGGTTGTCCGCCAGCTGTCGCTCGGTGCTCGGCTCGGCGCCCGGTGCTGCGCCCAGGGCGCGGGCTGCCTGATCGCGCTGGGCGACCTCGGCGACGATCGTCCGGCGTCCGCGACGAGCGGCGGTCAGCCCCAGGGCGGCGGCGACCGAGGACTTACCGGTGCCGCCCTTGCCGGTCACGAAGAGCAGGCGCTTCTCCAGCAGGCCGACCATCGCGGGCAGCCTAGTCCTCCGGTCAGAGCCGATCAGAAGGAGTCTCGGGCGCGCCTGCGAATACCACGCCGGTATGACACGGCAACAGGACCGGCAGACGGGGGAGGGCCGATGAGCGATCGGGCCAAGGTCATCGCCTTTGCCAACCAGAAGGGCGGAGTGGCGAAGACGACGACGACGCTTAACATCGCGGTGGCCTTCGCCGAGCAGGGTCATCGGGTGCTGTGCGTGGACATGGACCCCCAGGGCAACCTGACCATGTCCCAGGGCATCGACCCGGACACGATCGAGCGCTCGATGTACGACGTGCTCGTGCACAAGGTTCCCATCGCCGAGGTCGTCGCCCATCGCGAGATCGATGTCGCCTGCGCGTCGATCGACCTCGCCGGTGCGGAGATCGCGATGTCGGCCCAGATCGGTCGCGAACGCTCGCTCCAGAAGGCGCTCGCGCCGGTGCTCGCCTCCTATGACTTCGTCTGCATCGACACGCCGCCCAGCCTCGGGCTGCTGACGATCAACGCCCTCACCGCCGCGGACAAGGTGATCGTCCCCGTGCAATGCGAGTATCTATCCATGCGCGGGCTGCTGCAGCTTCAGAACACCCTGGTGATGGTGCGCGAGAACCTCAATCCCGACGTCGAGATCGAGGGCATCGTTCCCACCCTGGTGGACTCGCGCACGGTGCACGCGAAGGAGGCGATCGAGATCCTGGAGGAGAACTTCGGGGATCGGGTCTTTGCGTCGCGCATCCGTAAGACCATCCGATTCGCCGAGGCACCCGTGCGCGGGATGTCGGTGCTCAAGTACGATCCCGACGGCACGGCAGCCGAGGCCTATCGCCGTCTGGCGAGGGAGGTGCTGGAGAATGACAAGCGGTAAGCGAGCGAGCATGCGTGAGGGGCCGCTGGCGGCCCTCTTCCGTCGCACCGACGCCGAGAGCGAGGGGACCGAGCCCGAGATGACGGCGACGCCGTCATCCGGCACGACGCCCGATCCCGAGGCACCCGCCGCGGGCCCGGAGGCACCAGCTGCGCCAGCGCAGGCGCCCGGCGCGGGCCCGGACGCAACTGCTGCCGGCGCGGAGGCGCCTCCCGCCCCGCCCCCGCCGGCGCCCGCCACCCACGCTGGGGCCGCCCTGCCCACGCCCCGTGAGCGTCTCCGCCACGCCTTCTCCTCCGATATCCCCGAGAACCTGCTGGAGCGTGAGCCGGCGCCCACGCGTGAGGCCCCGGCGGCGGTCGCGCCGCCGCCGCCGGTCCGGCCCGACCCCTTTGCGCGCCCCGAGGCCCGCGACCTCTATGCCGCTCCGGCCCCGGTCGGCTCGCCCGTCCTGCGCGTCATCGGCGTGGGGGGGGCTGGGGTCAACGCGGTCAACCGGATGATCGAGGCCGAGGTGGCCGGCGTGGAGTTCGTGGCCATCAACACCGACCTGCAGTCCCTCCAGCAGTCCGCCGCCCCGCACACGCTGCACATCGGCGACGGGGTCACCCGCGGTCTGGGCTCCGGCTCCAATCCCGAGCTCGGCCGCCAGGCAGCGATGGAGGAGAATGACCGCATCAAGGCCCTGCTCAAGGGCGCCGACATGGTCTTCATCACCGCCGGCGCCGGTGGGGGCACGGGAACGGGTGCGGCGCCGATCGTCGCCCGCATCGGACGCGAGCTCGGCGCCCTGACCGTCGGCATCGTGACCAAGCCCTTCGGGTTCGAGGGCTCGCGGCGGCGGGAGCAGGCCGACGCCGGGGTCGATGCGCTGGCGGGCGAGGTCGACACGCTGATCGTCGTTCCCAACAACCGCCTTCTGACCGTCCTGGACAAGAAGACCTCGATGATGGAGGCCTTTCGGGTTGCCGACGACGTCCTGCGCCAGGGGGTGCAGGGCATCTCGGACCTGGTGACGCTCCCCGGACTGATAAACCTCGACTTCGCCGACGTGCGCACCATCATGTCCGATGCCGGCAGTGCTCTGCTCGGGATCGGCATGGGCACGGGCGAGTCGCGCGCCATCGACGCGGCCGAGCAGGCTGTGGCCTCACCGCTGCTGGAGACGAGCATGGAGGGCGCGCGCTCGATCCTGCTGTCGATCACCGGAGGCGGCGACCTGTCGCTCTGGGAGGTCAACGAGGCGGCGAAGGCGGTGGCCGCCGCCGCCCACAGCGACGCGAACATCATCTTCGGCGCCATGGTCGACGACAAGCTCGACGACCAGGTCTGGGTCACCGTCGTCGCCACGGGCTATCCGGAGGATCGGCCGCGTGCGGTTCGCCCCGAGCGCCCCGCCTTGCGTGAGCCGGTGGGCGAGCCTCGGGTCACCCGCGCGCCGCGTCCCGATGCCCGCCGGCGCGACCCGGTTGCGGCCCCGGCCGGGCTGTCGGTCTCCGAGCTCGACGTCCCCGAGTTCATCCCGCGCGGCTAGAGCCGGCACGGCCAGGCCGGGCCGTGGCGTGAGCCTGTCGCGCGGGGCGATCGCCGCCGGGCATCCGCTCACCGCACGGGCGGGCGTCGAAGTGCTGCGGGCCGGGGGCAATGCCGTGGACGCCGCGCTGGCCGCGGTGCTCGCCTCCTGCGTGACCGAGCCGCTGCTCACCGGCCTCGGCGCCGGTGGGTATCTGCTCGTCGTCCCAGCGTCCGGGCCCGCCGTGCTCGTCGATTTCTTCGTCGAGGTCCCGGGTCGGGGCGCCGATCCGGCCGATCGCGGGGAGCTCGCGGCCGTCGAGGTCTCCTTCGATGACGCCATCCAGCTCTTCCACATCGGGCCGGCGGCCATCGGGATCCCGGGCGTCCCGGCCGGGGTGTGCGCCGCCGCCGAGCGCTTCGCGCGGCTGCCGCTCGGCGACCTCGCCGCCTCGGCCATCGCGCTGGCTCGCGACGGCGTCGTGGTCAACGACCAGCAGGCCTATGTCTTCCGGATCCTCGGCGCCATCGCCACGTCCACGCCCGAGGCCCGGCGCGTCTACGCCCCGGATGGCCGCATACCCCGGGCGGGTGACACCTTGCGCCAGTCCGATCTCGCGCAGTCCCTCGAGCGCCTGGCGGTCGAGGGTGCGGCGCCGTTCTATCGCGGCGATGTCGCGGCGGCGATCTGCGAGTGGCTCGCCGGTCGTGGAGCTCTGCTGACGCCCGAGGACCTGGCCGCCTATCAGTCCATGGAGCGAGCGCCGGTCGCCGCGGGCTACCGCGGCCGCGAGGTGCTCTCCAACCCGCCTCCCTCGGCCGGCGGCCTGCTCATCGCCCGCGCCCTGGGCGAGCTGGAAGACGATCCCGACCCGCCGGACACCGGCCGGTTGTTGACGGTGATGGAGCACGCCCAGGCGGCCCGGACCCCGGGGTTCCTCGAAGGGCTGGCCCGGCCGGACTTCGCGCAGCGCTTTCTCGCTTCGCGCCTGGGATCGACCACCCACATCTCGGTCATCGATGCCGACGGGATGGCCTGCGCGGTGACCTGCTCGAACGGTGAGGGATCGGGCGTCGTGGTGCCCGGGACCGGGGTGCACCTCAACAACATGCTCGGCGAGCAGGATCTGAACCCGCTCGGCTTCCACCGCCATCCGGTCGGGCGTCGCCTGCCCAGCATGATGGCGCCGACGGTGGTCCGCGGCCCCGAGGGACCGCCCGAGCTGGCCCTGGGCAGCGGCGGCTCCAACCGCATCCGCTCCGCTGTCCTACAGACCATCGTCAACGTGGTCGACCGCGGCCTGGCGCTTGATGCGGCGGTGCGCGCACCCCGCGTACACCTCGAGGACGGTGTTGCCTACTTGGAGCCGGGCGCCGCCCCGCCGGCCGCGGGCGAGCCCGGCGCCGAGTCGCCGGTGCGCTTCCGGGCGCCCAACCTCTTCTTCGGTGGGGTTCACGCCGTCCGACGCGAGCCGGGCGGCCGGCTCACGGGCGCGGGGGATCCGCGGCGCGGCGGCTGGGCCGAGGTGGCGTGAGGTTCGTCCGGGAACGGCCGCTGCTCGCCGCAGCGGCGAGTCGCGCGCTGCTCGGCGTGCGGGCCGCGCGGATGCGGCCCCGGGCGCTGCTCGCCGGCGCGGTGCTGCTCGTCGGCGTCGGCGTCGGGGCTGGCGGCTGTGGCGGCCAGATCGCCCCCGATCTCTTCGAGGTCATCCGGTCACCCACGGGCCCGAGCTCGGGCCCCGGCGCGGCGCTCGCCCTCGTGGTCGCCGACGATGGCACCGCCCGCTGCAATGGGGGCCCGCGCCGCGCGCTGCCCGACCCGCTGATCCTGGAATCCCGCACGTTGCAGATGGACATCGATCCAGACCTCCTGCGCCATGCCCGGTTCCCCGAGCCGCCGGGGGGCGTGTACGCCTACCGGGTGCGCGACCAGGACGGCGAGGTCAGCTTCTCCGATACCTCTCCGCTCCCCGCAGAGCTCAAGCGGGTGGAGGGCCTCACGCTGGCGGCGGCCCAGCAGGCCTGCGGGCTCGCGCACTGACCGGGTGCAGGAGCCGAGAGTCGCCGCCCCGGGCCGGTCGCGCGCCTGACAGCGCTCAGGGCTGGCGGTCCGGGCGCCCGGTCGGGGCGCCCGGTCTTCAGCAGCCCGGCGCTCGTTGTAGTGCCCTTGGGAACGTCCTGGGCCGTCTGTCCGCCCTCACCCTGACCAGCGAGGGCGCGATCGGACTTCCGGGCCTGTTGTTTCCCTCTTGGGCGACTTCCAGGCCCAGAAGCGTTCATCGCTCGATCGCCGCGTCCCCCCACGTCTCATCTCAGCCCCGGATTGCGTCGAGGGTCGTCTCTGGGTCCCCTGGCGTTGAGAATGACGCGGCAGCGCGCTTGCTGTCCCGACGTTTCCCCGGCCTGCTGCTCCAACGCGCCCGCCGACCCGCGCCCCAGCACCGGCCCGAAGCCCGCCCCTCAGGCGAAGCGAACCTTGCCGTTGGAGCGCGCGCGCGCCTGGGCGCGCTCCACGAACTCCAGCCGCTTGAGCGCGGCGCGGAACAGCCGGCAGACCAGTCGCAGCCTGGCGTTCTCCGAGCGCAGGTCGAGCAACCCCTGCTTGGCGTCGGCGCCGAAGTCGACGGTGGCGGCCATGGCGAACGCGTCCATTGACGCGAGCTCGTCGGCGTCGGGCTCCTGGTCGGTGGCCTGCTCGACAAGCTCGGTGTAGGCCTCGCGGGCTGCATCTCCGGCTGCGGCGTCGAGCGGTTCGTCGCGGTCGCCCAGCCAGGCCACGATGCCCGCCGGGTACGGGCGGTCGGGCTGGCGCTCGAGCAACTCGAAGGGCCGCGTACCGCGGGCCAGCAGCTCGACCTGGCCATCCTCGCGGCGCTCGAGCACCTCGGCGATCTCGCACGCGCAGCCCACGGTGCGCAGCCCGTCGGCCGAGAGCCAGAGGATCCCGAACTCCGACTCGTGCTCCTCGCAGTGCGCGATCATCGCCTTGTAGCGCTCCTCGAAGATGCGCAGCGGCACCAGCTCGGATGGGAGGGCCACGATGGGCAGCGGGAACAGGGGAAAGTGATGCTCGCTCGCCGGTGTCACTCGGGTGGGAGTCTAGGTACAGCGCCCATCTGAGCGCAGTGGTGTCGCGCCACCTCGAGGGGTGCCGGGTGGCCGACTGCGCCGGCCGGGTATCGCCACCTCAACCGGGTGCGGCGCGCCGACGGCGGGACGTTCACCGTCTTCTCCCCCTTTCACCGAGCGTGATCCGGCGCGCAGCCGCGAGATGTCGAGCCGCGCCCCGGGCGCATCGCGCTGCCCGCTGGCCTGGACTCCGGGCGCCGGCCCGCGGCCTCCGCGCTTGGCCCAGAAGCTGAGGCGACCGCGCCCGCCGTCGCCCCGGGCGAGCCCGCTCTTTGATTCTTTCAGGAAAGTGGGATCTCCATATGAGTGCAGTAGACGACCTTGCGCACCGGCCTGGTGCGCTGGCGGGGACCGGCGGAAGCTGACCAACGTTCTATCTGGCCGTACGGAGCGCCAGACGGCGTCTCAGCGAGCAGTTCAGGCCACGCGGTCAGCTCCAGGCAACTGCGCCGAAATGGAGATCCCATCTTAAGCAATACAGGCGAGAGTTCGGCGCCGATCCCGCTGACTGCGTTTCGTCCCAAGCGAGCGCGTGCGGCTCGATGGCAAACACGCTCGCATCCACGCGGAAGCAGTGGTCTGCTGTGACCGCTCCAGGCACGCGAAGCGGCGCTCTGCGGAAACGCAGGCGCGCGAAAGGGGGGCGACGGTCGCGACGCGCTCGCTCGTCGTCTGATGCGGGCCTCCGGGCGGGCGCCAGCGGAGGCGCTCGCATCTGTGCCAAGCGGGCGCCGCGACTGCAGTTACGGCTCGCTGATGTCGCTGCTGAGCACTGGCTTCACGTCGACGATCGGCGTCCCGTCCAGCGCTTCGAGGTTGCGCACCCGGACTGTGGGGGACGGAGCACTAACCGCCGACCGGGCCCTCAATCCAAGTGTCTCGGACTGGTCCCCAGAAGCGGCTGTCATCTGAGTGTGGGCGGTTGTCGCCCAGCACGAAGTAGCTGTCGGGCGAAACGCGAATCTTGCCAGGGAAGTCGCAGAACCGGGGCTGTGAGCAGCTGATGGTGTATGGCTCGGTGACAGCGGCCCCGTTGCGAAAGAGTCGCCCGCGGACCATCGACAGCGTGTCTCCCGGGGCACCGACGATCCGCTTGAAGAAGTGCTCGTTGGAGGGAGCCGGGCCCGGCTGGTCGCACATCCGCGGCGTCCCGAAGCCGCTGGTTGAGTCCGCACAGGTCTGTGTGTCAGCTCCTGGCGGCGGCGAGAACACGATGACGTCACCGATCCTTGGACGGCGACTCTGGTACGCCGTCTCATCGACAATAAGCGTCTGACCTACCCGGTAGGTCGGCTCCATTGAGGAAGAAGGCACGCGGTAGCTCTTGCGCAGAACTGACCCGCTGCTCACCGCCCATCGGTCACCGACTCGCTGCAGGGAGAGCAGGATGACGCTCGACCCCACCCTCACCGTGGCCTGCGCGTCGTTGCCCTTCGAATTGACACGATCCACCCGCGCAAGGCCGTGAGCTGACCCAGATAGTCGGCTGATCCCCTGGCACTGGCTGGGGTCTACCGCCAACTGGCAAACGCCAGGCCCGACGCCAGTGTTGACCACCTTCACAAACCGGGCTGCCGCCTCAGCTGCCGTCCGGGGAGGACTCGTCCTCCCACACCCCGACAGCACCACCAGGCCTAGCCACAGCATCAATCCGGTCCCGCGAAACACGGCCACACCCGCACCGTACCCGTTCGCACCCGCCGCGCGGGACCCGGATCCCCTCGCCACTTGACAAGCGAAACACGCGGATATCCCCAGCCCGATCCCGCCCAAGGAGAGTGTCGCCTTGCGCGAGATCCAGCGGCGGCAGGGCGTATCGCCAGAGCTGCACTACACTGACCTTGGGATAGCGGCGTCGGCTCGGGCCCCCCGTGCTGCCTCGAAGCAAGGTTCTGTACTGGCCCGTGAGGGCCGTGGGGT
>JAABUZ0100008858.1_pt1 | contig 11698 bp, 10 predicted proteins | sample 5562091 | NCBI WGS metagenome assembly JAABUZ01 (sample SAMN12813069, study PRJNA571459) | rock metagenome | isolation source: Antarctica rocks | place: Antarctica: Victoria Land, Linnaeus Terrace sud | collected 2015-12-21
CGGTCAGACGGTGGACCGGCGGGCGTGGCGGCTGATGGGGCCGATGCACATCGCCGAGACCGAGGCCCAGGCCCGCGCCGAGGTCCGCTATGGGCTCGAGGCGACCTTTGCCTACCTCCACCACATCCTGCCGCTTCCCCCCGACGACTTTGCGTCCATCGAGGAGCGCATCGACAGTGGCAATGCCACGGGGGCCATGATCGTGGGGACACCCGACATGGCCGCCGCCCAGATCGAGCGGCTCCAGAAGCAGTCGGGTGGCTTCGGTGCCTACCTGTTCATGGGCGCCGACTGGGCCAGCCGGGAGGCCACGTTCCGCTCCTATGAGCTCTTCGCCGCTGAGGTCATGCCCCGCTTCACCGGTCAGGCGGCCGGGCCGCTCGGCTCCGCCGCCTGGGTCGGCGCGCCGGGGACCACGTGGGCCGAGCAGACGGCCGACGCGGTGGGCAAGGCGATGGCCGACTACGAGGCGGCCAAGCAGGCGCCGCCGGGCTAGGTCTCGCCAACGAGATGGAGACCACCGAGATCGAGGTCGACACCTCCGCGCGTCAGGTGGCGGACCTCACTGCTGCGGTCGGGGAGTTCTGCCGCCGCAGAGGTGACGGCCTGGTGAATGTCTTCGTCCCGCATGCCACCGCCGGGATTGCCCTGATCGAGGTGGGGTCGGGCACTGAGCGTGACCTCATTGCTGCACTGGGGCGCCTCTTGCCGCGCGATGAGCGTTACCGCCATGCCCACGGGTCGGCGGGCCACGGCGCCGACCACGTGCTGCCGGCGCTGGTCAGCCCGTCGCTCACCCTGCCGGTCATCGACGGGCGGGTGGCCCTCGGGACCTGGCAGTCGATCGTGCTGGTCGATCTCAACGCCGACAACCCGAGGCGGCGGGCCCGCCTCACGTTCCTGCCGGGCTGAGCGCAGGGCCCTCCTGGGCGCGTCCGGCCCGCGGGCCCGGCCTCCCTGAGCACCGGTCCCGCTGAGCGCCAGGACGCCCCTGGCGCCCGGCCCGCCCGCGCCCCCTGCGGCCCTGGGCACGGTGCGCCGATCGGCTGAGGGGAGCGAGTGGCGGGCCGGTAGCGTGCCCGGGCGCTCTTGCGCCGCAGGAGGGAAGCGAGCGGTGGCCGTCATCGAGGACCACGAGGACGGGGCGGGTGCGCAGGAGGGCGCACGAGCGGCTGTCCAGCGACGCGTCCTGGCGCACCCGCGCCACTCCCTGATCGTGCTGGTGAGCGTCCTCTATGGCCTGCTCAGCGTCAACATCACGTTCACGATCTTCAACGTGGCGCTGGTCCGCATCTCCCGGGACCTCCACACCACCCAGAACAACCTCACGTGGGCCATCACTGGGCCGCTCCTGCTCGTCGGTGTGGCCGCTCCCACGCTCGGCAAGATCGGTGATGTCCGCGGCCATCGCAAGCTGTACCTGTTCGGCCTGTGCGGAGCGCTGCTGTGCGCGGTGCTGACCGCCGCGAGCTGGAGCGTCGGGTCGCTCATCGGCGCCCGGCTGCTCTCGGGTGTCGAGGGGGCGTGCACGACCGCGGCGTCGTGGTCGCTGCTGTTCCGGGTGTACCCGCCCGAGGACCGCACCAAGGTCATGGGGTGGTGGTCGCTCGTGGGAGCGGGCGGGCCGGTGATCGGCGTGGCCGTCGGCGGCCCCGTGATCCAGGCGGTCGGCTGGCGCTGGGTCTTTGTCGCCCAGGCGCCGATGATCGCCGTGGCCCTCGTCGTGTGCTTCCTGGTCCTGCCCGAGACACCGACCGGCGAGCGCCAGCCCCTCGACGTCGCCGGTGCCGCCCTGCTGGCGCTGGGCGTCGGGTCGCTGCTGCTCGGCCTCAACAAGGGCACCGACTGGGGCTGGACGAGCAGCGGCGTCCTCGGCGCCTTTGCGCTGAGCCCGATCAGCCTGGGTGCCTTCGCCCTGGTCGAGGGCCGGGCTGTCGACCCGCTCGTGCCGCTCGAGTGGCTGCGGCGGCGCAACTTCTTGCTGCCCTGCTGTGCCCAGCTGTTCAGCAACTTCGCCTATCTGGGTGGGTTCTTCTTGACCCCGTTGCTGTTGGAGCGGGGCTTCGGCTATGGCGAGGGGCACGCCGGCGTCCTCCAGATCGCCCGGCCCCTTGTGTTCTCGGTGTCTGCGCCGGTCGCCGGCTATCTCGCAGTGCGCACCGGCGAGCGTTCCGCAGCGATCTCGGGCACCGCGCTGGTGGCGTTGTCGATGGTGGTGTTCTCGACCCTTCACCGAGGCTCGGGCGACTTCATCGTGGTGTGCGCGCTGGGGCTCTCGGGGCTCGGTCTCGGCGTGTCCTCCCCGTCGATCGCCGCCAGCGTGGCCAACTCGGTCGAGATCGAGCGAATGGGCTCGGCCAGCGCGACGCTGCAGCTGGCGCTCCAGGTCGGCCAGGTCGGCGGGATCCAGGTGATGGAGACCGTGCAGGTCGCACAGGAGCACTCGGCGGGGCTGGTCGGGTCCTTCTCGACCGCCTATCTCGTCGGAGGCGCGGTGGCCGCCCTCGGTGTGCTCTGCGCCGCGTTCGTCCGACGGGCGCACCGCGCCGGCCCAGTTTTCGTGGCCGAGCCGGTCATCACCTGAACGCCTGTCGCTATGAGGGCGATCGTGGGAGGCTCGCGGGCGTGACCCTGCAGCTCGGCCCCGATGACGAGCGCGGCTTTGCCAGAGCCCGCAGGTCGCTGCTGAAGCGCTTCGAGGAGTGGCTGGGCGATGAGCGCTCGGTGGGCCCCCGTGAGGCAGAGGACCTGGCCGACGATGTGGGTGTGGCGCTGGACTGGAGGTGGCACCACGGAGATGGTGATCTCAGTGAGTGGACGATCGGTGACGTAAGCGAGTTCCTGCTCGCATGGTGCCCCCGGAAGCTGAGCGTGTCGGCCGCTGAGTGTTAGACCATCCCCGGTGCGCTCGTGGCGTTCGTGGAGTTCCTCGACGACGAGGGCCTCCTCGGCGCCGGCTGCCCACCTAGCTAGGGCAGGTAGTCCACGCGATGTCGGGTGAGTTCGTGGCATCGATGGCGGACCCGTCGAAGTTCGGGCTGGCCAAGTCGCCCTCGCCAAGGTCGCCGCCGAAAGCGTCCTGGGCGCCTTGGAGCCCCGCCCCCTCGACGACGACGCGATCACCGGGCGGGTCGCCCGCGATGTCGGCGACATCATCGACGCGCTCGAGCTGGCCGGCATCGTCGCGCGTGCCGACGCCGACGGTGGGGCCCCTGACCATGGTGCTGCGGTAGGGCTCACGCCGGCCGGTGCCGTGGCTGCACGTCGTCTGCTGGTCGCTGCCGGCTACGACGTGGCGGTCGCAGGGCGGTTCAAGGATGCGACGGCCACCGAGCTGCTCACAGGGGTCTACCTTGATGATCCCGCGCTGGCGGAGGCCGAGGTCCTCACCTGGCGTCGTCGCCGGAGCCCGCACCAGGCGGCTGTCGAGCTGGCCGACGCCGTGCGTCAGCTGGGCCACCCCGTCATGCGCAAGCTGGCGCTGAGCGCGATGGCCGACCTCGCCCCCCACCTCGCTGGCCCGCTGGTGCGAGAGCTGGCGGCGGAGCCGGCCACGTGCGGTGCGGCTCTGTGCTGGCTCGTCGACCACCAGGGCGCGGACCAGCGGTCCCTGTTCGACCCCGACAACGTGGTGAGCTTCGTCGACGTGCTCGCGGACCGGCTTATCGCGGGAGGGCCTGAACGGCTCACGCAGACCCTCGCTCTGGCCGGGTCACGACCAGCAGGTCAAGGTGATCGGCGGGCTCTGGCGCTCGCCGTCTGAGGCGACCGGCACTGTCCTGGAGACGATCGGGGCGACCCATCCCACCAAGGTCGTGGCCAAGGCGGCACGCAAGGCGATGCTGCAGCGACGAAGCTGGCTCGCGTCGCGTTGATCGAGCGCGACGGACGGGCCTGACCAGCTCGCTCGGGTGGCTCGCAGCGAGCCTCGTCATGGACAGCCCGTCATCGGGGCCTCGATGGGCCGGGTCAGACCACCTGCTGCGGGGTGGGCACCCAGTTGCCGTGGAAGCCGAAGGGGACCCGACGGGGCAGGTGGATGGTGGCGACCGGGTCACCGGCAAAGTCCTGGGCGGCCAGGATGACCACGTCGCTGGTGTCAGTCGTGGCGTCGTAGACATAGGACAGGACCCATCCGTCGTCCTCGGCGGCAGCGGCGCTGCGGGGCACGAACACCGGCTCGAGCGTGGCCCTGCCCCTCCCGTAGTCGTGGACCTCGGTGGTGCCGGCGACAAGGTCGTGCTTGAGCGCGGGCCCGTGCTCGATCCCATCACGCACCCCGACGGCATAGCCGTAGCGGTACGGCGAGCCGCTCCGTCGCTCGTCGAGGCGGGGGAACTCCTGCGCGTGGTCGTCGAGGCGCTCCTCGCGGGCCTGCCCCGAGGCGGGGTCGAGCGTCCAGCGCTCCAGGGTCGGGGACCCCTCGTTCGGGCCGAGGAGGTCGGTGGCGAACATCCTCGGGTGACGGACCACATCGATGACCACCTTGTCGTCGTGGTCGTAGGCGTTGAGGATGTGGAACACGTAGCAGGGCTCAACATCGCACCACGTCACGTCAGCGGCCGTACCGTCGCGAGGCAGCAGGCCCACGCGCGCCCGGTGATCGGGGTCCCAGCGATAGGGGAGGGACCTGCCCCCCATGGCTGCGGCGAGGTCGAAGGTGACCGGAAGGTCGAGCAGGACCACATTGGTGGCGGTGAGGGCCATGTCGTGCACCATGGGACCGTCGGGGACAGCCACGTCGACGGTGCGTCGGACCCGCCCGTCGGTGCCCACCACCATGTACTGGAGGTGGTCCCACTTCCAGTAGTAGGCCACGGCGTGGAGCTCGCCGGTGTGCGGGTCGAGCTTGGGATGGGCGCTGAAACCACCGGGCAGCGTCCCCGCGAAGTCCGTCCGGGCGACTGTCTCGAGCTCGTCGTCGAGCTCGACGGGCAGCCCGCCGGCCTCGACGATGGCCAGCGTCCGCCCCGCGTGGCCGATCAGGTTGGTGTTGGCCGTCCCGTCTCCAGGCCCATGGCGGGGACCGGTGACCGCGGGCCAGCCCTTGGCGTTGGTGACCCGGTCGCTGCGCACGAAGCGGTTGCGGTACCACTGCGCCTTGCCGTGGCTGAGCCGGAGCCCATGGGCCATGCCGGTGCCGGTGAACCAGTGGTAGGTGGTGGGGTCCTCGGCAACGACCGGGTTGGGGCCGATCCGAAGGAGGCGCCCGTCGAGCCCGGCGGGGATCGTGCCGGTCACCGGAAGGTCGAACGCGGTCAGCTCGTCGCCCACCGGTGCAAAGTTGCCCGCCAGGTACGGGCTGGGAGCCGTGGTGGTTGCACTCATGGTCGTCGTCTCCTTGTGGGTGAGGTCGATGTATGGGTCAGGTCGATGTAGCGATGCGGTCGTTGGCTACCAGGGCGAGGGTGGTCCCCATGACGGCGTCGATGTCGGTGACGCCGGCGGCCGTCTGGAGGACACCGAGGAGCCACAGCTGCGCCAGTCCGTGCACCGTGGCCCACAGGGAGCCAGCCACCAGGGCGGTGCCCTCCCCGGCGTGCCAGCCGTCGCGCTGGCACGCCTCGACGAGGCGGGTCAGGCTGGCGAACGCTGCAGGGGCCGCCTCGGCCAGCGCCGGCTGGGTGAAGTCGACCAGGTCGGCTCGCCACATCAGCCCGAACACCCCCCGGTTGGCCAGCGCAAAGCTGACGTAGCCACGGCCGCCGGCGGCCAGGCGCTGCAGTGGGCTGGCCTCGGGCCCCTGGTCGCCGGCGACGGCCTCCACCGATGCCTCGAGCTGACGGAAGCCCTCGGCGGCGACCTCGCTCAAGAGGGCGGTCAGGCTTGGGAAGTGGCGTAGCGGGGCGCCGTGTGACACGCCCGCCCGACGGGCGATCTCGCGTAGCTTCGTTCCTTCCGGCCCGCGCTCGCCGAGCAGCTCGACGGTGGCATCGATCAGCCGGTGGCGAAGCCCGATGGTCAACGTGGTGGCCATGTAGACACTGTCTACCAGATGGGGTAGACAGTGTCAACAGCTGCGCGTGGCCCGTTGACGCCGATTCGGCGTCTCTGAGCCAATCCCGAGGTTGGTGAGCGACCATCTGGAGAGGCGTGAGCTGCGCAAGGAGGGTGATGGGCGAGGCCAAGGTGCTGGTGGTCGACGACGAGGAGCACATCCGCGACCTGATAGCCATGGGGATGCGTCATGAGGGCTTCGATGTCGAGACTGCGGCGAGCGGTCGAGACGCCCTGGCCGTCGCCGGGCGTTTCGGGCCCGACCTGATCGTGCTCGATGTCATGCTGGGCGACCTGGACGGCTTCGAGGTCTGTCGGCGTCTTCGACTTGACGGGGACCGTGCCCCGGTGATCTTCCTCACCGCCCGCAGGGCGATGGAGGACAAGCTGACCGGGCTCACCATCGGCGGTGACGACTACCTGACGAAGCCGTTCAGCTTCGCCGAGCTCCTGGCCAGGGCCCGAGTGGTCCTGCGCCGGGCTCGGCCGCCGGCTGTCGACGCACCGGGACGCGCGGTCTTTGCCGACCTCGAGCTCGACGAGGAGACCCACGAGGTGCGTCGCCGCGGACAGCTCATCGAGCTGACCCCGACCGAGTTCAACCTGCTCGCCTACCTCCTGGCCAACGCTCGACGGGTCCTGTCGAAGGCCCAGATCCTCGACCACGTCTGGCAGTACGACTTCGGTGGGGACGGGGCGGTGGTCGAGACCTACATCTACTACCTGCGCAAGAAGGTCGACGTCTTCGACCCGCCGCTGATCCACACGGTACGAGGTGTCGGCTACACGTTGCGGCTGCCCCCCGGGTGAGCGCGGTGTCGCTGCGGGCCAGGCTGGTCATCGGGGCGCTGGTGCTCGTCACCCTTGGGCTCGGCGCCTTCGGGACAGGCACCTACACGGCGCTGCGGGCCTTCCTGGCCAAGCGGACCGACCAGCAGCTGACTGCCCTGGCGCGACCGGTGACCTCAGCCGTGAGCGCCGTTCGCGCCGGCACCGGCACGGGCCCCGGCCGGGCTCGGGATGTGGCGGGGCCCGGGGTCTGGGTGCAGGTCCGAGCGCCCGATGGCGCAGTCACCACGGTGGTGGCGCCGGGGCCTCGTGACGGCGTGGGCCCACCACCCCGCCTGCCTGCGTCGTTCCCGGCCTCGGAGGGCGCGACCGCAGCCGCCCCGGCCAACGGCCGGAAGGCGCGCAAACCTCGTGTCGTGCTGCTCAGCGTGTCGGCCGACGGACCGGGGCCGCGCTATCGGGTCGCCGCCACACCGCTGCCCGATGGCCAGGGGACGCTCGTGATCGCCGCCTCACTGGGCCCCACCGACCAGACACTCGGGCGGCTCCTCGCCGTTGAGGCCGTCGTCGGTCTGGTGGTGCTCGTGGCCACCGCGCTGTTGGGCCTCTTGCTCGCCGGCCAGGCCGCCCGGCCCCTCGAGCGCATCGCCGTCACCGCTGACGCGATCGCTGCAGGGGACATGGGCCGGCGCGTCGCCGGCGCCGGTCCGCGCACCGAGCTCGGTCGGGTAGGTGTGGCGCTCAACGCCATGCTCGATCGGATCCAGGACGGCTTTGCCCGCCGCGACGCCACCGAGGAGCGGCTGCGGCGGTTCATCGCCGATGCCTCCCACGAGCTCGCCACCCCGCTCACCTCGATCCAGGGCTACGCCGAGCTCTTCGAGCGGGGGGCGGTGTCGAGCCACGAGGACCTCACCAAGGCCATGTCGCGCATCCGCTCGGAGGCCAGTCGCATGGGCGGCCTCATCGACGACCTGCTGCTGCTCGCCGCCCTCGACGCCGGGCGTCCCGTGCGCCAGGGCCCGCTCGACCTCGCCCGCGTCGGCGCCGACGCTGTCGACGACGCCCGCGCCGTTGAGCCCGGCCGACCGTTCGAGCTCGAGGCACCCCGTCCGGTGGTCGTGATGGGTGACGAGGACCGGCTCCGCCAGGTGGCGGCCAACCTGACCGCCAACGCCCGCCGCCACACGCCCGCTGGCACGCCAGTCACCCTCCGGGTGCACAGCGAGGGGCGCAGCGGCGTGCTCGAGGTGGTGGACCACGGGCGGGGAATGGCCCCCGGCCAGGCAGCCCGGGCATTCGACCGATTCTGGCGCGCCGACGACGCTCGTACGCGCGACAGCGGCGGTGGCACCCCCAGCGCCGGCACCCCGAGCGCCGGCGGCACTGGCCTGGGCCTGGCCATCGTCGCCGCCATCGTTGGCGCCCACGGAGGTCGAGCGGTGGTCGCGCCAACGCCGGGTGGGGGAGCCACCTTCCGCATCGAGGTCCCGATGGCCGCCACCGCCCCTCCTCCCGGCGCAGGTGCTGAGCCTGGGGCCGCACCTTCATCCCAGCCCGAGGTCACCGCAGGCCAGCGGCGTCGACATGGTCGGGGCCTCGGTGCCCGCAGCTAACAGCCCGATCTGCGAGCTCTGCGCCGGCCCTCGAGGCGCTCGGCGCCCGTCGACGAGCTGGTGATGACAGCGCTGGCGGTGGGCCTACTGGCCCTGGGTGTTGGGGGGGCGGTGCTACGCCCCGGCGGCTTGCCTGCCTGGGCCGTCCCCACAGCAGCTGCGGTCGCTGCGCTGGCTGCAGGCCTGGTCACGCCCCATCAGGCGGGGGCCGGTCTGCGCCCGCTCGTGGCCCCGCTGGCGTTCTTGTTGGCGGCGGTACCGCTGGGCGCGCTGTTGGACGAGCTCGGGTTCTTCAGTGCGGTGGCAGCGGTGCTGGGCACCAGCAGGCATCTCGGCGCCGGCCTGTGGGCAATGGCTGGCGCGGTGACCGCGGTGTTGAACCTCGACGCCTCCGTCGTGCTGTTGACGCCGCTGTACGTGCGCGTCGCTCGTCGCAGCGGGCTCGACGAGCGCTCGCTCGCCTTCCAGCCCGTGCTGCTCGCATCGCTCGCGTCATCAGGGCTGCCGGTGTCAAACCTGACGAACCTCATCGCCGCCAGCCGTGACCATCTCGGCACCCTCGACTTCGTCTCCCATCTGGGGCTGCCGACGGTGGTGGCCACCACCGTCGGCTGGTTTGCCTACCGGCACGTGCTGCCCCCCGGCGTCCCGGTGCACGCCGAGGCCGGCGAGCCCGATCGGCGGGCGCTCGTCATTGGCGCTGGGGTGGTAGGCGCGGTGCTCCTCGGCTTCACGCTCGGGGAGGCCGTCGGAGTGGCGCCGTGGGAGGTGGCGGTGGCCGCTGACGTGGTGCTCGTGTGCCTCCTGCGCCGCCTACCGCTTCGCGTCCTGCCGTGGGGAACGGCGCTGGTGGCCGCCGCCCTCGGCCTGCTGGCGGTGGCGGTCGTGGACCGCGTGCCCCTCGACGCCGCGCTCAGGGGTGAGGGCGTCGTCGGCCTCGGTCGCACGGTCGTGCTCGCGGCGCTCGGGGCGGCAGCGGTCAACAACCTCCCAGCCCTGCTGGTCGGGCTGCCGGCGCTGGGGGCTCATCCCTCGCCGCGCGTGTGGGCCTTGCTGTTGGGGGTGAACATGGGCCCGCTGTTCGTGGTCACCGGGTCTCTGGCCGGCCTGTTGTGGCTGGACTCGGTTGGGCGTCTGGGCGTCGAGGTGCGCGCCGTCGACTACAGCCGAGTCGGTGCACGGGTCGGGCTGCCGGCGCTGTTGGCAGCTGTGCTCGTGCTGGGAGGCCTGCGAGCGCTTGGCGGGTGAGCTCAGCGGACGAGAGGGTGAGGCCGAGGTGACCCGGTGACCGGGCGCCCGGACAGCGGGCAGCGCTAAGCCGGCAGGCTGTGTGGTGACTGTGTGGCGGCGCCGAGCCAGCCCTGAGGTGGGAGGCCGATCCTGTGTGCAGCCCGATGGACCGTCCTGAGGGCCTCTTGGAGAAGGAGCACCCCCGTGTCTGAACACCCCACCGCCAGCCGCACCGCCAGCCCCACCAACAGCCGCACCGACAGCCGCACCGACAGCCGCACCACTCACCGTCTCCGCACCACGGTCGCCGCTGCCGTCGTCGGCATCACCCTCGGCGGCGTCGGCGCCGCCTACGCCTCGACCACCTCGACCACCCCTGCGCCCGGAGCGCCTGCGCCGGGAGGCACCTCCGCTGGCCAGGCGGCGTCCCGCGGCCCGAAGGGTGGTCACGGCCACGGCCAGAAGGGTGGTGGCGTGATCAGTGCCGTCTCGTCGTCGGCGCTGACCTACGCCGGGCCGGCGGGCACCACCCGTACGGCGGCTCTGAACGGCTCGACCACGTACACCCGCGACGGCCAGGTAGCCAGGCAGTCCGACCTGGCCGTGGGCCAGCGGGTCAGTGTGCGCCTCGTCGACCCCGCCGCCACGAGCCCGGTGGCAGCCTCGGTCGACATCCACTCGCCCCACCTCGGCGGCACCGTGACCTCCGACGGCGCGACGACGATCGTGGTCACCGACCCCGACGGCTTCCACCGGACGATCCACACGAGCGGGGCCACCAGCTACACGGACAACGGGCAGTCCGCCTCGTCCTCCGCGGTGGTGACTGGGCGGCGCGTGAACGCGATCGGCTCGATCGACGCGAACGGCACCGACCTCGACGCCACGCGCGTCGACGTTGGCACACCGACGAGGCCCACGCCGCCCGTCGGTGGTACCGCACCGTCGGCCGCCCCGACCACCACGCCCTGACCACCACGCCCTGACCACCACGCCCTGACCACCACGCCCTGACCACCACGCCCTGGCCACGTCCTGACGACGACCGGCGCCCGCCGGCCAGGCAGCGGTGGGTGGCCCTCGAACGAGCACAGATGGCTGCCACGAACGGGGCCGGCCGCCGGGGCGGCCCCGTCCGAGTGGGGCGCGCCAGATGGTGCTGACGATGACGACCACACAGTCCTCCAACGCCGTGATGGGCCTGGTGCCTCACCACCAGCGAGATCAGATGGCCAAGGTCGGGGCGTGGTCCTCATGCCGTCGGGCGGTGCAGCGGACCTCTATGCTGCGCCGCTCGCTCCCCGGAAAGGACCACGTGGGACCCGAGAACCGGTACCTGGTGGCCAGTGCCGCTGCCGCAGCCACCACCGCCAACGCCCTGCGCCCGTTCAGCCGCACCGGCCCGCTGTCGCTGGTGAGCTTCGCGTCGGGCATGGTGACCTCGGAGCTCCCCCTTCATGCCCTGGCGGGACAGGCGGCCGTCGGCCTGATCACCAGCCGGGGCGGGGGGGCGCACGGGGCTCGCGGGACGATCGCGACGGCACTGACGGCGGCATCGCTCGCTGGCCTGGTCCACCTGCACCGGGGGGCGGGCCGATCGGCCGCCGTCCTGGACAAGGCGCTGGCCGAGGGGCTCGGCGCCGACTACCGCCGCCGGGTACGCGAGCCGTTCAGCCCGCTGCCCGAGGTGCCCCTGACCCGTCGCGCCATCCTCGTTCCCGACGTGCTCGTACGGCGGCGGTACCGGGCGGTACGTGACCTCTCCTATGGCAGCTTCGGTCGTCGGAACCTCCTCGACGTCTGGCACCGGAGTGACATCGCGCCCGCCAGCCGTGCGCCCGTGCTCGTGCAGGTCCACGGCGGGGCCTGGGTGACCGGTCGCAAGGAGGGACAGGGCGAGCCGCTGATGGCCCACCTGGCCGAGCGAGGGTGGGTGTGCGTGGCCCCCAACTACCGTCTGAGCCCCGCCGCGAGCTGGCCGGACCACATCGTCGACGTCAAGCGGGTGCTCGCCTGGGTGAAGGCCCACATCGCCGAGCACGGCGGCGACCCTGACTTCGTTGTCA
>JAABUZ0100008860.1_pt1 | contig 11697 bp, 10 predicted proteins | sample 5562091 | NCBI WGS metagenome assembly JAABUZ01 (sample SAMN12813069, study PRJNA571459) | rock metagenome | isolation source: Antarctica rocks | place: Antarctica: Victoria Land, Linnaeus Terrace sud | collected 2015-12-21
GAAGAGCAGGCCTTGACTCGCGTCGATGCCGCTGTGTTCCCAGGCGACCGGGTCGCAGGCCGCCTCCAGCGCGCGCAAGGCCGCCGCATCCTGGCGCGTCAAAGGGCGCGTGTCGCGACTGTCGGCGGTCTGGATATCCGTGCAATCGGCATAACCCAACCACGCTGGCCCGATGACGGCGCTGCCTTTAGGCACGAAGGCTTGTTGGAGGATGTCCCGCGCGAACGCCGCGTGCGGGGGCTGGCCCGCGAACAGCGCCACGGCGGGCGCGACGCCTGCGGGCGGGGTGGAGATGATACAGGCCCCATGCCGCGCGAGCGCGAGCACCCCCGGATAGTCGGACAGCGCCGTCCCATGGGGCGCGACGAGGGTGCGGCCGTGATGGAAATCGGCCACGTCGCAGCCGAGCGCGGCGGCCCACCACGCGTCCAGTCGGTCGAGCGTGGTGGCCAAAGTCATGTGCGTCGCTCCGATTCGGTCCGGGCCGCTGGCAGTCGCCGAGCGCGGGCGTCTACAAATAGTCTAACCCGTCGCCGCCCACGCCGTCGTCCAGGAAATCGTAAAGCTCTGTGCCATGCGCGCGAATGAGGCTGGTCGTGCATGATGGCGCAGGCGTCATAGAAGTTTCTCCCGGTCATCGCGCTGGCAGGATACGCTGCACGCTAGCAAACGGACATCCTTTTCCCTGTGGTACAGCTTGGACTTGTCCTCATGACTGGTAGCGCCTGCGGGAAGACGACTTTAGGCATCCAATTTGAATATATACAGAGTCATTTCTCAAAAGATGCGAGGGGTGGCCGCAGGTATGAGGCAAAGAGGCGCTGACGGGCTGTATTGTCAATAGATGAGGTTCAATGTGAGGCGAGACTGTCCTTCCCGCAGGCGCTACCAGTCATGAGGACAAGTCCATACAGCTAACATCTCCGTCTTCCTCTCCGACCACGCTCATGTCCCTATGATGAGAGACTTGCGCCCGCGGCTCTCACCAGCGGCCCAACGCGATCATCGCCCTGCGGCGTTACTCCTCCGCTCGACGGGAATTTACTATAGGTGGGTGACAGCAAGGACCGATGCTGCTCGCATAGCGTTGGATCAGGAATGAGCGGATTTGTCGTGCAACTCATGGGCCAGCGCCAAAATGTGATCCGCCCCATCGTGCGCGTAGGCATAGCCCAGGCGGGTTGCGGTCTGCTCCGCGGCGTGCGCGAACAAGCGCGCGGTCGCAAAGAACGCCGCCCAGCTATCGTCACGATCAAAGCGGGCAAAACATGCGAATAAGGCGTCATAGAGCGCGGGATCCAACCAGCCTTTGATGTGTTTGCCCAGGTAGAAGGTATCGTACTCCCACCCCTCCGTGCTCTTCATGTACCAGGCGAGCATGTCTACCAGCAGTGTTTTCATGCGCCAATCGCGCATCTTGACTAGCCATAGGTCGCCGCGCGCGAGGTATTTGGGGACATGGTAGGCCTCGTGCCAGAATTCCGTGATGAGGGCGCCGAACTCGGCTTCGCTTGGCTTGGGAGTTGGCCGTGCCCGGAATGGAGGCGGCGGCATGGTCGCGGCGCGGCGATCTTTGTCGAGGAGCACGCGGTAGCCGCGGTGATACAAATCCGGCAACGGCTCGCTCATCACCAGGTGATCGAGCGCGTCGAGCGGCGCGAGCGTGAAATCGACCTTGCGGCCGCCGTCATAGATGATGAGCCGCGTCGGGTAGCCACCTTCGCCCTCATTAGAGAGGGCGAGACAGTTCCAAATAGGCGCGATCTCGCCCATCCAGCCATCGGCGGACGTATAGATCGACGGATCGGTCGCGAAAATCGCGATGTCGAGGTCCGCGAGATCATCGGCGGTGGTGCGCGTGGCCGTCGAGCCCGCAAGAATCATCGCTCTGATGGGGTCTTGCTCCTGCGCCCATTCGACGATCGTGTGTCGCAACTCGTGCATGCAACCAGTGTACCCTTTTCCTAAACGGCTTCGTGTTCTATTTGTGTTTGTCGCAGGCTACGAGAAGCCGCTGGAGTTGCCATCGGGATCGTGGAGGATGCGACATCCATCGGTGACGACGCGGCGTGTCCCGGCGTCAACCGGATCAATCTGCGCCCACGAGAGCGGCCCGATGCCCACCTCCACCTCTAGGCCCGAGGGCAGGACAATCCGTCGCTCGGCGATAGCGCCCCACTGCTGCACACGGCTGATGGCAACCGCACCGAGTTCGCGTGTCCATGCTCCGTCGGGCGAGTAGGGGGTTTCTGCATATCCCCCCCAAAAGGTGCATTAAACGTCTTGTCCAGGTATTGAGCGTCTCAAAATCCCTAAGATGCCCTGAGATGGGCGTTTTGAGACGACTTTTGCGACACGGCATGTCAGGTGTGTCGCAAAGTGTACCTTGTGAGACGCCGGCCTTGATGCAATGGTTCAGATACGATTTTATCACCTGGGCATTTCTGCTACGGAAAGAGCTTAATGCACCTTTTCGGGGGGATATGCAGAAACCCCCAGATGGTGTCACGGGACCGCACAGCGAGCAGGAGCAGGATGAGGGCGACGCGCGTGAGGTCGGCCAGGACCATCGTGCGCTGGCGATCCCAGCGATCCACGAAGACGCCGGCGACCGAGCCGACGATGAGACCGGGGAGGGTAGACGCGATGAACATCGCCCCTGTCGCCAGGACTGAATGGGTTAGGTCATAGACGTAGAAGGGGAGCGCAATCCCGACCACCAAGTCCCCGAAGCTGGAGATGAGGCCGGCGACTAAGAGGAGGGCGAAACTCCGTTGCCACAAGACTGCACGCATGGTCCGCTCTCCTTCCCGTCGCCTACCCCTCCTGTGCTCTCTCAGGGTTTCGCGTGGCCCGTGACGCCCCCTCTAACTCGGCGAGTGTCACACGCACCTCATCGATGAGCGCACTTGAAGGAGAGGGGTCCGCTCTGTCGAGGATTCCCTCTAGTGCCGCACGATGCGCCACCCTGGCGGCATCCTGTTCCGGCACGGCCATGTCAGGGACGACGCCCGTACCCTCCCAGTTTGTGCCCGTGGCGGGGTGTGTCGTGCGGCCGTTCGTGACCGTGATGGAAAAGTGTTCGTCGATTCGGTATATGCCAATCGGATTACCCGCGCCGCCTGTTGTCTCGCCGACGATGGTGGCCCGCCGCAGAGACTGGAGCGTGTACGCCAAGCTCTCGGCTGCCGAGAGTGAGCGCCCGCTCGTCAGCACGAAAACAGGCCGATCCAGGTAGCGCGGACCTGGGACGGAGGGCAGCGTCCGATGCTGCTCGGTGCGATCGCCATCCCGATAATAGAAGTCGTAAAGGTGGATCGTACGTTCAGGGATAGCCGGGAGCATATAGCTGCACAAGAGATCGACCATGCCCGCGGCCCCACCGCCATTTCGCCGCACATCGACGATGAGGGCGCTCGTCTGGGCGAGCACGGCCATGGCGGCTGCGGCGACGGTCCCGCAGTCGTCCCATTCCGGTGGCGCGCAGAAGCGCAGGTCGAGGTAGCCGACGTTACCGTCTAGCCGCTCGACGCGGGCGAAGCCGAAGTTGCCGAGGCGCATGCTCCGGTGGAGTTGTTCCAGGAACTGCGGATCGTCGAATTGATTGCGGCTCGCGTCGAGTGATTGCGGCTCGACATGGTAGCGTAGTTGCACATGCTTATCGTTGGTCGCCGCCAGGAGGTCGGCCGTGAGGGCGTCGCGCAGGGCGGTCGCCGTGGTGAGACTGTCGTAGGCACCCCCGTCGCGCCGGTGGCGGATTGCGGCCGCTACGTCCTCGGCCGTGGCGGGCGACACGTAGTGCTCCAGGAGATTGGCCAAGGCGCCGTCGATGACGCTCACACGTATACCCGCGTCGATGGCAAGATTATCCATGTGATGCCCCCGCCTTGATCAAGACGGCATCCTCGGCGGTATAGTCGAACAGCGCAGGCGGAAAGTCAGCGGGCGGGTTGGTGCGTTCCCAAGCAACCGTGCGCCGCAGGGCCTCGTCGCGGGGGACGCACTCGACGTACCCTAGCTCCGTCCGAATGCGCGTCGTGTCGACGGCCCACTCCTGCTCCATGGCGGCATCCCCCCACCAGCGCAGCGACACGGGGAGACGATCCCGCGGCACGACCACAACCTCGCCCCCCCAGCCGGCCGCGCGCCCGATGGCGCGCACCCAGTCCGCCTCGGTCAGAGCATACTCCTCGCCGACATTGTAAACCCGACTGATGGCACGCTCGTCAGTGACGGCGAGTGCGATCGCGACGGCCACGTTCTCGACGTACCCGCGCGTCCAGCGCCATCGCGCGATCTGCTCATCGAGCACGATGGCAGGGCGGCGGTCGTCCATCCGCTTGAGATAGGGGAACAGGCGGTGGTGATAGTCATGCGGGCCATAGACGGCCGGGAGCCGCAGGACCGTGCCGGGCAGGGTGGGATCGCCCAGGACCGCGCGCTCGACGAGGATGTTGTCGTGGTCGCGCGCGTCAGGGACATCAGCGGCATCGGGATAGAGCGCGGCGCGCAACGGGGCGTCCTCGGTCAGGGGCACGGGGTCGGGTACGCCGGGCTCGCTGCCTTTGACGCGCCCATACGCGCGATACACGTCCATGCTGCTCAAGACGACGATCCGCCGTGCGATCCCCGCGAACGTCGCTATGGCCGTCCGCACGTCGCGCTCGGTGTAGGCGACCGTGTCCAGCACGACGTCGGGCGCGAGGCGCTCGAAGTCGGGGATATAATCCGCAAGACGCTGGCGATCGCCGTGCAGGTGCGCAACGGCGGGCAGGTCGATAGACTCTGTTTCGCCACGGTGGAACACCGTCACGTCATGGCCGAGCCCATGCAGGCGCGCGACCGCCGCCGGACCGATAAACTTCGTGCCGCCGATGACGAGAACGCGCATAACCCACACTCCCTTCCCCATCCCACAGACGCATCCACGATGCCCCTACCACCCAATTATGCTGGCTATCCAGGTTCTGAGCGTCTTTACCTCGGGTCAGCCGCCGGCGCCGATGCGACGTCATCGGGGACGCGTAGGGGCAACACATCCACCCCTCCCACAATAGTGCAAAAAAGGCGTTAGAGTTCACGATAGCCATCCCACGGGCCGAGTTGCGCCCGCGGTACGGCGACGGGTTCGCGGGAGCGCCGATCGGTCAGCGCCGCATGGAGCGCAGCGATGACTTGCCTATATAAAGGAGGCGACGATGACTAGTTTGAGGTCGGCCATAGGCCGAAAATGTTGGGTAACATTCTGGCGGTGGAGAGCCTCATGAAAGAGGATAAAATCACGCCGTCGCATAAAGGGCGTCAGCGCCCCGTTCTACTGGTCCGCGCGACGTTCGAGGAGAGTCGGTTGGCGGCCACCTGCTTGGTGACGGCGTACGAACAGGCCGTGCCGGTGACGCACCGCATAACCATCGCCGCACGCTCGTCCGCGTCGTGTGCTCACGCCGCACGACCGCGGGTCGAAAGGATGGGCTCCTAATGGATATCCAAGCCGCCCTCTATGCGCGCGTTTCCTCGGAGCACCAGGCCAGCGCCCACACCGTCGCCAGTCAGGTGGCCGCCTTACGCGAGCGTGTCGTCGCCGATGGGCTCGTGCTGCCGGACGATCGGGCCTTCATCGACGAGGGCTACAGCGGCGCCACGCTGATCCGGCCCGCCCTCGAACGCCTGCGTGATGCGGCCGCCAGCGGCGGCGTGGACCGCCTCTACGTCCACTCGCCCGACCGTCTGGCACGCAAATACGCCTACCAGGCGCTGCTTTTGACGAACTGCGGCGCGCCGGCGTCGAGGTCGTCTTCCTCAATCGCGCGCTCGGCCAGTCGCCCGAGGACGACCTGCTCTTGCAGGTCCAGGGCATGGTCGCCGCATACGAGCGGGCCAAGATCCTGGAGCGCAGCCGGCGAGGCAAGCGGCATGGCGCCCACGACGGCGTCGTCAATGTCCTCTCCGGCGCCCCCTACGGCTATCAGTACATCACCAAGCACGAGGGCGGGGGCCGGGCACGCTACGAGATCCTGTTGGAGGAGGCGCGCGTGGTCCGCCAAGCGTTCGATTGGGTGGGCCGTGAGCGCGTGAGTATCGGGGAGGTGGTGCGCCGCTTCACCCAGACCGGAGAGCGCACGCGCACCGGCAAGACGGTGTGGGACCGCAGCACCGTGTGGGCGATGCTCAAGAACCCGGCCTACAAAGGCCTGGCCGCGTTCGGCAAGACACGGGCGACGGAACTGCGGCCACGCTTACGGACGCAGCGGGGCCGGCCAGCGCAGCCGCGACGGGCGGTCTCCCTCGTCGACGTGCCTGCGGACGAGTGGATCGGGGTGCCCGTGCCAGCCTTGGTGTCGGAGGCGCTCTTCGCCACGGTGCAGGAGCAGTTGCAGGAGAATCGTCAACGGGCGCGGCAAGGGCAGCGCGGGGCGCGCTACCTCTTACAAGGATTGGTCTGCTGCGCGCTGTGCGGCTACGCCTACTACGGCAAGGAGATCAGCCCGAGCGCGGCGAAGCACCACGCGCGCCACTACGCCTACTATCGCTGCGTTGGCAGCGACGCCTACCGCTTTGGTGGTCACCGGCTCTGCCACAACGCGCAGGTCCGCACCGATCTGGTGGACCTGGCCGTGTGGGCGGAGGTGCGGGCGCTCCTTGCCCACCCCGCGCGTCTGCGGGAGGAGTACCAGCGGCGTTTGCACGATTCGGGGCAGGAGGCGCAGCGGGCCGACCTCATGACCACCGAGGCACAGGTTCGCAAGCTGCGGCAGGGCATCGGGCGCCTCATCGACAGCTACGCCGAGGGCCTCATCGAGAAAGGCGAATTCGAGCCCCGCGTGGCGCGCCTCAAAGAGCGCGTGACGGTCCTCGAAACAGAGGCCAAAGACCTCGCCGACAAGGCTTCTTCGGAGAGCGATGTGCGGTTGATTATCGGGCACCTGGACGACTTCGCCGCCACCCTGGCCGCCAACCTCGATCACCTGGACTGGGAGACCCAGCGTGGTATCATACGGACGGTGGTGAAGCGGGTCGAGATTGACCACAGCCAGGTGAACGTCGTGTTCCGCATCGGCCCTGGCCCCCTCATCTCAGGCCCTGCCCCCACAACTTTGCACTATTGTGGGAGGGGTGACGGGTTCGCCTTGGGGTACGCCGGCGTCGCCGGGGAGTAACGCCACGGCGAGCGCCCCCGCGATGAGCCAGAACCCGCACGCGATATTAAGACCGGCGACGGCCCCGAGGCGACCACCGAGGGCGCTGGCCACCCCCGTCCCGAGCAGCGTCAACAGGGCGCCCGTCGTGCCGATCGCCCCCAGCACGCGGCCCCGGTAGCGATCGTCCACCCTGCTTTGCAGCAGCGCTTGCTCGTTGCTCCCCGACACCACAATGACCGCCCCTCCCAGGACGAAGCCCGCGAGGGCGAGGGGCAAGGCCGGGACGTTGAACGCGACCAGCGAGCTCGCGCCCACGACAAGGAGCGCGCCCCCGACGACCCGGCCCGGGGCGGCGGCCCGTCCGACCCGGCCGCCGACGAGGCCCCCGACCAGCCCGCCCACGCCTTGCGCCGTCACCAGCCAGCCCAGCACCACCGCGCCCCCAAGCAGCACGTCCTTGACGAAGGGCACGATGAGCACGATGAAGATGCCCTGGGCCACGGCCGAGGCGGCGTCCACCAGGAACAGCGTGGCCAGGACACGGTCGCGCCGGATCAGCCCGAGCCCGGCGCGCCACTCGCGCCACGCCCGCGCCCATGCGGCGGTCGCCTCCGGGCGGCGGGAGGCGGCGCGGCTCGCCGGCGCGGCCGCGTCCTGCGGCGGCCGGATGAGCGCGACCAGGAGGCCAGACACCAGGTACGAGGCGCTGTCCGCGAGGACGACGCTGGGCAGACCGAGGAGCCCGAGCACGGCGCCACCGAGCGAGGGCGCGACGAGGCGGGTCAGATTAGCGCTGAGCGCGCGCAGGGAGTTGGCCGCAACCAGCGCGCGGTCCTCGACGAGGCGCGGGAGCAAGGCCCCCGCCGCGGGGTCGAAGAACTGGGAGAGGGCGGACTCGGCGCACGCCACCGCGTAGACGATCCAGAGCCGATCGCGCGTGTCGGCGGCGAGCAGCAGGAGCAGGAGGGCGGCCCGCGCCAGGTCGGCGGCGACCATGGTCCGCCGGCGGTCCCAGCGATCCACAAACACGCCGGCCACCGAGCCGAGGAGGACGGCCGGGGCCATCTCGGCAATGAACATCGCCCCTGTGGCCAGAGCGGAGTGCGTGCGTGCGTAGACGTAGAAGGGCAGGGCGATGAAGAGCATGGCGCTGCCCACGCCGGAGGTCAGGCCGGCGACCCACAGCAAGGCGAAGTTGCGCCGGCGCAGGAGGTTGAACACGAGCACGCCCCTTGGTGGCCCGCTACCAATACATGCCTCCATCTTACGCGCCAATGCCGCACTTCGGGACGTAATAATGATGCTTACAGCATATGTACGGCCGATCTATGCTACGAGCATACGCGCCGACAGCATCGGCAGCATGTCCTCGGCACGTCTCCAAGGGGAGAAAGGCGAGGGGCGTAGGCTTTGAATGCCTACGCCCCTCCTCGTCACCTGTAGTGGACGCAGGACCGCGCCAGCGGCCTATGCGATGATCGACGCCATGAACGCCTCGGCCTCGTCGTACGCGCCCAACTCGTAGACGAACGCCGCCGCCTCGTCAAGCGCGGGGCCGGCGTCGGGGGTGGCGGCCTTCACCACGGCGGCCGCCTCGCCAGCGTCCTCCTCCGCAGCCGCGTCGTCGAATGTGGGCGCGACGAGCGGACCGCCCTCGCGCGGCAGGCCGAGCGGAAGTATCCAACTCTCACCCCACTTGGGCGCGCGGCGCTTCACCTCCCTATCGTAGACCGGTTTTGCGTTCCAATCATACTGGCGACCCAACTTTCACCTCGTTACAGTCCTAATCCCGGCCGGGCTCGTCGCGACTGGCACGGCCACGCCCGCGCCCCGGCACCCGGTCGTCCTCCTGTTCCTGCCCCTGCCCCTCCGCGCGCGCGGGCAGGAGGCGCAGGGCGTCGTTCCAGTCCTTGGCCCCGGTTGGGGGTCGTTCGCGCACGATGGGGTTTGACAATCATTGGAACAGATTTGTACGGTAAGGGTATGTAAGGCGAAATCGGAGGGTTTAGCGAGGGTTTAGTGGCGGTCTTGCCAGAGAAACGCAAGAAACTCCATCGTCTACAGCCCCCTGTTTGGCCTTCAAAGCCCCGATTATGGTCCAGAGAACGCTCTTTCTCTGGCAAAATCCCCTTATCGTACAAATCTGTTCCAATGATTGTCAAACCCCACGATGGCCTCGACGCACGGGTACGCCTCCTTCACCTGTGCCCATAGCTTGGCGCCGCCCGCGTCGTTGTCGAAGCCGCAATGCACAAGGGCCTGCCGCGCCAGCCCCTCCTCGATCTCGCGCTTCGGTAAATCGCCGTGGCCGTCGTTGGACAGGAACACGTACTCGCCCCGCTCGCCGGCCCGTTGGATCAGCGCCGCCCGGCTCAGGGCGTCGATGGGGCTCTCGGTGATGTGGTACTGCGGCGCGCTGTACCGCTCGGGCATGCCCATGGTGAAGGAGAAGTGCCCCTTGTCGCGCCGGCTGCCGTAGGCGAGCCCCTGGAACTCCGAGCCGGGTAGCGTCCCGCGTAAGGAGGCGCCCACGGCCTGGCCCCCCTCGTCGGTGCGCAGGAACACGGCATTGCTCCGGTTGTCGGCGTAGATCGTGCCCCGCTCGTGCAACTCGTCGACGAGCCCGGCCGGGAGTTGGCGCTGCTCGACGAGGTAGGCCCGGACCTGGGACCAGCGGTCCTCGTCGGCCTGGGGCTGCATGAACGGCGCGCGCTCGCCCCGCTCGATGATCTCCTGGCCTTGCCGCGCGCCGTGCTGCGCGGCCGCCGCGACGGCCAGCTCGGGGCCGGCCTCGTGGTTCAGGTAGGCCACGGCCTGCGTGAAGCTGTAGCCGGTGACGTGCATCACGAGGTCGATGGAGCCGCCGCCGCCCTGCTGCTGATCGTGGTTATAGAACCGCTCACCGTTGATCGAGATGTGCTCGTCGTTCACACGCCACTTGTGCGTGTCGTAGCGGTCCTGTACGCCGCCGAGCGTCTGGATGGTGTCACGGAGGTCTAACTGTCGCGCCTGGTCCACCAGCGCCGTGTAGTCGCGTTGCAGCGTGTCCCGCTCCCGCTCCACCTCGCGCACCCGCTGCTGCAACACGAGGTTGTTGGCCTCGGCCGTGGCCGCCTGCTCCTCGTAGTGCGTCGCCTTGGTTAACGCCGCGTCCAGCGCCGGCGTTAGGCGCTCGGCGATGCGCTCGGTCTGCTCGATGGCCCATCGCTCCGGGTTACCGATAATGCGGCCGGGGCGCTCTACCTCAAGATATTGCTTGACGATCTCCGCCGCCGGTGTCGGCGTCTGGACCTTGGCGTACCACTCCTGTAGCTCCTGGTGCGTCGCCTTGCTCCCCTGCACGCCGCGCACGAGGCCCAGGTCCTCGACGGCCCGCGCGTAGGAGTCCTGCAAGGCGCTCATCTTCGCCGGTCCGTCGAGCCAGTGGGACGCGTTGAGCTTGCCGCGCTCGTCGATGGGCACGACCATGGCCTGGATGTGCAGTGTGGTCTCGTCGCGGTGCAGCACGGCCGCCACGACATTCTCCGCGCCGTAGGTGTCGCGCAACCACTCCATGCTCCGGTCGCGCCACGCCTCGACCTGCGCCGGGCTCGCCGCCTCGAACCAGTCGCGGCTCGCGGACAGCAGGTTGCTGACCGCCAGGTTCGCGTTCGTCCTGATCCGCTCCTGGGTGTCGAGGAGGGCCTGCACGTCGGCCATCCAGTCGCCTGAGCCAGCCAGTCGCTCGTTGAGGGTCAGCTGGTCCGGGTCCGCGTTGGGCGTGTCGCGCTCCCGCTCGTTGTGCTTGCCGAGCCCGCCGATCTCGCCCGTCGTCTTGAGCTTCTTCGTGTGCAGCACGGCGAACGACTTCGCCATTGTGGTCCCCTCTCTCGCCCCTTCTTTTCCAAGGAGGGAGGCCGTCGCGACACACCCGTTCCGGTGGTTGCACGCCCTTCCGCGTCCCCCCGGCTGGTCCCCGGCGCCTTCTGGCGCGGGGACGAACGCAGGTTTTCGCGGGAGGCCCCCCAGAGCCGACCAACGAAAACCGTAGTGAACTACGGTTTCGCTGCGCAAACCCTCGCTGTCAGCCTACATGGTCGTCGGCAGTGGTCGCAAGCGGCGGGTTGGGACTGGGGTGAAAATAGCTCGCTTTTCATCGCACGGGGGTGGCCCGCCAGGGCCATGAGGGACTACTTGGAAAAGAAGGGGTGCGGTCGTGGCGGGTCACGCGTGACCCAGGCCGTGCACCTCGTCTTGCTCGACCCTCCGATCCTCGCCGTGGGCCTCCAGTGCCCGCGCGTACCGCTCGGTCAGGGTGTCCATGATGGTCTCCCCGGTGGGCGCACGATCCAGCCCGAACACCTCGTGTGGGAAATCAAGCGGCTCCTGGATGGCCCAGATGCGTTCGTGCTCGTCCGGCGGAAGGATCGTCGCCGGGTCCCCCACGGCAACCCAGCCAATGGGCACCAGGGCGTCGGGCGGGAGGACGGTCTTGAGATGCACCACGCCGTTGATGCGCACCTCGGCCCGCCGTCCCAGACGCGCCCCGTTGAACACCGTGACGCCCGTAGCTAGGAAG
>JAABUZ0100008862.1_pt1 | contig 11695 bp, 11 predicted proteins | sample 5562091 | NCBI WGS metagenome assembly JAABUZ01 (sample SAMN12813069, study PRJNA571459) | rock metagenome | isolation source: Antarctica rocks | place: Antarctica: Victoria Land, Linnaeus Terrace sud | collected 2015-12-21
ACCCTGCGCGCGGTCGACCAGTTCGGCGTAATAGGCCTGGTGCGGCGCCTCCGGCATCGTCGACCCGGCGAAATGCAGCTCGGCGGCCACCCCCGCTTCGATCAATAGCCGGAACGCGTCGATCATCGCGTCCTGCCGCTTGCAATGACCGCCGACGAAGAAACGGCCGACGTGCAGGATCTGGCCGCGCCGCTTGGCCGCGCGCTGCGTCACCATCGGCACGGGCGGGGTGAGCACCTCGACCGGCCGGAAGGGCAGGCCCGCCTCGGCGATCTGTCGCAAAACGTGCGAGCGCACGTAGTCCGAGTAGGTCAGGAGCAGGTCGAAGTCGCGCCAGAACGCCAGCCGCGCGCTCCGGTCGGCCTCGTCCTCGAACGGGAACGGGAACTGACAAATATAGATGTTGTGCCGCGCCATGGCGGCGGCCGTCGGCAGCAGCTCGTTGCCAAGCACGAAGGCCAGATCGCCCGAGTGGCGGCCCTCAAGCGAGGCGGCCTCGGCCAGCTCGACATGGGCGAGATCGAGCTGGAACTCGCGCGCCATGGTCCGCAGCCGTGTCCGGCTGACCCGATACGAGGTCACCAGGGTCACGTCCGCGATCGGCTTGAGCGCCTGGGCGATCGTCAGGATATAGCGTTCGCCGCCGCCCGGCGTGAGTTGATAGGGCGTGAAGATCAACACCCGCGGGCGCTCCCCGGGCACCCGATCGACCGCCTCGTCGTCGGCCAGCAGCTTCGGCGTCTGCTGCCACATCGTGTCGAGCGAACCGCCCCAACGGTCGACGAACTTGGCGCGATTGAGCGCGACGACGTTGCCGGGCACCTGGTCCCCCTCCGCCTCCAGCCCGGCGCGCATCACCACCGAAGCCGGGCAACAGACCGCGTGCCGGCCGATCAGCCGCAGCTTGAAGCAGAGATCCGCGGTCTCGTAGGAGCCGGGATCCCACGCCAGGTCGAACCCCAGGACCCGGAGGAAATCGGCGCGCCGCAGCAGCAGGCAGGACCCGGACAGGGCGTCGACCACCTGCGATGCGCGCCCGGCCGCACCGGCGGCTGGCGCGAGGACGACCACGCGTCCACTCGGATCGATCAGCCGACCTGATTCCTGCACTGCTCCGTCGGGCTGGACCAGGCAGGGGCCGGCCGCACCGGCCTCTTCGTCCGCCGCCAGCGCCTGCACGAGCGGCTCGAGCCAGCCCGGGGTCACGAACGACGCGCTATCGAGCAGGCAGACGTAGCGTCCCCGCGCGGCCTCGACGCCGATGTTGTTCGCCTCGCCGAAGTAGCGGTTGCCGCCGAGCGGGATCGTCCGCGCGAGCGGCGCCTCGGCCTGCAACCGCGCCACCTCGTCGGCGCCGCTGCCATTGTCGACGACGATGACTTCATAATGATGGCCGGTGGTGTTCTGCCACACATGCTGCAGGCACATCAGCGCGGCGTCGCCCGCGTTGCGATTGTAGATGACGACCGACACGTCCGGCGCGATCGGGTCGAACCACTCGATCAACGGCAGGAAGCCGCTCCGTGGCAGCGCGACGTCGGCGAGCGAGAAGCCTTTGGGCTCATCGGCCGCGTTCGGAGCCGGGCTTTCGAGGGCCACCGGCGGCGGCTCCGCCGCGATCAAGGCTGGCGCTGGCCGCGCTCGTGGGCGCGACGGCGCCGCCAGTCGGACGCCCGCCCGGATCGACTGCCGCACCGCCCCGATGACGGGCCGGGGCACGCGGGCGAGCAGGTTCTGCACCGGCGTCAACGCCCGCCAGACGGTCGATTGCGTGATCGTGTGGAAGGCGTGCTCGATCTCGCGCAACTGGGCGATCAGATGATCCCGGACGGCGAAGTCGTGCACGTGTTGCGCCAGCTGGGCTTCGGCGTCCGCCAGCCGGGCTTGCTTGTCGGCCAGGTAGTGTTCCGTGTTCTCCAGCGTCCGCCGCAGCACGGCCGCCCGCCCCTCGCCGGCGACCGCGATGAGGTCGAGCCGGTCGGCGCGGTGGGTGGCGGACCGCGCCTCCGCCGCGAGCGCCTCGATCCGTCCTGCTGCAGCACGGGCGGCCGTGTCCATCGACGCCGCCATGCAGCGCAGGCCGCTTTGGGCGAAGCGGTCGCGGACCCGGGCGATGACCGCCGGGTCGCTGAGATGGCACAGGTCGCGGGCGGGGCCATCGAGCTCGGGGCCGACCGCCAGCACGCCCAAGCCATGCTCATGCATGAACTCGAAGCTCGGGTACTGGTGGCTCAACTCGGCCCACAGCCGCCACACGCCGAACCCGGGGACGCGCTCATTGGTGTCATGGAACAGCACCATGGCGCGCGGCGAGAGCTTCGGACGCCAGGTCTCGAAATCATGCCGCACCGCTTCATAGGAGTGACAGCCGTCGATGTGCAGCAGGTCGAGGCTGCCGTCGGCAAACTGACCGACGGCGTCGTCGAAGCGCGCGCGCAGCAGGCGTGAGAAGCTCCCGTAGCGGGGGTCGTGAAACGCCGACAGCTCCGTGAACACCTGCTCCGGGTAGAACCCGGCCTGCGGATCGCCCTCCCACGTGTCGACCGCCGCGCACTGGGTCGCCAGTCCGGCACCTCGAACCGCCTCGCAGAAGGCCGCGTAGGATACGCCGTTATGCGTGCCCAATTCGACCAGGGTTCGCGGGCGCAGCGCCTGCACGAGCCAGAATGCGAACGGGACATGGCCATACCAAGCGCTCACCACGCCGGCTCGCGGTGCCACGGCGAACAACGCGTCCTGCGCCGGGTCTATCAACCGTTCGAGGTCGTCTGGGCGCAGGATCTGCTCCGAGGGTGAGACGCTGGAGGGCAGCACGGTCACGTGATGGTTCTGTGCCCGGTCGGTTCGGTCTAGCCAAACCCGGCCACGGTCACAAGCGCGCCGGCCAGCAGCAGATTCTCCGGGCGCGTTTACCGCCCGTTAAGCTTCTCCCCATACCTTCATCGAAGACGGCCATCAGAGGCTTCGCCCGTTTTGGCGGACCCGGCCCTTTCACGATCGAGGCTGCTGGACGACAGCGCCCGGCTCGTCCTTGCCACCCCACCAGGCGCAAAACGCAGCCCTTTGCCGTTCCGGACCGCGGAACCGCAATGCGCGGAACAGAACTGTCTCAACCCCATCGCGGTCCCGCGGCCAGAACGGGCGCAGCCATTTACAACGTGAACCGGCTGACGCGCCCCGTGCGGCGTGCACCGGGGGGAGCATGCCGTGTCCGACTACGCCCTCGAAGGACCGAAATGGGCCAGCCAGGTCGTCACCTGGAGCTTTGCTCCGGCTGGTGGCGCCTTCACCGGTGCGATCGGGGCCGCCTACCAGGACACGATCCGTGCCGCCATCGCCCGCTGGGCCGGGGTGGTCAACCTCACCCTCAAGCAAGTGTCGGACGCGACTGGTGTCGACATCCGCGTCGGCTGGGGATCCTTCGCCGGCAGCCAGGTCGGCCAGACCGACTACTCCTACCGCGGGGGCTCGGCCGCGGTGTTCGTGCCAGGCACCAAAGTTCGCCTGGAGGATCCGAACCTACGCCCGGTTGGCACCACGCCGACATCGACGTACCAGGGCACCTCAACCACGCTCTATGAAGTCATGCTGCACGAGTTCGGCCACGCTTTGGGACTGGACCACAGCACCGATTCGAGCGCCACGATGTATCCCATCGTCGGCCCCGCCAATGCCAACCTGGACGCCTCCGACATTGCGGGGATCCAACTGCTCTACGGCGCGCCGGCCGGATCGGCCGTGATCGCCAACACGGCGCCGAACCCAAGCACGGGCGCGGCCATCTCGCCGCAGGTCGCGCCGTCGCCGATCGTGCTGACGGGCGAGAAGGTGGCCGTCTATCGCTTCTTCGACACCACGAGCGGCACCCAGTTCCTGACCGCGAGTACCAGCGAACGCGACACCGTCATCGCCACCCGGGCCGACCTGACCTACGAGGGCCTCGGCCTGACCGGCATCGCCTCGAGCGCGAACGATCCGAACGCGGCTCCCGTGTTCCGCTTCTTCAACTCCGTCTCCGGCACGCATTTTCTCACCGCCAGCCAGGGCGAGAAGAACACCATCGCCGCGACCCGGCCCGACATGGTGTTCGAAGGATCGAGCTTCGGCGAGCACCGCACGCAGCAGGCCGGCGACGCGGCCGTCTATCGCTTCTTCGACACGCACGACGGCACCCATTTCTTCACCTCGAGCGCGTCCGAACGTGCTTCGATCATCGCGACCCGTACCGACCTGACGGACGAGGGCATCGCGTTCTACGCACCCACGCCGAGTTGATCCCCGCGTGGCCCGGACGGCGACCTCTCGGGCGGGACGCAGCGAGCCAGCAAAAATCTCGTTAAAAACTTGACGTCTACGACTAGTCAGATAAGCGGCTTGGCCATGTAGACTCGCCGCAGTCCCTTCTCCTCTGCCCGGTGGGTTTCGACGTAGCCCATGCGGGAGTAGAGCCCGATATTCTCGGTCATGGCCTCGTTCGTGTAGAGCTTGATGGAGCGGTAGCCCAACGCGAGTGCCGCTCGCTCGGCAAACTCCAACATCGTGTGGCCTAGACCGAGGCCTTGTGCCTCCGGCGAACCGCGACGTTGTCCAGAAGCATGGCGCTTTCCTCGCGGATGAGAACGAGGACACCTCGGACGGTGCTGCCGTGCTCGACCACATGCACATAGCCGCTTTTGGTCAGGGCGGCATAGTCGTCGAGCATCGGACCCGGCTTGCGCCCAATGCGGGCCACGTAGTGGGAGTAAGCGGCTCGGACGACGTCCTCCACAGCGTAGAGGTCGTCGAGAGTGGCAGGCCGGGGATCCCTGTTCATGGCAACATCCTGCCATGGCTGGCTGCTGGAAAGAATGTCCACGCCGGGTCCAGAGCAGTTCCATCGATCGTCGCGTCAGGCACTCTCGTGGCCCGACCTTGCGCGCCCAACAGCGACGTCACAGGCTGACCGCATGGATTGCCTGTCGCCAACACTGTCGCATCAGAGGTCGACCGGCGGACTTCACCTCGCGGTCAAGCGGCGGGGCGAGGCGAGTGTGCTCGATCGGTTGCGGCAGGAGGGGTGTCTCAAGGCGCGCTTCCCGCGGGCCGAGCCCGGTGGTGGGCTCGAGGTCGTGACGCTCAATAGCTCCGGCGGGGTAGCCGGGGCGATCGCCTGGGCACGGCGATCGTGGCCGGGGCGGGGACGCGGGCGACGATCGCGTCGCAGGCGGCCGAACGGTTCTACCGGGCGCTGCCGGGCAGTGTTTCCGCCGTAACGAATGTGGTGTCGGTCGAGCCGGGGGCGGCGCTGGAGTGGTTGCCGCAGGAGAGCATCGTCTTCGACGGCGCGGCGCTGCGCCGGTCGTTGCGGATCGATCTCGCGGCCGACGCATCGTTCCTCGGCGTCGAGAGCCTCGTCTTCGGGCGGACGGCGATGGGCGAGGTCGTGCACCGGACTGACATCGACGATCTGATCGAGGTCCGGCGGGACGGGCTATTGCTGCTGCACGATCGAATTCGCCTGTCGGGCGCAGTCGCCGATATGCTGGGCCGGGCGGCCATCGGGCGCGGGGCGGCCGCGGTGGCGACGGTCCTTCATTTGGCGCCGGGCGCCGAAGCCCGCCTGGACGCGCTCCGGGCCGCGCTGGCGCCGCACGACGCCGGGGCGTCGGCATCGTCCCAGGCCGAAGCTGGCGCTTCGGCCTGGGACGGCATGCTGATCGCCCGCATCGTCGGTGAAAACGGGGCGTGCCTGCGGGACGCGGTCGTGGCAGGGTTGGCCGTGTTGCGCGGCGCCCGGAGTTTGCCGCGCGTCTGGTCGTGTTGAGGGCGCATGAATTTAACGCCGCGTGAGAAGGACAAGCTGTTGATCGCCATGGCGGCCACCGTGGCCAGGCGCCGGCTCGAGCGCGGCGTCCGGCTCAACCATCCCGAGGCGGTCGCGCTGATCTCCGACTTCGTCGTCGAGGGCGCGCGCGACGGCCGGTCGGTGGCCGACCTGATGGAGGCCGGCGCGCATGTGATCACCCGGGCGCAGGTGATGGACGGGATCGCCGAGATGATCCACGACGTGCAGGTCGAGGCGACCTTCCCGGACGGCACCAAGCTCGTCACCGTGCACGAGCCGATTCGATGAGGATGGGCCGATGAGGACGGGCCGATGAGGGCGGGCCGATGATCCCCGGCGAGATCATGACGGCGGAGGGCGAGATCGAGCTCAACGCCGGGCAGAGGACCACGACGCTGACCGTCGCCAACACCGGCGACCGGCCGATCCAGGTCGGCAGCCACTACCATTTCGCCGAGGCCAACCCGGCGCTGCGCTTCGACCGCACCGCCGCGCGCGGCCAGCGGCTGGACATCGCCGCCGGCACTGCGGTGCGCTTCGAGCCCGGCCAGTCGCGCCGGGTGACGCTGGTGCCGTTTCGCGGCGGCCGGGTCGTGCAGGGGTTCAGGGGCGACGTGATGGGACCGCTGTAGATGGCCCGCATCACCCGCTCGGCCTATGCCGACATGTATGGTCCGACCACCGGCGACCGGGTCCGCCTGGCCGATACCGACCTGTTCGCCGAAGTCGAGCGCGACCTCACCACCTATGGCGAGGAAGTGAAATTCGGCGGCGGCAAGGTGATCCGCGACGGCATGGGGCAGAGCCAGGCGTCGCAAGCCGAGGGCGCGGTCGACACCGTCATCACCAACGCGCTCCTCATCGACCACTGGGGCATCATCAAGGCCGACGTCGCGATCCTCAACGGCCGCATCCACGCGATCGGCAAGGCGGGGAACCCCGACATCCAGCCCGGCGTGGACATCATCGTCGGGCCAGGCACCGAAGTGATCGCCGGCGAAGGCAAGATCCTGACCGCCGGCGGCATCGACAGCCACATCCACTTCATCTGCCCGCAGCAGATCGAGGAGGCCCTCACGTCCGGCGTCACCACGCTGGTCGGCGGCGGCACCGGCCCGGCGACCGGCACCTCGGCCACCACCTGCACCCCCGGTCCCTGGCACCTGGCCCGCATGCTGCAGGCCGCCGAAGGGCTCCCCGTCAACATCGCCTTCTCCGGCAAGGGTAACGCCTCGCGCCCGGCGGCACTGGAGGAGATGATCCGCGCCGGCGCCTCCTGCCTCAAGCTGCACGAGGATTGGGGCACCACGCCGGCCGCGATCCGCTGCGCGCTCGAGGTCGCCGACCGCTTCGACGTGCAGGTGATGATCCACACCGACACGCTCAACGAGAGCGGCCTCGTCGAGGACACGATCGCCGCTTTCGAGGGCCGCACCATCCACGCGTTCCACACCGAGGGCGCCGGCGGCGGTCATGCGCCGGACATCATCAAGGTCGCCGGCCTGCCCAACGTGCTGCCGAGCAGCACCAACCCGACCCGGCCCTACACCTCCAACACGCTCGACGAACACCTCGACATGCTCATGGTCTGCCATCACCTCGACCCGGCCATCCCCGAGGACGTCGCCTTCGCCGAGAGCCGCATCCGCCGCGAGACTATCGCCGCCGAGGACATCCTGCACGACATGGGCGCGCTGAGCATGATCTCGTCCGACAGCCAGGCAATGGGCCGGGTCGGCGAGGTGATCCTGCGCACCTGGCAGACCGCGCACAAGATGAAGCAGCAGCGCGGGACGCTCGGGGAGGGACCGGCCGACAACGCCCGCATCAAGCGCTATATCGCCAAATACACCATCAACCCGGCCATCGCCCAAGGCCTCGCCCACGAGATCGGCTCCATCGAGCTCGGCAAGCTCGCCGACCTCGTGCTCTGGTCGCCCGCCTTCTTCGGCGTCAAGCCCGACCTGGTGATCAAGGGCGGCATGATCGCCACCGCGCCGATGGGCGACCCCAACGCCAGCATCCCGACGCCGCAGCCGGTGCATTACCGCCCGATGTTCGGCCAGTTCGGCCGCGCCATGGCGTCCACCTGCCTGACCTTCCTCAGCCAAGCCGCGCTCGAGGCCGATCTCGGCCGTACCCTCGGCCTGCAGCGCACCCTCTCCGCCGTCCGCAACACCCGCGGCGGCATCGGCAAACGGAGCATGATCCTGAACGACGCCACGCCCGTGATCGAAGTGGACCCCGAGACCTACGAGGTGCGCGCCGACGGCGTGCTGCTCACCTGCGAACCCGCCACCGTGCTGCCGATGGCGCAGCGGTATTTCCTGTTTTGAGCGATGTTGGGGCGGATCGGCGCTCGATCCTCGACCACGGGCTGCACTGGCTCTACGCCAAGGTCGCTGGGGATCTCAATACCGACGTGGCTGGAGCCAGCGAACGCGACATCGATCGCTGGATCAAGCTGGCCTGTACCCAGGCCGGGGCGGCCGGGTTCGTGACCAACCTCGGCGGGCTGATCACCTTACCCGTCGCGATCCCCGCCAACCTGGCCGGAACCGCGGCGGTGCAGATGCGCATGATCGCCAAGATCGCCGCGGCCCGCGGCTATGACACGCACAGCGACGAGGTCCGCACCTTCGTCTTCGCCTGCCTGCTCGGCAACGCCGCCGCCGACGTGCTGAAGGAGGCTGGCCTCCGCCTGGGCGTGCGGCTCGGGCAGCGCCTCAGCGGACCGGCGCTGCAACGGCTCAACCAGACGATCGTGACCCGGCTGCTGACGCGCTTCGGCGTTCAGGGGGCCGCCAGCCTGACCAAGATCGTCCCGGTCGTCAGCGGCCTCATCGGCGGCGGGCTCGACGTCGCCAGCACGCGCATCGTCGGCGCCATGGCCAAGCGCGTGTTCGTGGTCCGCCCCCCAGCCCCGGTCGAGATCGCCCCAACCCAACCCGTTCCGCTCGCGCTCCCCGCCCCATGATCCGCGTCGGCGCGATCCATCCAGCCGGCACCTGGCCCGGCCAGGCGGCCGACCGCGTGCTGATCGACTTCGACCGCCGCCACCGCCGCCGCCTCGTGCTGACCGCCGAGAGCGGGCTGGACCTGCTGATCGACCAGCCGCACGCGGTCCGCCTGCGCGACGGCGACGGGCTGGAGCTCGACGACGGCCGCATCGTCGCCGTGGTCGCGCAAGCCGAGGCGCTGCTCGAGATCAACGCCCATGGCCCGGCCGAACTCGTCCGCATCGCCTGGCACCTCGGCAACCGGCACTTGCCGGTGCAACTCCTCGGCGACCGCATCCGCATCCGCCGAGACCATGTCATCGCGGACATGGTCCATCAACTCGGTGGCCACGCCCACCCGATCGAGGCCCCCTTCGACCCGGAAGCCGGCGCCTATGCCGGGGCCCACGCCCACGTGCATCATCACGACGATTGACCCTTTGTCCGCCATGAGCGAGGCCGACTATTCGGCGCTTCCCCGCCTGCTGACCTGGCTTTCGCCGGCCTTCCCGATCGGCGGCTTTGCCTACAGCCACGGGCTCGAATGGGCGGTCGAGGCCGGGGATGTCGTTGACGAGACTAGCCTGTTCGACTGGATCCACGACATCCTTCGCCACGGCAGCGGGCGCAGCGACGCCATCCTGGCGCGGCATGCGTATCGTGCGCCTGACCTTGCGGCCTTGCGCGACTTGGCCGAACTGGCGCTCGCGGTCCAGCCCACTCGCGAGCGGCGGGACGAGACGGTGGGGCAGGGGAGCGCCTTCGTGCTGGCCGGCGCGGTCTGGGGCGGCAGCGGGCTGGACGGCGCGGTCGCCTATCCCGTGGCGTTCGGCGCCTTGGCGCGCGCGAAATCCATCCCGGAGGACCCGGCCATGCTCGGCTTCCTGCACGCGTTTGCCGCCAACCTGGTCAGTGCTGCCGTCCGCCTCGTGCCGCTGGGCCAGACCGCCGGGCTGCGGACCCTTGCCGCGCTTGAGCCGGTCGTAGCGGCGCTCGCCGAGGCGACGCGGACGGCCGGGCTCGACGAGATCGGCGGGGCGTGCTTTCGCTCCGACATCGCCGCGATGCGGCACGAGACGCAATATACGAGGCTGTTCCGCTCATGATCTCAGACCACGGCCCGCTCCGCGGATCTCCGAATGGCCCACTCCGCGGATCTCCGAATGGCCCACTCCGCGGATCTCCGAATGGACCGCTCCGCGTCGGGATCGGCGGCCCCGTCGGCACCGGCAAGACCGCGCTGATGGACGCGCTCTGCAAGCGGTTCGCGGTCCGTTACGACGTGGCCGCCATCACCAACGACATCGATACCAAAGAGGATGCGGAGTTCCTGACGCGCGCCGGATCGCTGGCGCCGGAGCGGATCATGGGGATCGAGACCGGCGGCTGCCCGCATACCGCGATCCGCGAGGACGCCAGCATCAACCTGGCCGGGGTGGCGGAGATGCGGCGGCGGTTTCCGGCGCTCGACGTGATCCTGATCGAGAGCGGCGGCGACAACCTCGCCGCGACCTTCAGCCCGGAGCTGGCCGACCTGACGATCTACGTCATCGACGTCTCGGCCGGCGACAAGATCCCGCGCAAGGGCGGCCCCGGCATTACCCGCAGCGACCTGCTGGTGATCAACAAGATCGACCTCGCTCCCTATGTCGGCGCCAGCCTCGAGGTAATGGACCGCGACAGCCGCCGCATGCGCGGCGACCGCCCGTTCGTGTTCGCCAACGTCCGCGCGGGGCAGGGGGTGGACGAGGTGGCTCTGTTCATCGAGCGGCGTGGTGGGCTTGGGGGAGAGCGGGTTGCGCCGTAAGCGGGCGTTGCGCGTCCTCCCCGTCGCTTAGCTGGGCAGGAAGTCCGGCACCGAGAGGTAACGCTCGCCGGTATCGTAGTTGAAGCCGAGCACGACGGCGCCCTCGGGCAGCTCGGGCAGCTTCTTGGCGATCGCCGCCAAGGTCGCGCCCGAGGAGATGCCGACCAGCAGCCCTTCCTTGGCCGCCGACTGCCGCGCCATCTCGCGCGCCTCCTCGGCCTCGACCTGGATCACGCCATCGAGGATATCGCGGTGCAGGTTGCCCGGGATGAACCCGGCGCCGATGCCCTGGATCGGGTGCGGCCCTGGCTGCCCGCCGGAGATCACGGCCGACAGCGCCGGTTCGACGGCGAACACTTTCAGCTGCGGGAATTTCGGCTTCAGGATATCGGCGACCCCGGTGATGTGCCCGCCCGTGCCGACGCCGGTGATGATGGCGTCCAGACCGTCCGGGAAATCCTCGAGGATCTCGAGCGCGGTGGTGCGGTGATGCACCTCGATATTGGCCGGGTTCTCGAATTGCTGCGGGATCCACGAGCCGGGGGTGGCCTTTTGCAGCTCCTCGGACTTGGCGATCGCCGCCTTCATGCCGCCTTCGCGCGGCGTCAGCTCGAAGCTGGCGCCATAGGCCTGCATCAGGCGCCGCCGCTCGACCGACATCGATTCCGGCATGACCAGCACGAGCTTGTAGCCCTTCACCGCCGCGACCATGGCCAGGCCGACGCCGGTGTTGCCCGAGGTCGGCTCGATGATGGTGCCGCCGGGCTTGAGCTGGCCGGAGGCTTCCGCGGCCTCGACCATGGCGAGCGCGATGCGATCCTTGATCGATCCGCCGGGGTTGCCGCGCTCGGACTTGATCCAGACCTCGGCGTGGGGAAACAGCCGGGACACGCGGATATGCGGGGTGCGGCCAATCGTGGCGAGAACGCTGTCGGCTTTCATCGGCGATATTCTCCTGTCCGCCTGGCGAGGGGGCGGACCTTAGGCGACCGCGCTCAAACCGGATAGACCGGCGCCCTAGCTATAGAACGTCGCCGTGGTCGGTTGCAGTCCCATGCCGGATTG
>JAABUZ0100008864.1_pt1 | contig 11693 bp, 7 predicted proteins | sample 5562091 | NCBI WGS metagenome assembly JAABUZ01 (sample SAMN12813069, study PRJNA571459) | rock metagenome | isolation source: Antarctica rocks | place: Antarctica: Victoria Land, Linnaeus Terrace sud | collected 2015-12-21
GACGATCTCCATGTGATCGTCGAGGCGGAAGCCGAAGCGGGCTTCGTGCTGGGCGTGGAAGGCGTCGAACAATGGGCGATCTCGGCCTCGGTGAAGGCGTCGAGGTCGATCGGGATTTCGAGTTCGTAGTTCTGGCCGAGGTAGCGCATTTCGACGCTGCGGGTGATGGCCGGGCTGTCGTGGCCTTGGGCGGCGAGTTCGGCGCGGCACTCGGCGACGAGGGCGGCCATGGCAAGGCGGGCGCGCTCGGCGTCGAAGGCGCGCGAGTTGAGCTGGACGGTTCTGTAACGATCAACGCGGGCGTGGGCCATGGTGAAGCCGAAGGCGGAGAACTGGCCGGGGAAGTTAGGCACGAGGCCTTCGGGGATCGAGGCCTCGGTCATCAGGTCGCTCAGATGCGGCGGGCCGGCGCCGCCGAAGGCGACGAGGACGAAGTCGCGCGGGTCGAGGCCTTGCTCGGTCAGCACGGTGTGGAGCGCGCCGACCATGTTGTTGTTGGCGATGCGGACGATGGCCAGCGCGGCCTGCTCGACCGAGAGGCCGAGGGCGGTGGCGATGCCGGTGATGGCGGTGCGGGCGGCGGCCGGGTCGAGGCGCATGGTGCCGCCGAGGAAGTTCTGGGCGGAGATGCGGCCGAGGACGACGTTGGCGTCGGTGACGGTGGGGAGCGTGCCGCCGTTGCCGTAACAGGCGGGCCCCGGGTTCGCGCCGGCGCTCTGCGGGCCGACCACGAGCATGCCGCCGCCGTCGATGCGGGCGATGGAGCCGCCGCCGGCGCCGATGGTGCGGATGTCGATCATCGGGATCTGGATCGGGCGGCCCCACTCGATCTCGAAATCGGTGGTGAACTTCTCGCGGCCGTTGACGATGGTGGCGACGTCGGTCGAGGTGCCGCCCATGTCGAGGGTGACGAGGTTGGGCAGGCCGATCACCTCGGCGGTGCGCTTGGCCGCGATCACGCCGCCGGTGGGGCCGGAGACGGCGATCTGGATCGGGGACGCGACGGCACTCTCGAGCGTCATCTCGCCGCCGTTGGAGCGCATCACCACGACCTTCGCGCGGACCCCGTGGGCGTCGAGTTCCTGGCGCATGCGGCCGAGCTGCTGGCCGACCACGGGCTTGATGAAGGCGTCGCAGATCGTGGTCGAGGAACGGAAATGCTCTTTCCACTTTGGCAACACTTCGTAGGAGATCGAAACCGGGATGTCCGGCAGCGCCTCGGCGAAGATCGCCTTGATGCGCTTTTCGTGCGCGGGGGCGAGGTAGGAGTGCAGCAGGACCACGGCGATCGATTGGATCGTGCCGTCTTGCCTGATGTGGTCGGCCAGCGCCCGGATCTGGGTCTCGTCGAGGGGCTGGATGGTTTGGCCGGCCGACCCGACCCGCTCGTCCACCTCGAGCGCGTGGCGGCGCTGCACGAATGGCTTGGGCTTGACCCAGGCGAGATCGTAGTGGTGCCGGCGGTTGCCGCGGGCGATGAACGGGACATCCTTGAAGCCGCGCGTGGTGACGTAGGCGACGGTGGCGCCCTTGCCCTCGAGCAGCGCGTTGGTGGCGACCGTGGTGCCGAGCCGGATCGCGGCGATGGCGTCGATCTCGGCGAAGTGGCGCAAGCCGGTCATGATGCCGTCGATCGGGTTCTGCGGGGTCGATAGGTTCTTCCAGGCGCGGAAGGCTTGGCCGTCCTGGTCGTAGGCGACGAAGTCGGTGAAGGTGCCGCCGATGTCGATGTCGAGGCGGTAGGTCATGGTGCGAGATCCCCGTAGTCGACCGGTGTGGCGTGCCAGCCGGCGGCGCGCTTGGCCCAGAACGTGTCTTTGATTTTGGCCGAGATCGGGCCGGGGCTGTCGTTGTTCATGATGCGGCCGTCGATGCGGCTGGCCGGCATCACGCCGCCGGCGGTCGTCGAGAGGAAGATCTCATCGGCGTCGCGGGCCTTTTCCGCCGTGACCCGGCGGACCTCCCGCGGGATGCCGAGTTCGTCGCACAGCTCGAGCACGCTGCGGCGGGTGACGCCCTCCAGCACGCCGGCGTCGGGCGTGACCACCGTGCCGTCGATCACCATGAACACGTTGAAGCCCGCGCCCTCGGTGACGTAGCCGTCGGCGTCGAGCAGCAGCGCGAAATCGGCCTGCCGGTCGAGCGCCTCGAACTGGCCGCTGGTGAGGTCGGCCCAGTGGAAGTTCTTGGCGGTCGGATCGACGGCATCGGGCGGGATGCGGCGGGTTTGCGCGATGGCGAGATGGGCGCCGCGCTCCTGCGTTTCGGGGCTCATGACCCAGACCCAGGGGATGGCGAAGGCGGCGATGTAGTTGCGCGCATACGCGGGGTGGTACGGTTGGCCCGGCGGTGGGCGGCCCCGCAGGCAGTCCATCGCGACATAGGCGCGGCGGAGTTGGCTGAGGGCGACGCAGCGGTTGAGGATGGAGCGGATGTCGTCGTCGGTCTCCGAGGGCTCGAGGCGGAGCTTGCGCATGGAGGCGCGGAAGCGGGCGATGTGGTCGTCGAGACGGAAGAAATTGCCCTCCCAGACGCCGACGACGTCGTAGGTGACGTCCGAGCGGCGGTAGCCCCAGTCCGTGATGGGGATCGCGGCTTGGCCGATCGGCATGTAACGGCCGTGTGAGCGGCGCGGTGCGCGACCGTGGCGCTGGCCCGCTCGGTCCCCTGGAGACTGCTCACGCAATGCGTTCCATCGGCAAGTTGGACCTCTTCGGCGATGCTGATCCCAGGGCGGCCATCGTCATTGGGAGAAGCACCGGACGTGCCACTGCCATCCAAGGCGACCACCAGGTGAACCCAATTTGGCCGCCCTCATGTTCACCGACGAGATCAGGGCGACCTTCCGCGAGCTCCGCGCATGACGGACGCGACGCCCATCGTCCTTGCCGGTGGAACGGGCGATCTGGGCGGCCGGATCGCAGCCGCGATCTACGCGATATGGCGAGTGGCCGCGGCAAGCTCGCACCCCTCGACAACGACCGTTTTGGCGAGAGGGCCTGGAAGACCGCCCGGGATGTGCTCCACGTCATTGTTTAGGCGAGTATTCCTTCCAATCGGGTGATTCCACCCGATCGGAAAATGTCAGACATGGCGGGACGCGGTCATCCCGATAAGCACCGGCATCGCCAGCAGGACCAGCGGGAACTCGACGATCAGGCCGGAGATGATGGCGATGGCCAGCGGCTGCTGCATGGCCGAGCCCGCGCCGATGGCGAGCGCCAGCGGCAGCAGGGTGAGGATGGCGGCCAGCGTGGTCATCGCGATCGGCCGGAACCGGTTGCGCGCGGCCTCCAGCAGCGCCTCTCGCGGCGGCATCTCGCGCGACAGGTCGACGTATTCCGACACCAGGAAGATCGCCATTTCGGTGCCGATGCCGATGATCATGGTCATCCCCATGATGGCGGTGATGTTCAGCTCGATCCCGGTCAGCCACAGCCCAGCGAACACCGCGGTCGTGGACAGCGCCGAGGCGCCCAGCACGATGACCGGGATCCAGAACCGCTCGTAGAGGAACAGCAGCAGCACGAATTCGGCGATCAGCGCTGCGACGAACACCCGCGCGAGCCCGGCGAACGCGATCTGCTGCTGCTGATACAGGCCCCCCAGTTCGTAGCGCACCCCCGCCGGGACCATGCCCGGCTGGGCCAGAACCGCCTGCACCGCGGCGACGGCGGTGCCCAGCGAGGTCCCCTGCAGCCGGGCTGTGATCGGGATCATCCGCTGCAGGTTCTCGCGGGTGATCTCCGCCTGGCCCGGGGCGGGCGACACCGTCGCAACCCGGCTTAGCGCGAACACATGCCCATCCGGTGCGCGGATCGGCAGGTCGGGCAACTGGTCGTCGAACCGTCGCTCGCCCGGCGGCAGCCACACGCGCACGCCGATCTGCTTGTCGGCTTGCGGCATCTGGGTCGCAACCGCTCCGGCCAAGTAACTCTGCAGCGCGTCGCTGACTATCTGCGCATCGACGCCCTCGATGGCGGCGCGCGCCGGATCGACTTCGATATTGAGGCCATCGCCGGCGATGACGATGCCGTCCTGGACGGAGACGATCCCCGGCACCTTGGCGATCGCGGCCGCCAGCTTGCGCGCCGCCGGCGCGAGGGCGGCCGGGTCGGTGGCGAACAGCTTGACCTCGATCGGCTGCGGCACGGCGGTGAGATCGCCGATCAGGTCCTCCATGAGCTGCGCCGTGGCGATACGCAGACCCGGCACGGAGCGGTCCACCTGGTCCTGCACGTCGGCCATGACGGCGTCGATCGGCCGGCGCGGGCCGGTTGTGAGGCGGACGAAGAAATCGCCCGTGTTCGGCTCGCTCAGCCCGCCGCCGAGGCCGGCGCCGACCCGCGTGGAGAAGGTCGCAACCTCAGGCGTCGCCTTCAGGATGGCTTCCACCTGGGACAACTCGCGCGTGGTCTCGGCCAGCGAGGTCCCGGGCGCGGAGCGGAAGTCGAGCACGAAGCCGCCCTCGTCCATCTTGGGCATGAACCCGCTGCCGACCCGGCCAAAGGCGAACCAGCCCAGCAGGAGCAGCGCACCGATGCCCGGCAACAGCAGCCATGGGCGCCGGAACAGCAGCTCGAGGGCGCGGCGGTGGCTGCGGCCGACCCATCCTTCCGGCCCTTGCCCCGGATCCTGCCACCGCTCAAAATCGACGATGAAGCGGGTCAACACGGGGGCAGCCAGAGCGGTCAGCGCGTACGAGATGATCAGGGCTGTCGCCATGGTCAGCGACAGCGCCTTGAAAAACGCGCCGGTGACGCCGGACAGGAAGGCGAGCGGCAAAAACACGAGCAGGGTCGCCATGCTCGACCCGGTGAGCGGCGGCAGGAACTCGCGGGCGGCTGCCAGCACGTCGCCCGCCCGCCCGCCCGCCCGCCGTGCGAGGTGCTCGACCATGGTGATCACGTCGTCGATCACGAGGCCGACCGCCGCCGCGATGCCGCCCAGGGTCATGATGTTGAAGGTGAGGCCCAGCACGTAAAGCAGCAGCACCGTCGTCGCCAGCGTCGCCGGCACGACCAGCATGGCGACCAGCGTCACCCGCAGGCTGCGCAGGAACGCGTAGAGCACCACCGCCGCCAGGCCGAGCCCGATCAGGATCGCGTCGCGCACGCTGCTCGCCGACTGCGTCACCAGGACGCTCTGGTCATACCAGTTGGTCAGGGTCACGCCCGGCGGCAGCGAAGGCTGGAACGTTGCCAGCGCAGCGTGCACGGCGCCCGAGATGCTGACCGTGTTGGCGTTCGGCTGCTGATAGACCTGGAACTGCACCGCGGGCTGCCCGTCTTCGCTCACCCGCGTCCATTGCGGCATGACGCCCTCGACAACGTCCGCCACGTCACGGACGCGCACGACGCCGCCCTTGCCGCCGCTGATCACGGTGTCGCGCAGTTGCCCGAGCTGCCGGGCGGTGTTGTCGACCGCCAGCAGCAGCAGCTTGGCGTGGTCCTGCATCCGTCCGACGACTTGCAGCACGTTGCCCTTGCCGAGCGCCGCCGCCACGTCCGACAGCGCTAGCCCGCTTGCGGCGAGACGGTGCGGATCGACCAGCACCTGCGCCTCGGCGATTTCTCCGCCCTGCACGCCGACATAGGCGACGCCGGGGATGGCGGTGAGCAGCGGCACGATCTGGTATTGCGCGATGTCGCGCTGCTTCACCGGGTCGAGCGTCTTGGACATCAGCGAGTAGGCGATGACCGGAAATACCGTGGGGTCCATGCGGCGGATCCGGTAGGCGCTGCCGGCGGGCAGGCTCGGCAGGACCTGGGCCACGGCGGCATCGACCTGCACGGCGGCGGCGATCATGTCGGTGCCCCAAGCGAAGTCGAGCGACACCTCGACCGATCCGCGGCTGGTGGTGGAGCGCACGCCCAACGCGCCCTGCACGCGGCGGACCGCCTGCTCGAGCGGGATGGTGATCAGCAGCGCGGTCTGGTCGGCCGGCCGCGCGCCGGAGTCGACGTTGACCACCACGCGGGGGAACTGCACGACCGGAAACAGCCCGGTCGGCAGCAGCACCGTGGAGAACCCGCCGGCCACGGCGAGGGCGAGCATGACGGCGAGGATCGAGCGCATGTGCCGCGCCACCCAGCCGCTCCGATCCGCGGCCGGCTCCGGAGTCTCCAGCGCGACCTCGCTCATCGCGACGCCACTCCGGCCGGCGGGGCGTCTGCGGTCCGCACCGCCAACCCGTCCTGCAACTGGTAGTTCCCGCTCGAGACGAGGGGATGCGTCGGGTCGATCGGCCCGGTGACGACCGTGCTGTCCCCTTCCGTGCCGGCCAGCTGCACGTCGATCCGCACCGCCTTGCCGCCTGACGTCTGGAACACGTAGGCACCCTTCCCATCGGTCAGCACTGCTCCTCTCGGCACCAGCCAGCCCGCGGTCTCGCCGACCCGCACGTTCGCCCGCACCGGGCCGCCCGGCAGCAGGCCCGACCCGTCCGCCGGACGGACGAGGACGGGAACCAGGCGCGTCGCCGGGTCGAGCATGCCGCCCACGGCCTGCACGACCCCGTCCTGCGCCTGCGCGCCGCTCTCCAGCGGCTCGATCCGCGCCGTCTGGCCCGCCGCGACGCGGGCGCGCTGCGACGGCTCGATGCCCACCATGGCCAACAGGCCGGTTGAGCGCTCGAGCACGATCAGCGGCGCGTTCGCCGGCACGCGCGCGCCAGTCGCCACCGGCAGGGCGGAGACGATGCCATCGAACCCGGCCTTGAGGGTCTGCCCGGCGCTGTCGCCGCCGGCGCTCTTGAGCACGTCGAGATTGGCCTGCGCGTCGCTCACCGCCTTGGCCGCCTGCGCCACCTGATCGCGGGTGGCCAAGTGCTGCGCGAGCATCTGCGCGAGCCGGCTGCGCTCGGACTGCGCCAGCGTCAGCGCCGAGACTGCCTGCTTGTAGCTGGCGATCGCCGCGGGCTCGGCGCCGAGGATGAGGAGCGGCTGGCCCTGCTGCACGGTCTGCCCGACCCCGACCATCACCTGCCTCACCTGCGTCGCCAGCAGCACGCTCAGCGTCTGGCTGCCGCCGGGTGCGGATTGCACGACGCCGTATCCGACCACGGTCCTGGCGATGGTGCCGGTTCGCGGCGTGACCGTCGTGACGAGCACGCTCGGTTGCGGGGCCGGCGCCGCAGCCCTGGCAACGATAGGCGCGGCAGCCGCCAGCATCATCGCTGCCAGCCATCTCATGTCCGGCCTGCTGGCTGGGCGTCTACGCGCATCGGCGGCAGACCTGCCGCCAGCAGCGTGGCGAGCGCGACCCTCTGGTCGAGCACCTGTTGTTCCAGCCCTATCACTTGCCGCTCCTTGCCCAGCCGGGCCGTCACCAGTTGCACATAGGCGAGTTCGTCGAGCAGACCCGCGTTCAGGCCCGTCTCGGCTTCGGCAGCCAGCCTCCGCGCGGCGCCGAGCCCGGATCGCGCCTCCTCGAGTTCACGCTCGAGCAGGGCGAGGTTGGCGAGCATCGCGCGCGCGCCACCCTCTGCGGTTGCTAGCCGGGCTGCGTATTCCTCGCGCAACTGTGCTCGCGTGGCGCGACCGAGCGCCACTTGCCCCTGGTTGCGGTTGAACAGCGGCAGCGCCACGGACATGGCCGGACCAAACGATTGCACGCGCGTTGTGTCGTTCCCGTAATTGGGGCCGAGCGTCAGCGCTGGGAATTGCGCGAGAACCGCAAGGCGCAGGGTCTGCTCCTCCGACTCGTAGCCGAACTGCAGCGCGACCAGGTCGGGCCGCCGGCGCGGGAGGCTCTCGATCAGCGCCGCCGCGTCCGCCGGGCTGATGACCGGGATCGCGATCCGATCCGACAGTGCTGGCCGCACGCTGGGCTGCAGTCCCAGAAGCGCGTCAAGCGCCTGCCAGTTCTGCTCCAGGGCAAGCCGAGCGATGTAGGCCTCGGTCTGCAATGCCGTGAGCTCGACCGCGAAGGGGGCGATCGCCTGCACCGTGGTGTTGCCCTGCTCCAGCGCGTTGTTCGTGATGGCGTTTCTCCGGCGGAGCACCGCGAGCGTCTCGTCGATCAGGCGCAGCGCCCGCCCTTGCTCGATCAGGTCGATGGCGAGGGTCTGCGCGCGGCTGGCGGTCTGCCATTCCTGCCAGACGATATCGGCGTCGGCCTGCCGCGCGGCCGCTTCCGCCGCGCGGCGACGCGCCGGGCGCAGGATGAGCGCGGTGATGTCGGCGGTCAGCGTGGCGCCGATCGCATTGGCGATCCCCGGCCCGGCGAGCAGCACGTTGTAGCTCCCCGCCAGCACCGGGTCCGGTAGCAGGCCCGCCTGGATCACCTGCGCCTCGGTGACGCCCCGCCTGGTCCGCGCCGCGCGGAGGTCCGGGCTGTTCTGCACCGCCAGGATCGCCACTTCGGCTGGGGACAGCTTCGCGTCGGCGGGGATCGGCGGCGCGCCGGGGCGGGTGCGGATCAGGGAAGCGACGCTGGGCGCGAGCGCCGACGCCGTCGGCAACGGCAGCTTGCCTTCGGTGGCGCACCCGGCGATGGCGAGGCTGACCGCCAGGGCCGGCCGGAGGAGAGCGGTGATGCGGCGTGCCATCGAGATCCTGATCGGGAGCGCGACAAGGTCGCACGTCGCGGATTGGGCGCCCATCGCCGAAAGGTTGGGAATCGCCAATGTGCCTACTCGCCGCTCACAGCCTCGAGGCGCCGAACGTCAGCCGACGCGCAGACCGGGATCGACGGCCTCGATCCGCAGTTTCGCCTCGTGCAGGTCGGCCACGGCGGACACCAGGCTGAGGCCCAGCCCGTCGCCCGGCGTCGTCCGGCTGCGCTCGGCGCGATAGAATTGGTCGGCCAGGCGCGGCACCTCGTCGGGCTGCACGCCGTGTCCGTCGTCCTCGACGCTTTGGCGAGCGGGACGGGCGTCGGCTGATCATCAACTTGCCGCCGCGCCACCTCAAATCGCTGCTCAGCTCGATTGCGCTGCCGGGCTGGCTTTTGGGCCACCATCCCTCGATGCAGATCATCTGCGCCAGCTATGGAGAGGAACTCGCCAGCAAGCTTTCGCGCGATTGCCGAACCGTCCTGGAGCGCCTGGTATCGCGAAGCATCGTGACCCGGTAACCCCGCTCCATGCGGCACGTTACATCCCATGAAGATCAGGAGATTGGTATGCAACCGATGAAGCCTATGGAACCCATGAAGCCCATGGAACCCATGAAGCCGATGGACTTCGGTCCGGCATGGTGGCCGGATAACCTCGGCGAACCCAGCACGAGCGGGGGTCAGAACGATACTAAGTATGCCTTCTTCGCCGACAAGCGTCGCCTCGCCATTCAGAGGCACGGCAAGGTTACGGTCTTCGACAGCGGCGACCATCAGATTGCCGGCGTTTCGCAGCAGCAGGGCGGAAACAGCTCCCTCGCCTTGGCCAGCCAGCACGGCGTCGTGGATCTCGACGAGCTGAAGCCAGCATGAGGCGCAAAGCGGCGCGTTCGCAGGGCGCAGCAAGTCTAAGTCTTGCGTGGGGCTACGCGAGCATAAAACCTTGGTCCACGATGAGGTTCGGATCAGAGGCGTCGTGAAACTTTGCATCTGCATGGACCGGCTCACGACGTGGCTGTAAGTCGCCGCACCATGCTGGGCGCGGCGGCCCTCCTCGGGACCTCTGGACGCCCGGCGCGGGCCGAGGCGTTCTCAGCCGATTTCGTGCGCCGGCAGGCCGCCCAACTCGCGCGCATACCGTTCCGGGACTGGCACAAGCCACTGCCCAGTGGCATCGATGCGCTGAGCTACGAGGAATACCGCTCGATCACCTTCCGCCAGGAACGGGCGCTCTGGCGGGACTTGCCGTTTCAAATTGGCTTCTTTGCAAGAGGCTTCCTCTACGAGCGTCCGGTCGAGATTTACGAAGTCGTCGACGGCGTGAGCACGCCGGTTCCGTTCAGCTCCAACTTTTTTACCTCGAAGGGCGGCCTCCGACTGCCAGACGACCTTGGGTTTGCCGGATTCCGAGTGCACGCGGCGATCAACCAGCCGGGACGGTTCGACGAGTTCTGCGTCTTTCTCGGGGCGAGCTATTTTCGGGCTGTAGGCCGCGACACCTTCTACGGTCTTTCGGCTCGGGGCTTGGCCATCGGGACGGGGCGTCCGGAGCCGGAGGAGTTTCCCTACTTCCGTGCATTCTGGCTGGAACGGCCCTGCGCCAACGCGAGCGCATTGACGATCCATGCGCTGCTAGACAGTCCCAGCGTGGCTGGCGCTTACCGTTTCCTGGTCCGGCCCGGGCCGATCACGGTGATAGAAGTCGAATGCACGTTGATGCCCCGTGTCGCGATCTCCGACTGGGGCGTGGCGCCGCTTACCAGCATGTATTTGTTCAGCCCTCGCGACCGGGCAGCGGCCAAGCGCGACGACTGGCGCACCGCGGTGCACGACAGCGACGGGTTGGCGGTGTCGAGCGGCACAGGCGAGACCCTCTGGCGGCCCTTGGCCAATCCGGCTTCGCTGCAGTTCACCGCCCTGGCCGACTCTGACCTGCGTGGGTTTGGCCTGCTACAGCGCGAGCGCGGGTTCGAGTCCTATGGGGATCTGCAAGTTCCTTATGAGCGTCGCCCGTCAGCCTGGGTGGAGCCGATCGGCAGCTGGGGTGTAGGCGCGGTCGATCTGGTCGAGATCCCGACCGAGACCGAATACAACGATAACATCGTGGCGTTCTGGCGCGGACGGAACCCACTCCGCGCCGGGTCGGAGGAGCGGTTCACCTACAGGCTTCATTGGGGTGGGCAGATACAAGCGAGGCCGCACCTGGCGCGCGTGTCGCAGATGCGCACCGGCGGCAGCGGCGACCGACTGATTTTCGTACTCGATCTGGCCGGCGAGAGCTTGCGCGGGCTAGACCCGGCGGCTCACACGCTCCTGAACCTCTCGTCGAGTTCAGGAGTGCTCCGGGAAGGCTATTCCGGGCCCAACGGGTTGACCGACGGATGGCGGATCAGCCTCGAGTTCGATCCACAGGGCGCTCATGCCGCCGACCTGCGCTGCGTGCTCTCAGCTCAAGCCGGCCCGCTTGCCGAGACATGGCTGTATCGCTGGATCGAATGAGGCGGGCACCTCGGAACGGGTTCATTGCAGCCCTGTCTTGGCGCATGCGTCGGATGCATTGCCGCCAAGGAAGCCGTAGAACAATCGGGGCCGCCGGTAATAAGGCTGCTGCCAAGGGATTGCCCCAACCCGCACCTGCCCAGGGGTGACCGTCCATAGCAAGAACATAGAAGGAGCAGGCCAAGCTGCCAATCGGGACGCGCCGCTCGCGTCCAGATCGATGAAGATGATTGTCGCACGATCGGGGCAGGGGGGCAGGTGCTGAGGGGCGGCACACCGGCGATTGGATCGGCTGCTTCTGAGCGTCAGGAAACGGAAGAGTTTGGCCGAAGGACGAACCGCTATCGCGGAGTGAGGTGGTCCCGTTCGAGCAACAGGATTACCAGTCTGTTCGATAGGCTCGCCTGAGAAGAGCGGTGAGATCCTCGACCAGCCCATCCAGCTCCTGGGTCAAGGCAGCCCGGCTACGCTCCGGTGGGGTCAGGTGGGTAACGGGCAGGGTTTCGTTACCCATCCTCATCGTCATCCCGCCAGTGCTACGCTCGACCTCACGCCGCTTCATCCAGGGTTGGTAATTGGCACCCTGGATGGTCACCACGGGTACGACCTGCCGCAACGCCCTAGTCGGATCCACC
>JAABUZ0100008865.1_pt1 | contig 11692 bp, 8 predicted proteins | sample 5562091 | NCBI WGS metagenome assembly JAABUZ01 (sample SAMN12813069, study PRJNA571459) | rock metagenome | isolation source: Antarctica rocks | place: Antarctica: Victoria Land, Linnaeus Terrace sud | collected 2015-12-21
TCGATGATCTGCGCTCGCGGTTTTCCTTCGTCTACAGCACGAAGCACCCGTTCTCTCAAATCTTGTGAATATGCCTTCATATCCCCATTCTATCAGCTGGCTCAATCTTTCTGCTAGCCGCTGTAGACTTCAATGCGGACTTGAGTGTACATAGCTTGCAACAATACACGCAGTGGCACAACTCCTGGGAAGTCTATGTTGGTCGCTACAAGAATTCGCAGCAGGATGGCGTTTTCCTTTATGATCGTAAGATTGGCGAGGCACGCGTCATGGATTTCAGTACGGCTCTGGCAATTAACGATTATCAAGAGATACACGACCTCAGCGGCAACTGGCAGGTATTCAGTGGCGATTTCAACGGGTCAGGGCGTGCCCAGGTTATGCTCTACGAACCAAGCCGAGGCATGGGCGCATTCCTTGTGTTAGGACCTGATCTTTCACTGGTAAGACGGCAAGATTATTCAGGTTGGACGCCAAACGAGGTATTCTACGTAGGTCACTTTGGAACAAATCGCCTTAACGCAATGCTTTATGACCCACAAGCAGGTACAAGCACATTTATTGTCTTCAACGATGAGCTCAAGATTTTGACGCTTCACACGGTTCATAGCTGGGATCAGCACTATCAAATACTGGTGGGTGCCTTTGTGAATCGCTCGACCTGTATCACAAACGGTAACTGCGGCAAGGGTGACGACATTCTTGTGCTGAACCGCACAACAGGGCAGATACAACAGTTTGCCTTCACCTTCGGACGTAAGTATCAGGTCGTCAATAACGTAGCACGGCCTTACACACCTGACGGGTTTGCCTCAACTCGTGAATACAAAACTGTTGATACTACAACCTTCAAAATAGTTGGCACATTTAACACGAGTATTAAGGACGAAGAGTTGTATTAAACGAAAACAAAAACGTGCTGGCGTTGTAGGTTATCTGCAACGCCAGCACATTTTTGTTTGCAGAACGTATTCAGTTTACAGAAAAAAGTGTTGACAATTTACTACGGGTATGGTATCTTGTCTTTGCAAACAACATCGCAAATATGTGATATGCAATGTATATTGGCATTAGCGGGAGTGGCTCAGTGGTAGAGCATCTCCTTGCCAAGGAGAAAGTCGCGGGTTCGATCCCCGTCTCCCGCTCCCCCTTTTTCAGGCGACGTCGCCAAGTGGTAAGGCACGGCTCTGCAAAAGCTGCACCAGCGGTTCAAATCCGCTCGTCGCCTCCAAGAGACGTGATAGCTATCACGTCTCTTCTCTTTTTAACACAGGATAATCTTCTCATGCGAGAACAACGCAGCTATCCCACTGAAGCAATCATCCTCAAGCAGTCCAATCTCGGCGAGGCCGACCGAGTGCTTACACTGTTCACACCCTACAAAGGCAAATTCAGTGCAATCGCTAAAGGAGTACGGCGTCCAATCAGCAAAAAAACAGGTCATCTCGAATTGCTATGCCGTTCACAGCTACAGGTTGCAGTAGGGCGCAGTCTTGATATTGTGACGCAAGCACAAGGGCTTGAGAGTTTTTTACATATGCGCAATGAACTTTGGCATCTCACCTGCGCTGTCTACCTTACCGAGCTTATCGAACGTTTCGTTGAAGACAACACACCTCATACTGATGTGTACAAACTCCTGCTAGAGTCGCTTCGGATCTTAGATGGAGACGCAGCAGAAATACAACAGCAACGGCTTCAACATGTGCAAGAGACTGAGGGGGCAACTCAAGAAGAGAAGGGGCACGATCTGCATGATCGCACAAAACTCCTTATGCGCTACTTTGAGATTTATCTGCTTTCAAGTGTTGGCTATGAGCCTGTGCTACGTACTTGTGCTAACTGTGATGCAGAACTCCGACCAGAGGAGAATGGGTTCACACCCTCGCTCGGTGGTGCGCTCTGCCCAAACTGCTCACAGTTATGGAGTCAATCACTCTCCATGAATGCGCTCAAAGTCCTGCGCCTTCTGCATCGCTCAGAATGGAACCAAGTCCCGCGCCTCCGTCTGGATGCACGCTTACACATTGAACTTGAGAGAGCGATGCATGGTCTACTGCGTTTCCATCTTGAGCGGGATTTGAAGTCGTGGAGCGCTTTGGAGATGTTGCACTAGCGATTAGCGACTTGATGTTCAATGAATAGGAAGGGCCGTTTCAGTCTTCCTATTCATTTAGGCACCCGTTACTCAGGGTCAGTCATTTCCTGATGTCCCTCTAAAAGCACTTGTAGTATCTGTGTACGCGTCTGCTTCAAATTTATGTTCAATTTTCCTAGCACCTTTGCCCCTACTCCTTCTCCCTCGCGCAGCATGCCCAACAATAAATGTTCGGTTCCGAGGTAATGATGACCAAGCATACGCGCCTCTTCAACCGCGAACTGAAGCACTTTCTTAGCACGTCCTGTCATACCAGTTTGCCCATTCATCTCTTTTTCACCCCGTGCTACAAACGTCTCTACAAGAGCACGTACCTGTGCCAGGTCTACTACGCCCATATTCCTCAATACCTTTGCCGCAACACCTTCGCTTTCACGAACCAGACCAAGCAGAAGATGCTCTGTCCCAATAAAACTATGTTTAAGTTGTATTGCCTCTTCTTGTGAGAACGCGAGTACTTTACGTGAACGGTCTGTAAATTTGTCAAACATATCTTTGTTGATCTCCACGTTCGTGATACGTTGACGCTTTACATACTCCTCCATTTCGTTCCGCATGAAGCGGTACTCACCTCCAACGCGATACGCTGGCAGTTCCCCTTTAGTCACAAGTCTACGCGCTGTAACGACATCAACACGCAAAAAGTTTGCCACATCCTCGGTTGTCAGTAATGGGTCCATAGTGTTACCTTTCATGAGTATTTACTAGTAATATGTTCAACTATAAGTAACTATAGCGTAATTAGACGTAAAATTCAATACTTTGACCGAATTTGATGTTTTTTACATATTTTTAGTACAGCTATACAATAATTTCTTTCTGTGGTATGGTACACATAGGCTTCAAGGTTATGTCCATATACATCTTTTGTTCACCTACCCCACATGGAGGTACCCATGAGCAATATCGCGCCTTCTGCCAATGCTGGAACAGCCACGTCTCAACGCATTACGAGTGGCTACTCTCGCTACGTCTTCTTTGTCATGTTCCTCATCAGCTTTTTGAATTATTTGGATCGGAACGTCCTGACGGGAGCGGCAAACGTCATCGCAAAAGAACTTGGCTTCAGTCTTGACGGTATTGGATATATCGCATCGGCTTTCTTAATTGTGTATACTCTTGGCACAGTGCCTTTGGGTATATGGGCGGACCGTGCGAAACGCCGAGATGTGGTCGCTATCTGCGTCGCGTTGTGGAGTATCGCTACAGCCGCGACTGCTCTGGCGACAAACTTTACAACTCTTTTCCTCTCACGCATGATACTGGGTATCGGCGAGGCTGGCTATTTTCCTGCTGGTACGGCCTTAATGAGCGATTATTTCTGCCGTGAGAAGCGGTCACGGATTATGAGTTGGTGGAGTACAGCGCAACTGATAGGCATCCTTGTTGGCTTTGTCGTTGGAGGTGCAGTTGCGGGTCTTTATCCTGGTAGTTGGCGATTAGCCTTTATCTTTACAGGCCTTCCTGGCCTGTTACTGGCATTTTTAGTTTGGCGTGTACGTGAGCCACGGCGTAATCAGGCTGACGAGGAAGAACTTGAGAGACACGAGGCTTACGTGGCAATTAAAGATGTGCAGGGAGCAGTGCATCCTATTCCTGTCCCAACAAATGTTTTCGCTCAATTTGGTGCTTTGTTACGCATTAAAACGCTGGTCGTGCTGATCGTAATGCAAATATTCGCCTTCTTTGTACTCACCGTGAATGTAGTTTTTTTGCCAACCTATCTACAACAGAAAGATATATTTGGCCTGACCTCAGGACAAGCAGGACTCTTCTCGGGTGCAGTCGTTGTGTTAGCAGGCATGGCTGGTACAGTATTAGGTGGCTATATGGCGGATCGGTTGAATAAAAGTCATCCCGGTTCACGCATTCTGGTATGTGGCATTGGCTTCTTGCTCGGGGCACCAGCGTTTGCGGCTGCTGTGACCTTTCATAATTTGCTGGTGTTCACCATCTTTTTTGTCATCTCAACACTTTTACTCACCGTGTATACAGGCCCTAGTACAGCGGCAACGCAAGATGTTGTACCATCAGCCTTACGCGCATCAGCGGTCGCAGTTTCACTATTAATTGCTCACTTGCTAGGCGATGCATTTTCGCCTACACTAGTAGGTGTACTTGCAACACAATTTGACCCAACTCATGGTCTACACTTTAAGGCTAGCATGGCAGGACAAGACCTGAGTACCGCCCTCTTGCTGACATGCACGCCAGCACTTGTCATTGCGGGTCTTGTTGGCCTCTTTGGGGCACGCTGGATGAAAAGTGATATTGCAGCCGCAGAGGAGGTTGACAGGATTGCAAGAGGATGAAAATTTATCTACCAGTTATCATTATGAGGAACGTATTACATGATTCATTTTTATGAACTTTCACAGTTGGATGCCGCACAACGCACACGTTTGATGCGCCGCGCAGAAATTGAGATCGATGACCTCATCAATTATGTACGCCCAATCGTGCATGATGTACGTGACCGTGGTGATGTCGCGTTGATTGAGTATATGGAAAAGTTCGACCGGGTACAGCTTACACCGGACAGCCTTCGTGTTAGCCGTGAAGAGATTGAACGCGCTCATCAGCAGCTTGACCCGGATGTGTGTACCGCTATAAAACATGCTATTCGCAATGTTCGCACACTTCATGAGCAGCAAATGCCCTCACAACAGGTCTTCACAGAGGTTGCTCCGGGTGTCATGGCAGGCGAAAAGATTACGCCAATTAGCAGCGTGGCTTTATGTGTGCCGGGCAGAAAAGGTATTTTCCCATCAGTTATGTATATGCTGGCAGTACCAGCTCATATCGCAGGTGTGCCGCGCATTGTTGTTTGCACACCTCCTGGACTCGATGGCGCGATTGATCCAGCATCACTGGTTGCAGCCGATCTCTGCGGCGTTCATGAAATCTACCGTATAGGCGGCCCACATGCTATAGCTGCACTCGCCTATGGTACGGAGACTATCGCACGAGTGCATAAAATCACTGGTCCTGGCAATGCATATGTCTCGGCAGCGAAACGTCTGCTGTATGGCACCGTCGATGTAGGTGTTCCTGCCGGACCAAGCGAATCTATTCTCCTCGCCGATAAGAATGCGGACCCTGAACTGGTTGCACGAGACCTGCTGATCGAGGCCGAACATGGCCCCGACTCATCCAGCCTGCTCGTAACGGATAGCCGCTCTCTTGTAGACGCTGTGCTTGCGTTACTGCCAGAAAAAATTGCAGCACTGCCCGAACCACGCCAAGGCTATTGTCACACAGGTTTTGAGTCGGAGAAGGGAACGGGCGGTATTGTACTCACTGAGACAATGCAGCAAGCTATCGAATTTACCAACGAATATGCACCGGAGCATCTTGAGGTACAGGTACAAGAGCCATTCGCGCATTTAAGTGCCTTAAAAAATGCAGGAGAAATTTTAATCGGTCCATACACGCCTTTTTGTATAGGCAATTATAGCGCTGGTACCAACGCTATTCTCCCAACAGGCGGGTTCGCACACACGTACTCCTGTACCTCCGTCCACGATTTTCTGAAGCGTACAGGGCTAGCCTATATTACCGAGGAAGGTTATGCTGGCTTGAGCGAGACGACGCGTCGACTTGCGGAGTTTGAAGGCTTCCCAGCACACGCAAACGCGGTGACAGCGCGTCAAGTGTCGTCCCAACAATCGTCAGAAGCATAACAACCAGTGTGAGTATCGTCGCCTGTTGCAATAGCTTCACGGCATCACGGGCGGCGACTGCCTCACCAGGTTTTACATTCGCTTGCAAAGGCAAATTCACACTATCACTTACTTCAACAACCGCGCTACTATCCTCTAAGGCGACATACACACGACGCAGGTCCGGGTCCGAAGCGACCCCATTTGGAGCCTTACCTACCTGCATTGTACCAAGCACACTCAATGTCTTACCATCAATTACCGTAATTGTCGTCCCACTATCATGAACACGCCCTCCCTCATCATCACCTTCATCTGCAACGTAGATACGTCCTGTCGCAGTATTGAACGCAACCCCTTCAGGATATGGTGCAACAGGAATACGCGCCTGTATACGGTTTTTATTGCCATCGATAACATCGAGTTCTTGCCCACCAGCGCAGACAATATAGACGCGTCCCGTTGCTTCGTCAACCTGTAATGGTTGTAGAGGTGTCTTCGCTAGCTGCAATGTAGCGAGTACATGCATGTTTGCTTCATCTATAACAGAGAGTGTATGAGTAGTAATATCTGCAACATATAATCTTCCCAGGTGACTATTTACTCCCAGCCCTTGTGGATGTGTCCCAACATGCAGTTGTGATGATGTGGCCTGTACTGGACCGCTTTGCCACCCCGTTTGCACTCTAAAGACGTAGACGATGCCTTTGTCACTGCTTGAAACATAGACGACATGGCGTTGAGTGTCTAGCGCCACACCATTATCTCCAAGGTCAGTATGAAATGTTGCTAGCTGTTGCCCCGTCGCTCCGTCGAGTATAAATAGCTTCCCCTCGTTATGAGTAAAGTCATCTACCGCAACAAATACTCTATGGCTACTACTATCCACCTGTATGTCAGTTGCCACATTCCCCAGGGTGACGCGCCAGCGCCCTGTTCCTCGAATGGGGTCAAACGCCACTACCTGCCCAGGACCTTCATAAGCAATGTAGAGCAAGTGTGTCTGCGTATCGACCGCCATTGACTCTGGACTTCTCCCTGAATGCAGAGACCCTATAATAGGAAAACCGTCCGCATACACAGGTAGAGGAAACATTATGGCTATAAGCAGCACTAAGACAAAAAGTGTGGAGAGACGATGTATCATTTCTACCTATCTTTGTGCCCTTCAGAACAGGACATAGCACTCGTAGGGGGAAAAATTTACTATACATATGCTATTTTAGCACGTATCACAACAACAAAACTAGACAAAAGCAGTCGGACAAAAACCAGTGAAAAAAGTCACTGCTCAGACTGAGAAAGATATGTTATAATGCCTCCAATATGAGACTACAGAGTGTGTTGGAAAATGTTCGGCTGAACTCCCTATATGCGATCTATTTACTATGCGAAACTCGGAGTTTGGTCAGTTCAATATAGAGTGGTGCAACTAGATATATGGCAAGTAATTATTCGTATGACCCAAAGAATGTATCACCAATGAGTAATTCTTCTACGCCTTCAAATGGAGCCAATGGCACTGAACCGGAGTTACCCCTCCCTTCACAGACGCCATCTACTCCGTATTTTCAGGCTACTCCTTCGTCGTCTGCTGCTTCTGGACAACCGCTGGCACCTTCAGCACCAAATGAGGAACGCGCAGTGGCAGTGAATCAGCAACGTCTCGTCCCTGGCACAGAGCTATCAGACGGGAAACGCTATCGTATCGAACGTATGGTTGCCTCTGGCGGTATGGGTGCGGTCTATCGTGCTCTTGACAAACGCTTCAACAAGCCCTGTGCTGTCAAAGAGATGCTAGATGACTTTCAGAGCGAAAGTGAACGTGCTCAATCCGTCGAGTGGTTTTCGCGTGAAGCCTCGCTCTTGCTCGAACTCAATCATCAATGTATTCCGCGCGTGCGTGATTTCTTCGTTGATGGTGGCAGACACTATCTAGTTATGGATTTTATCGAGGGACGCACAATGGGTGGCGTGCTGGAGCAAGAAGCTGTTGTAGCAGGACTAAACGGGGCACGCGGTGTTACCGAGGCACGCGCACGCAACTGGGCGCAGCAGACATGTAGTGTTCTTAACTACTTGCATCGCCTTACCCCACCCATTATTTTTCGCGATCTCAAACCACCCAATATTATGGTTACGAATAACGATGATATCAAGCTCATCGACTTTGGTATCGCACGTACATTTCAAACGCAACGTCAAGCCACGATTATTATGACGCCTGGTTATGCACCACAGGAGCAGTTGGTAGGCAATCCAGAGCCCCGTAGCGATATTTATGCGTTAGGAGCCACACTCTTTAGAGTACTTACACGCCATGATGCTTCTAACAACAAACCGACAATCTTTTCATTTCCACCGCTGCGGTCGCTACGTCCTGATGTGACACCTGCTTTTGAGCTGATCATCATGAAAGCCTTAGCACTCTTCCCCGATCAACGGTGGGCAAGTGCTGCTGAGATGGAACGTGCCATTATCAACTTGCCACCCCTTCCTCCCGGCCTTCCTATTAATTCTATGCCAGGAGGAGCTGTCAGGCAAGAGACACGGCAACCATCCGACCCAAGTACGCCAAATAGTGTTCGCATAGCAAGCCCGAACCTTGTTCCTCCACAGCTAGGAGTCAATGGTCCTGCGGGTCAGCTCATTATAGCAGCGACCAACCAGATTGGTGCAGGACGTGTGGACGAGGCATATGCAACTATTCAACGAGCATATGGCCTTGAACCAAATAATGCGCTGGTCCATAAACTCTTTGGGCGAGTCTTCGCACGTCGTCAGCAGATAGACCCTGCCATACAAGCATATAGCCGATCACTCCAGTTGAATGTTGAGGATGCTGAGACGCACAAGTTATTGGGCGATGTCTGGCTTTTCCTGCGCCAACAACCATTACAGGCCATCACCGAATACATGCAGTCGCTGCGCTTCAATTCTAAAGACTATGACGCGCATTATCGACTTGCACAAAGCTATGAGAGAACTAATCAGCTTGATCCTGCCTTGCGGGAATACCAGGAAGCGGTACGACTCGCACCAAAACAACCGAATATTGTTGGGCCAATACATTTTGCACTCGGCCAACTCGCTATGCGTCTCAACCAATTTCAGATTGCAGAGCAAGCGTTTGTGCAGGTCCTTATGATAAATGCAGCAGATTATCAAGCTCGTTTTTTATTAAGTCAGGCATATGAAAAGCAGAACAAGCTAGAGGATGCGTTCCGCGAGTGTTCTTACGTTGTAGGCCCTTTGGGTCCAAGTAATCCTGCTGTGCCACAACTGTATCAACGTCTCCGTAGGCAACTTGGACGCTAGCAGCAAGTGTTCATAACTATACTAAACCCAGACAAGGGAGAACATATTCATGAGTACGTATCGTTCCACTTTCAATACGCGAAAGGATACCGGACCGACTGGCTGGACGACACGCGGAGCAATATGTGTCCTACTCTGCGGTCTTATCATGCTTCTTCTCATTCAGGGAATACTATTTCTATCCCCCGTTGCCTCGGCCAACAAAGCTATACAACAGCCTGAATACCTTGCACGTGCAGGTGTTTCGGTAGTTCGTATCGTCACGGTCTATGGACCTCCTTCGACACCCGGTGGGGGAAGTATTCCATTAACTCCTGTAGCCTCTGCCGTGAACCCTAAGAGTGCATCGACAAATAGCTTAGACTTTCCTGAAAAACAATGCACTGGTTTGGGCATAATAGTGGCAAGTGGAACACAAAACGCATGGGTATTAACTGATGGTTCCCTTGTTAGTAACGATGGGTTAACCTGCACGTCCATAGGACCAGCCAGTATTGCAGGAACAGCGAAGGTGTTAAGTTTAAATACTATTAAAGTATACTTAAGCAGTGCTTACAGTGACACGTCACCAACAGCAGTGACAGGCAATATTGCAAGTGTACATTGTAGTAACTCCAAAAGTTGTAAGGATGGTGTCTCACTTTTCTCGTTCCATAGCAATGCCTTACTACCTATTATCAAGCTTTCCGACTCCACTAACACCTCATTACCCGATACGGCAGCAATTCAACTTAACCAGTCTTCACTACTCATCGCAACACCCGCAACGACCAGTAGCCTACAACAATACCTGACACCTACAGCGAAGGATGCTACCATTGGTAATGTGAGTACTCTTGATGGTCTTGAAAATGGGACCTCTATTGTTGATCAACAAGGCGTTGTGAACGAAGTATACTTAAAAGATTCGGCACAGACAAAACTTTTCAAAGCAACAGAGGTATCCGCATTCTTGAAAAATCAAGGTATCACCAGTGACCAATTTACAAATGATGTAGCAAGTAACTGGAACAATGGCATTGATGAATACTATCAAGGACCAAGTCACTACAATAATGCGAAAGGTTTTTTTACAAAAGCGTATAACGCTAGTGGTAACCAGTTTCAAGGAGCGCAAAAGTTTGTCCAATTAATTGCTAGTGTTCAGAGCAAAGAAAATACTACGCCTTCATCTAAGACAGGTGAACCGTCGAACAACGGAATGGTGTTACCATACATCGGTTTTGTCTCTTACTTGTTGCTTGCGATCATCATTATAGGTGGAATTGTATTTCTTCTGCTTCTGATCTTACTTAACATGATCTTCAAACGTGGGCAGCGTCACAAAGATTTTGTGGAGGCAGACAAGCAAGCCACAATACAGGCACAGCAAATACAAGAGAGAGAGGCACAACAATTACCAGCGCAACCTGCACCTTCCTGGTCACAACCAGTTGTTCAACAGGCCGCGCAATATCCTGCTCAACAGCCTGTAAATGGTGCCTCAAATATGCCCCTTGCCTCACTTTTGTCGGCACCTGCCTCAGCACAGTCAAAGGCATTAGCAGACTACCCTACAGTTGAGATGGCCGAGGCCAAGCGAAATGGGATGCTGGATATGGAAAAAACACAACCCTTTGTATCGGATACACAGCATGAAGTCAGAAGGAGAGATCAGTTGGGATTGGCGGTTATTACAAGTACGAATCCTGGCATCAAGCGTCAGTACAAGCCTAATGAAGACAGCCTGTTCGCAATTAAGGGTGTACGTATGAACAACGGGCAACCGCAACAGATCGGTCTGTTCGTGGTTGCTGATGGCATGGGTGGTCACGCAAATGGACAGGATGCGAGTCGTCTTGCTATTCAAACGATCATTGACTATATACTCCCACGTCTTTTACACGAGGGTATGGGAAACGAGACACCCGAGAAACTGTTGGTTGATAGCGTACTACAGGCCAACCAGGCGGTGCATCAATATAACATAGAAAATAATGCTGATATGGGCACAACGGTAACGGCGACACTCATTATCGATACTTACGCTCACGTTGCTAACGTGGGAGATAGTCGTACCTACCTCTATCGCACCAATGAAGGACTTTTAAAAGTAACACGGGATCATTCGGTTGTTGCTAGCCTTGTAGATGCTGGAATCATTAAACCTGATGATATCTACACCCACCCCAAGCGCAACCAGATTTACCGTAGTTTAGGAGAGAAGCCCTTTGTCGAAGTTGACCCGTTTACAGTGCCGTTGCAATTGGGGGATACAATGCTTCTCTGCTCCGACGGGCTATGGGACATGGTGCGCGACCCAGAGATCAAACGTGTGTTAGAAATGCCAGTAATTGACCTGCAACAGGTTGGTGATAATTTGATCAAAGCTGCACTTGAAGGTGGAGGTGAAGATAACGTTAGTGTCATCGTTATTCATGTCATTGAACAGACGCAGCAACCATTGACACCTGGCTTAGAGACTATCTATCTACAAGAGAACGTAAAAATGCCGCAACTTTCATAAACAGGAAGGTTGCGACATCGAGGTGCTTGATGCTAGTGAGCATCAAGC
>JAABUZ0100008866.1_pt1 | contig 11692 bp, 15 predicted proteins | sample 5562091 | NCBI WGS metagenome assembly JAABUZ01 (sample SAMN12813069, study PRJNA571459) | rock metagenome | isolation source: Antarctica rocks | place: Antarctica: Victoria Land, Linnaeus Terrace sud | collected 2015-12-21
TCACCGTCCGCGGCCACCGGCACGCGCATCCGCTCGAACGCGTAGGTGTCGAAGGCCTGCACGGTGAGGAAGTCCAGCGGCACGGTTCGCGGCCGACGCGACTTCGCCCACGCCCCGTTGGGATTGTCCTCACGGCGCAACACATGCAGGTGCGCGCGGCGAACCTCGCAACCCAACGCCCGGGAACCGGCGAGCAGGTGCACATCACTACGGCGCAGCCCGCACACCTCGCCGCGGCGCAGCCCCGCCCGGGCCATCAGCAGCACAATCAGCCGGTCTCGCGCCGAACGACAGGCCCGCAGCACCGCGACGATGTCGGCGTCACCGGCCCGATCGACCGGCCGCTCCGGCTCGTGCAGCCGATGCCGGGCCCGCATACGCCCGCCATCCGCCCCTCGCTGTCGCGGGCGGCCTCGGGCAGTTCGCGGTCCTCGGCCACCTCATACAGCAGCGGCAGCAGCTGCCCGCTCGCCTGCCCAGCCGCCACGGCGTGCACCGCGGTGAGCACTCCGTTGATCCGGCGTGCCCCACGCGCCGGGACGCTCCCCGGCCGGGCCAGCACCACCCCCGTGGTCGTCACGGCGTCCGAGGTGGACGGGCCCGCATAGGTCAGCCAGGTCATGAACAGCGACCGCTGCTCCGCCCCTGCCTGCCAGCTGCGGCCCGTCCGGGCACAACCACCGCAGGAACAGCGCGATCGAATTCGCGTAACTCTTCGTCGTCGACTCCGCGCCATCGCGGCCGAAACGCACGTGCCGCAGGAAACCGTCCGCGACAGCAACCACAGCCAGGTCCTCGTCAAGCACCGTCGACGGAGCGGGTGGTCTTGGTGGCGATGCGCTGCTTCCATGCGGTGGCGATGGTGAGCGGCAGGCGCAGCGAGTCGATGCCGGGGTGGTGCATCTCCAGGTCGCGCCAGAACAGTCGACCGAGGGTGTAGGAAAGCTTGTGCAGGGTCGCGTAGTCGACGCCGGGTTGGCGTTCGCGCAGGTGATCGACCAGCAGGTCACGGATCGACTGGCATCCGATGTTGTAGCGGTCGATGAGCTGTTCGCAGGTGAGCTGGCCTTGCGTTTTCAGCGCCCGCACCGTCGGCGCGTTGTCGCCGAACACGCCGGCGGTGCGCAACAGCTGGTAGAAGTACGGGCTGCGCGCTCCGGGACGAGTCTGGTGATCGGCAGCGGTATCCAGCAGTTGCAGGCAGTCACCGACGGTGATGTCGCTGATCTGACCGCCCTTGGCGGCCAGGATGGTCGCGATTCTGCGCACCGCGAGTTGCGTGGTGTGGGCGTTGGCGCCATCGGCGCGCCAGACCGCGCCCAGGCTCGCGAACCCGTCCGGGTCGCGGGTGCGGGTGAGGTCGCTGACCAGTCCGGATGGTGTCGCCGGCACCAGCAGCCACCCCAGGCTCGGGCGAAGCACATCCGCGCAGACGAGCAGCGACATGGCGCGGGCGATGGCGAGCCGGCCGTGTTCAGAGTCTGTTGCTGCACTGCTGGTGTCGAAGTGCCACTGCGCCGGGAGCTGCCGCCAGGCGATGTTGCCCTGTGCGTCGGCGGCGCTGGCCAGCCACCGGTCCTGCCAGGTATCACCGGGCTGCTGCGCAAGCCAGTCCAGCAGCTTGTTCAGGCCACGCCGGCGATCGCGTTGCAGACTGGCCGACTCAGCGATGAACGGCTCGGCCAGCAACCGGGCGATGACCCGCACCTTCGGTGCCTCGGTGCCCGCCCAGCCACCGGACGGCGGACGTGGCGGGAACTGCGCCAGCAGCGCCACCGAAGGCGACGGCGGCGGCTGGGCCCGCCCCGGTGGCCGAGCGCCCTGATAGAGAGCCCCGCCCACAGCAGCGGACACCTGCTCGGTGAGCGGATCGGCGCTGCTCACTGCGCTTCCTTCCTGAACAGCACGTCGAGGGACTGCTGCCGGTAGCGCAACCGGTGCTCATCCTCGGCCGGTGACGTCGACGGACCTTGGGCGCGGCGGGCGTGGTGGGCCAGCACCGCGGCGATCATGTCCTCCGCCGGTGCGGTCAGATAAACCTGTGTGGTGGACAGCTGGGCGTGGCCGAGGACCCACTGCACATCCGTCAGCGTCATCTGCGGGTCCCGGGCCATGCGGTAGGCGGCGGAATGCCGAAGATCGTGCAGCGACCAGTTCGACCCCAACGCGGTGTTGGCGCGGGTGAACATTGCCCGCGCCGCGTGGTAGCTCAACAGCCGGAACGGGCGGCGCAGCGTCCACCACAGCGGACGGTCCGCGCCGGTCGGCACCAGGCCGTGCATCTGCGCCTGATACAGCCGAAGCCACACGAACGCATCCGGGGAGGCCGGCAGTTGTTGCAGGGACCGGGTTCCCTTGCGGATCACCGTGATCAGCTGCTGACCGGGTTCGGCGTCGGTGTAGGTGGCGCCCAGCAACTCCGCCGCCCGCGCCCCGGTCGAGACCCAGAACGCGACCAGTGCCCGGTCCCGATGCGATCCCAACGCCGCGAACAGCTCATCGAACTTCTCGTCGGGTATCGCCCGCGGAATCCGCACCGCCACCTTGGGCCGGTACCGGCCGGTCCGCTCCGCCTTGAACGGGTCCATCGGGTTGCGGTGCGCGTTCGGCCGCCCGTTCCTGGTCCGCGCCAACGGGAACGGGTTCACGATCGGCCCGCTGTCGGTCTCAAGATGAAACTCATAGAAGCTGCGCAGCACCGTCTCGCAGTGCGCCACCGGCGGCCCCATCGCCGAGGCGTACTTGATCCCAGGAGCCGCCTTGCCCGTCACCGCGTTTGGGGTTCCGGCCCGTCCTCGGCCCGCAGCCGGAGCCGCCATGGAACTTTGCGGCGTCTCCTGACCGGCGCGCCGCCAATGCGGGCGGACCGGCTTGTCGCTGGTCTGAATCCAGCAGCAGAAATCGCGGGCTTCCAGCCGAGTCGCCCGATCCCACCCGACCTCGATCGCCCACAGGAACCGGAACCAGCGCAGCAGGTCCATCCCGTAGGACCGCTGCGTGGACGCCGAACGACCACCCGCCTGCAGGTCACGGAGATACGCCGCGACCGGTCCGACGACCCCGCCGGTGGCATCCACGAGCCGATACGGCTCGACAGATCATCAGTCTCCTCAATCGACCCACGTGGCGGCACCACCAACGACGACAGATTCCGCGGTATATCCGCTGCTTCGACCATGGGACGGAACCGTAACCACACACCGCGGGATCAATCCGCCAGACACGGAAACCACGCCCCGTAGTTCAGTCAACGGGGCGTCAAGTTGTCCTCGGTCGCAACGCAAATCACCGGGGTCTCCGGACGGGCAATTCTCGCCGCACTCATCGACGGCCAACACGACCCCCTCCAGCTGGCGGAGCCAGCGAAGGGCCGTTTGCGCAACGAGATTGGCCGACTCACCGAAGCCCTGGAAGGGAACTTCCGTGCTCGACATGCCTTCTTGGCCCGCGAGCACCTTGACCGGTTCGACTCGCTGACCGCGGCCATCGACCGGCTCAGCGAACGGATCGAGACCGCGGTCGACCCTTCCAACGGACTCCGTGACGCTGCTCGCGACGATGCCAGGAGTGTCCAACGCCATCGCGCAGATCATTACCGCCGAGACCGGTGGCGATATGAGCCAGTTCCCCGCCGCCGCCCACCTGGTTCCTGGGCCGGGGTCTGCCCGGGCCACAACGAGTCCGCGGGGAAGGTCAAGTCCTCCCACACCCGGCCGGGCAACCACTACTTGAAAGGAGCTTTAGGGATCGCGGCGATGGCCGCGGCCAGGACGAACGGCACGTATCTGCAAGCCAGATACAAACGCCTCGCCGGCCGACGAGGACCTACACGGGCGCTGGTGGCCACCGAGCACTCGATGCTCGTCTCGGTATGGCACATGCTCACTGCACACCAGCCCTACGAGGAGCTCGGTGCTGACTACTTCTCGCGGGTCAATCCCGGGCTCACCCGACGCCGGGCACTCGCACAGCTGGCCAACTTGGGCTTCGAGGTGACACTGACACCCACCGCCTGACCGCTACCACAAGCACCCGACGCCCCCGCCGCAATCCTCACGTTGCCACCCGGGGCACCTCTCGCACGCCCGCACCAGGGTGGTCACCACCCCAACCGCGCCTCCAGCAGGTTCATTTACGCGTCAGTCACCGGGGGTGCGAGCACTATCCGCTGGCTTGCGCGCCCCTGGGCAAGCCGTTCGAGCGCCTCGTTGACGGCCTCGAGTGGCAGCACCTCCGTCGACAGGCGCAGGCCCCCATCGCCGGCGAGCGCGACCAATGCGACCAGTTCGGGCAGCGACCCCCAGATGGAGTGCACGACCGTGACCTCCGGTCGCAGTGCCACCCGTAGCCGTTCGGGTCCGTGTTCGCTGCCGATCACGACGATCACACCCCCGATGCGCACGGATGCGGTCGCCTGTTCCAGGGTCGATGCCGAGCCGACGAAGTCCAGGACGACGTCGGCGCCGCGGTCCCGCTCGGTCCACGCTCGGGCTCGGCCGGGTCCCGACGCCAGTGCATGGGCCAGACGGCTGGGATCAATCTCGCAGACGAGGATCGCCGCCCCGGTGAGTTCGCACAGGAGTTGAACTGCGAAGCTGCCCAGACCGCCGGCTCCGATCACGAGAACCGACCCGCCGGTACGCATCCACGGGAGGGCTCGCGTGACGGCTCGATACGCCGTCAGGCCGGCGTCGGCAAGGGGCGCCGCGAGCGTCGGCTCGAGGTCGCCGAGTGGGACGCAGTGGCGCAGGGACGGCACGAGCACGTGATCGGCAAACCCGCCGTCGGCCGTGCGGCCCAGGAACGCGACCTCGGGACACAGCTGTTCGTCGCCGATGGCGCAGGATTCACAAGCACCACAGCCGAACGCGCCGTACACGAGCACGGCTCCCAGACCGTCGACCCAGCCGGCCACCTCGTGCCCGAGCACACGCGGGAGCGCGATCGCATCGGCGCCGCTCGCGAGGTGTAGATCGGTGCGGCACACACCCGTCGCGAGCACGCGCACGAGCACCTGCTCGCCGGCGGGAACCGGAATCTCCCGTACACCCACCTGCAGCGGGGCCGCCGCGGCGCGCAGGACCGCCTGCCGGCTCTGTGTCACGGCGTCGTCCCGGTCAGGCCGGCGGCGTCACCGACGCGGGGACCAGGGTGCCCAGTACTGTCTCCAGATACCTGTCCACCGCTGCGCGACCGCGAACCACGACACCGTGGGACGGTGCGAGGTTGTCCACCTCGAGCGGAACCAGCAGAGCACGGAGCTCGTCTGCCAACCGCGGGCTGTTGATGCGATCGACCCAGTCGAAGCGCGCGCCAAGGAACGCGAACGCCCGCTGCGCGTCGACGTCACCGGCAGGGTCGACAACCTGTCCGGAACTCGCCGCGGCGACGTAGCCGAGCCCGTCGGAGGTGAACAGCGTCCGGGTCTGCGGGTCATACGCCCACACGGTGTTGAGCACGGCCAGTGGTGTGCGAAACACCCGCAGCGCGCGGGACTGGTCGAGCTCGATCTCAGGCGGGTTGGCGACCTCGGTCGTGTCGAACAGGTCCCCGGCGGCCCCCGGGCCGCCGCGTTCGTCCCAGACCCACTCCAGGATGCTGCCGCCGCCGTAGTAGAAGAGGAAGGAGGGCTCCAACTGGGGGAGCAGGAATCCCACGCCCCCCATCGCCTCGGGGTCGTTGCGGGTGACCAGCACCGACAGCTCCCGGTCGCCGACGAGTTCGGTGATCTGGTCGAGCATGGCTGGGTACAGGGCGCGTACACCGGTATCGATCACGAGTGCGCTGGCGTCGGAGAGCGCGACATACACATTCATCGGAAGAGGTTCGACGACCTGAGCGGGCGCCCAACTCAGCCGGCCCAGGGTTGGCACCGTAGCCCCCAGCCGATGCAGCCCGGGAAGGATCTCAATCGGATCGTCCAGAGTGATCAGGTCATTTCCCATAGACTGCACCTTATACATTACACCGAAATGTGTCGTGTGCGACCTGGCTCACGTCAGGCCGTCGACGGTGACGAAGCCGCGTGTGGAAGATGCCGGGGACCACCCGCGCCAGCACGTACGGCGCGACGAGCGGACCGTGCCCCACCTGGCCCACCGACACAACCACCCCACCTGGCCCACCCGGACACCCCATGCAGGGTGCCCCGGGTGGGCATCATACCCCCCGTGAGCAGCGGGTTCTGTCGGTGAACCCGGGTATTCTTGGACTCACCAACCAGGGCCTGACCAGCCCACCACACGAGGGAGTTCCGCCATGACCGCTGCCACTGTCGATCAGCTTCGGGTCGTCGTCGTCTTCGAGGACGGCACCGTCCACAACGACATCTGGACGTTGAACGCCGACAAGGACTGCCTGGCGCACCTGCAGGAGGTGGTGCGCGGGCTGGTCGACTGCGTGCAGCTCTCGGCCACGGCGGACCTGTGGGTCAACAACGAGGGCCTACTGCTGTGTGCCCCGAACCCGGTGGCAACGGTCCTCGCGCACGTGATGGCCGGCCGCGACCTCACCCAGCCGCTGTTCGGGCCAGCGGTGTTCACTGGTGGCGCCGACGCGCAGGGCGCGACGCTGGGGCTGACGCAGGACGCGGCGCAGACGGCCCGCGCGGCGTGACTGAGGGCCGCCGAGCCGGACACGCTGGCCGAGATCGTCCTCATCGGCCAGCGGATAGCCGCCCGCGTGCACTGACCACCGTCCGCCGGCGGCCGAGGTCAGCGACCCCGGCCTCCGCCGCCGGCAGCTGCACCCCATGCCCGGTGGCCAGGGTGCGACCGCGGCCTGGCTAGTGCCGGGCCGCGGTAGTCGTCGCGGTTTCCGGCGGGCCAGTAACTGGTCAGGTGGTTTCGGGCAGCCAGGGGTTACCGACGGTGAGCATGGTGAGGGCGTCGAGTGTGCCGAGGTCGTGTTTGACCGTGGTGGCGATGTAGGAACGTAGGGCGGCGAAGTGCTCGGCGCCGGTGAGGGTGCGCATGCCGCCGGAGATTTTCTGCCGGAGTTTGGCCATCCGGACTTCTCGTTCCGCGGCATTGTTATCAAACGGCACGAGCGGATTGACGGCGTACCGCCGGTAGTCCTCGATGCGGGTGTTGATCCGGCGGGCCAGGGCACGATATTTCTGCTCGATCTTGCCGGGTGCGGTCGCGCTGGCCGCGATGCGGGCGGCGTGGGTGATCAACGTGCGGTTCCGGGCCAGGACGGTGGGATCGATCGGGACCGGTCCGGTGTCGGTGAGGGTCTTGATCGCCAGCAGTGCATCGATGACCTGTTGGGCCCAGCACCAGGACTCGGGATCGCCGGCTGTCGCGGCGTGGTGGTCGGTCACGGCGATCAGATCAATCTGAGGTGCCCCGCGGTTCTCGGACATTGGATAAATAACCACCAATCTGCTCATCAAGCGGAGCAAGCGAATCGGCTTCAGATTCCGCAACTTCGCCAACTACCGACTGAGATTGTTCTGCACTGCGGCGTCACCTGGAACACTCACCGCACAACACGGATCAGGAGACGCTCACCACGCATAATGTCGTGGAGCACCTTTACCTCGTCCAGGTGCCGGTCACCCGGGCCGACCGAGCCGCTCCTCAGCGACGACGAGCGTCCTCACCAGTAGTCGGGTCGGGAACTGTGCCGACCCACCCACGAGACCTGACCCGCGCGGAGCGAGTCCTGCTCACCGGTGGACTGGGGCCAGCACCGCCACGACGCCCGGGCTCGCGCAACCGCTGCGCGGACAGCGAGAAGACCACGCGGCCGAGGCCGCTATGGAAGATCGCTCCGGTGCACATGGGACACGGCTCGCACGAGGTGTAGAGCGTCGTCCCGGCGCTGATCTCGGGTGGCAGGTCGCGTCTGGCCAGGACCGCCAGCAGGAGCTCTGGATGACGGGACAGGTCACCGGTCTCGTGCACCGAGTTGACCTCCTCGGCGAGCACGGTCCCCTGCGCATCGCCGAGGAGGGATCCAAAGGGCCGACCGCCGCGAGCCCGGTTGCCTTCCGCCAGGGCGATGGCGCGTCGCAGGTGTCGGTGATGGACGTCGCGGTCGTCTCTGCTCGCGGGGGACGGATCCCGCGCACCAGCGCCATGGCCCCCACCCTCTCGGTCGCTGCTCACGTCTCTCGAAGGGCCGTCCCGGCCGTCTCCTTGAGTGTCAGGGCGGTCAGGAGCGTGACGACCGCCGCAGCAGCAAGGAAGTAGGCCGGGGACAGGATGTCCCCCGTGCGGTCGATCAGGTAGGTCGAAATGTAGGGAGCCGTGCCGCCCACGGACATGCTAGCCAGGTTGAAGCCGAGTGCGATCCCGGTGTAGCGCACCCTGGCCGTGAACAGCTCGGCGAAGGCGGAGAAGGCGACGGCCATGAGAGCCGACTCCGGAAGGCCGAGCAGTACGTGGACACCGTGGCCAGGACGGGATCCCCCGAGTTGATCACGGCGAAGGCGGGAAAGAGCAATACCAACATCGACACGGCCGACCCAATGAAAACGGGCTTCCGCCCCACCCGATCGGACAGCGCCCCGAACGCTGGCATCGCCGCGCAGGACACAGCGATAGTAGCCGTCGTCGACCAGAAGGCGGCGCTGGAAGAGAAGCCAGCGGAACGCTGGAGGTAGATGGCCATGTACACGTAGACAACGTAGTAGCCGGCGAAGAGGAGGACCGACAGCCCTAGCGTCTTGAGTAGCGGTGCCTTGTGCTTCTGGAAAAACTCCACGAGTGGCGCCTTGGCAACCTGTCCACTCTCCTCCAGCTTGCGGAACTGCGGCGAGTCCTCGAGCCGTAGTCGGATCCAGATTCCGACGAAACCGAGGGGAAGGCTCAGCAGGAAGGGCAGTCGCCACCATCCCGACAGCACCTGGTCCTCGGTGAAGACCCCGTTAAGGACGGTGATGACGACCGAGGCGAGCAAAGCTCCGAACAACGCGCCAAACTGATCGCAGGCAGGTATGCCTCGTCCCCGATCTCCGCACTGAGAATCTTCGGGTCCAGGCGCTCGGGAATCTGCCGGGCCGCGGCCTTCGACTCGCCGAACGCCTCGGCCAGCGCGTCCACCTGGTCGACAGCGGTAAAGCCCAGCAGCAGCGTGCCCCACGTCAGCGACAGCCGCGCCCCCTCCTCCCCCGCGCCGTGCACGTCGATCGAAGCGTGCTGCGCACCGGCCAGCAGGGCGATCGCCCGGGTGCTGATCGTCTGGTCCTCATACGACACCGTTCCCCGCACCCTTTTCGCTGCGCGGGTGCTGGTCGTGGTCTCCCTGGTCATGGTGTGCCCCTTTCCCTTGTCGTGAGGCCCGGTACGAAACGCGACCCCGATGCCAGCAGGTGGTTCTGCCAACCATTTCCCCGGGCCGCCCGAGCACGGAGTGCTCAAGGGGCGGGCCCCTTGCCGTGGAGTCCGCACCCACCCTTGACGAAGTCGGGCGGCCGGGGAAAACAACCCACGACGACGGACCCGAGCCCTGGGCGAGGGACCGGCGGCGTACACAGCAGCGGTGACCGAGCGCCAGCGAGGTGACCGCTTCGATAGTGGTGCCCCCAAAGGCGGTCGAGCACCAGCGAGACGGCCGGCGGACACCCTGGTTCGGGTGGAGGGTGTCCCTCGGGGTACGCCGCGGAGGCTACTGACGTGGGGGGCGACGGGGCAGGACGTCCAAGGCCTGTGTGTTACCTCGGACATGCCGGGGCGGTTCAGGGACCCAAGGGCAAATCGGGAGTGATCCGCGGCGACTGCCGGTGGCGGCGGTGAACTGGACGAGGGCGATCCAGAGGCGGTGGCCACCGCCCTCTAGCACCTCACCAGCGCCTACCATGATAGCAGGACACCGGGTTGCCCAGCGTCAGGGAGAAATGACCATGGGCATGTTCGCACGACGGGAAGACCGTGAGGTCGGGTCGCTGGCTTGCGCGCCGAGGCGGAAAGTATGCAGAGCCGTCTGGGCTCGGATGTGTCCACCCTGGACCCCGGGGACAGTCCGCTGTGCCGTCAGGGCGATGAACGATGCCAGCGAACGCAACAACGCCGCTGGCGGGCTCCTGGCCCGGGCCCATACCGCAGCGGTGATGCGGGTCGCGCTGCGCATCGTGGTCGAGGGGTTGCAAGCTACCCGTGTGGTCCGCGAGCACCAAGGGCTCTCGCTGGGACCAGACCTGCCCGATGTCACCAGCCCCGCCACTGTGGCCACCCCCACCCCGGTGAACATCGGTGAGCAGCAGATCACTGCCCACCCCGAATACCACCCGCAACAGCCGCACTACTTCGGCGGTGGCACCGTCGCCGGCACCCCGGTACCCGGCGGCTACTACCGCACCCCGTTTTGGAAGAAGGCCATGATGATCGGCGGGGCCGTCGCCGGCGGGGAAATGCTCGGCGACCTCCTCAGCGGTGGAGGTGACCGCGACTACGGCGGCGGCAGCGGTTGGGGCGGCGACGGTGGCGGCGACTGGGGCGGCGGAGACGGCGGCTGGTAGCCGAGAGCCACCCCTGCGCCGCCCGCACTGCGCGGGCTCACCGGCTGATCCGGAGGTCTCTCATGCGCTCCGCCCAGGTGGTCGCCGCGGATCTGCGGGCCCCCGCGTGTTCGGTGGTTCCCGACCGCCGGTGGGTGGCAGCGTTGACCGAGGCGGCTCATGCTGTGGTGTCCCCCAGTGTGGTGCACCGGTGCCGGGCGGGGTGGCGGTTACTCCTGTTGACCGAGGCCGCCGAGGATGATCCGGAAATGCGGTTATGGGAGGAAAGCGAAGTGGACGCGTTCCTCGCGCACCGGCCGGGCCCGGGGGCCCGCTCGGACCTGGGCCGATGACCCGCCGGACCCAGGCCACCCACGCCCGCTGGGCAGCAGGGCCTGTCCCGGTTGCGGGCCTACGCCGTGGCCCACGGTGCAGCCAACCCGCCCACCAAACTGGTGGTGGACGGTTTCCCGCTCGGGCGGTGGGCCGCGTTGCAACGGGAACGGTACTGGGCGGACCGGTTGCCCCCCGCCCACATCGAGGCCTTACAGAGCGTGCCGGGGTGGGACTGGGGACGCACCAACGCTGACCGGTGGGCCGAGGGCCTCACCCACCTACGCTCCTACCTTGATGAGTAAGGCACCACCGCGGTGGACACCCGCAGCGTGCACGAGGGCTTTCAGCTGGGCGGGTGGGTTGCCCGGCGGCGGGCCAACTACCACCAGGGCACCCTGTCCCCCACCCGCATCGCCGTATTGGAGGCGTTGCTGTCAACGCCGGGCCAAAACTAACCCTGCCCCCCCTATTGCTGGGCGGGTTCGAGGGTGGATTTCAGTGATCGTCGCAACACGGAAGTGTCACGAGCCTAGAGCACCTCGGAAGACTTGGGCCGGTGTCTGCCAGTTCAGGATCTTGCGTGGGCGGTTGTTGAGCCGCTGGGCCACGGCGTTTAGATGGTCAAGGTCGTGGACTGAGAGGTCAGTGCCTTTCGGAAAGTACTGGCGCAGCAGTCCATTTTCGTTGCTCCCGCGCTGCCAGGGGCTGCCGGGGTGGGCGAAGTAGATGCCTTCGGGGAACCCCGAGGCGATGTGGTGGTGATGGGCCATCTCCGAGCCTTGGTCCCAGGTCAGCGTCAGCCACGCCTGTCCGGGGAGCGTGGTGATGACCTGCTGCATCGCCACGTGCAGCTCGTCGGCACTGTGCCCGCCGGGCAGGTGCACGAGCGTGACGTAACGGCTGGTGCGGTCG
>JAABUZ0100008868.1_pt1 | contig 11688 bp, 9 predicted proteins | sample 5562091 | NCBI WGS metagenome assembly JAABUZ01 (sample SAMN12813069, study PRJNA571459) | rock metagenome | isolation source: Antarctica rocks | place: Antarctica: Victoria Land, Linnaeus Terrace sud | collected 2015-12-21
GAGGATATTGCAATCAAACACGCAACAGGGTGAGAGAATGTTTCCTGTGGAGCAATAGGGAGATCAGAGATTAAATGGCGGAAGTAGCCATTCCATAGAGAATGCGTTCCCAGCTCCTCGGAACTAGACTGAAAATTATCCAGATAAGACTTTAGGGCGTGTTCGATAGCTGAAAGATCGCCATTTGTTCTGATGTCCGGCTTACAATAATTGTCAAAGTCAGTAAAGCGAACTACAAAATCATCAAGATTCACATTAATACTTTGAGAATTGCGTGTAGACACGCTACCCTGAACAGGACATCCCAGGGGGCTCAGCATCTCTACTAACGATCCAAACGCTTTGTCCCGAGCCAACTCGTTGGCATCCTCTGAACCGAGGATCGCTATAGTTGGAGTGAATGACTGCTTGATGATGGAGACGCTCCTTTGCAACTGTTCATAGTCACTTTCCAGGTAATCATTTTCAAAAGCCGATTCGATTGAGGAGGACATCGACCCGACACGGGAGGTGGATCTTGATAATTGTGCATTCGCAAGGGATAACTTGCGGATTGGACTTATTGGAGGCACCTCATCTCGAAACCCCGGTGACTTGCTCATTTGTAGAGAGTTCGGGTCCTCAAGTTGCGTGTGATCCGCCCCGTATTTGCCTTCGTCAGATTCATTCGTCTGAATATGTCACTCATCACGAGCACGAATTGCGCCCATGAATGCATGCATGTACAAGATGAAAAATTGAATGGTCGCAAAGAGAGCAGTAAGGCTAAGACTTCATTCTCCGACTCTCCATTTAAAGTGCAAAGGACGTGCGATTGGCAGAGCTTTTATGTCTACCCTGAATGAAAACATACAGCTTAATAAGGAAGAAGAAAGTATTAGAAAGCTTTTGGTTGATGTGGCAAAAGACTGTGACAAGTCAGACTCAAGAGAACACGAAGTAGATCTTGAGCTAAGGTTTACGGGTGGTTGGGTCCGGGACAAATTGCTTGGCATCCCTTGTCATGATCTTGACATTGGAATCAATTCCATGAAGGGATTTGAGTTTGCTATGAAGATGAATGACTACATCCATCTTCATGGACAAGAGTATGGACTAGAAACAGCAAAGTCTGTGCATAAGATTATGAGCAACCCTGAAAAGTCCAAGCATTTGGAGACCGCAAGCACCAAATTACATGGAATAGAGATGGATTTTGTGAATCTTCGAAGCGAAGAGTACGCTGAAGATAGTCGCGTCCCTTCGTCAATGGTATCATCATAGTCCACAAGGATTGTACTGACCTGTTTAGAGATTTGGGTCTCCCAAAGAGGACGCGCTTCGCAGGGATGCGACGATCAATGCCTTGTTTTTCAATCTCCATTCGGGTAGAGTGGAAGACTTCACAAGCAGTGGCCTTCAGGACCTGGGGAATAAGATTTTACGGACTCCTCTGAAACCGCTGGAGACATTTCGGGACGACCCTTTACGAGTACTAAGGCTTTTACGTTTTGTCAGTCAACTTGGGTTTCGTGTTGCAGATGATGCCAAGCAGGCAATGCTCGATCCTATGATCCATGTGGCCATAAGGAATAAGATAAGTCGTGAACGAATTGGCGTTGAAATTGACAAGATATTGAAAGGCCCCAACCCTTACATTGGTCTTGGCTTAATAGACGAACTTGGACTCTACTCTTGTATCTTTTGCTCTCCAGAGACACCAGCAACCACTCCACCTGATGAATCCTTGAGGACATCAATCCAGGTTGCAAGACGCTTATTGGAGAATCAAGTTGGCTATGAAATGCACAAGGAACTTTTGTCTCAGGCGACTACATGCAGGAAGTTAGTATGGCTGGGTGCTTCTGTGGTTCCATGGGGACTGCAAAGCGTCCACCAGGGTAAAAAGAAAGCTCCGTACGCTGCGATTGTGGCTAGTGAAGGGCTCAAATTACCCACTCAAGATTCCCGTTATGTCTTTAATGGGGTGACTTTTCACGAGGACATGATTAATTGTGCGCTGCACGCCGAGAGTCTCTCCAGATCTCAATTGGGATTTGCAGTACGCCGATGGGGAGCTTCATGGCTACATCTTATGGGTACGGCTATTCTTCGACAGATTGTCAGCGCATCTGAAGGCCGGGCAGTGTCTGAAGGAATGCAAACTAAGAGCAGCATACTGCTGAATTTCAATAGTCTCGTGAATCGAATTTTCACCGAGAAACTTGAGATGGCGTACCTCTTTAAACCACTTGTTGATGGAAGGCAAGTGGCGAAGCTGCTTTCTGTGCCTCAAGGCCCTGCCATACGCCCAATTCTGGAGTCGGTCATGGAATGGCAAATGGATCATCCTGAAGAATCGAAAGAAAATTGTATATTCTATTTGCAAAATAGGTAATCATGAACTATTCCCTTTAGAAAATGTAGAATGGCGCTGGCCTAGGACGTACGTAGCCCATGAAGTGCAAAAAGCAAGAGATCCAGCCAGAAGCAAAAAGGTAAGTTGCAGTACCACGGGATTCCAAGCTCGTCACCGACGCTAGTACTAACCGGGCGGACTCGTGCTTAATTTTGCCGAGCGGACGAGAGACAATGATTCAACGAGCCTATGACCGCAACTGACAGCAGTAATTATTGGAACCATATATATATGTTCTTTCATATCACGTGACTTGAGTATTTATCCAAACGGAGGTATATTTATCCTTATCAAGCTTGCCATAGACCGATAACATTATGTATGGTTATCTATGTACATGCACTAGAGAGTGTGTATGACGCTAGTCTCCCGATGTGGTTTACTTAAAAGGCTTCCCCAAATGAAAGTCATGGTAATTGATCCATGAAAGTGCAGAGAGCGTTGCGTATCGGCTCCCATCCAATCTTCTTGGAAGACTGTGTGAATATTTTGGACACGAATGCTGTTCCTCCTTGCTACTTAGCACGGCTTAAGGAGGACGAGGAGGCGGAGGAAAGCGCAATGTTATGTCGTCAATTCGAACCCTTGCTGATTTTGTCCTTCTTGGGTTCTTTGCGTATTTTACGTTTCTTGTCGTTCGTCTCGATCCTTCTCACCGCCCCTCTTTTCATAGCTTTGACCCTTGTTACACGTAGCTTCCGTGAACCCATCTTCTGAGCATCCAAGAGCAGGGCCTTGTCAACGGATGCGATATCGCTGAACTGAACATATGCAAACCCTTTCCCTACATTTGTCTTCTTGTCCCGGATTATGCGGATAAAGTCCATTTCACCACAGTGCGAGAAGTGACGCCACATGTCCTCTTCATTGGCGTCAAATGCCAGCGAGCCTACAAAGACACTGCGTTTTGTTTCATGCTTGGACGGGTGTGAGACACTATCCACGCGGATGTGCTTCCGAAACAGGACGGTCGCATTCAAGGAAGTGCTTTCCTGAGCAGCGGCGGTGGACTGGAAAACAATGTACGCGTTGACAGAGTCCCGGTCCTCGCGCAGGTTCTTCTCGATGAAGGCGGCCTTGCGAGACGTCTTGCCGGCAAACGCGATACTGCGAAAGCGGATGGACTCAATCGGCCCGAATACTGAGAAGGCCCGACGAAGCTCATTCTGCTCCGGCGCTGAGGTCATGACACTGCTTGCCACATTTCCTACAAAGACAGTCCGTTGGTCCTTGTCTCCTGCCTCTACAACTTCGTGTCGTAGCAGCTTGGATGCAGCCTCGTCGTCCTCCTCTTCCTCCTCCACGCCTCCTGCCTCAACCTCGCTGGGCTGCTCAACAGGGGTCGCCCTCCTCTTGGACCTCCTGGCAGCGTCCTCGTCCACTCGCAGCTCGGAGCTGGCCGCAAAGAGATTATGCAGGTTCTCGTCCATCACCATCGCTCACTCATTCACGCTGCCATCCACGCCCCCGGTCAGGCACGCACGCACGGTTGGTGCCACTCCCAGCCCATCCACACCCGACCAATCAGTCCAACACCAACCCCGGGAACGCCTGCGGAAAGTGGGAGTGCAGTGGAATTGTAGACCCGTCCCTCCGACTCCGGCGCACCTGGGCCCCCATCGCACTGTGGTAAGTGGAGGCGGTGGCGGCGCTCACACACCAAAATAATGCCGAACAACAGGGCCCGAGCCCGAAGGCGGCCGCCGCAGCAAGACGCTCACTCTGCCAACACAAACCAAAGGAGCCGGACTCGGACCCGTTCCAGCAGTCTCAGTGAGCTAGAGGACTCAGAAGCTGAAACCGTGCGGCTGGACGAAGATGCATTGCCGCGTCGGGAAGTAGTTCACCGCGGAAGCTCATCGCATGAGTCGCACACAGCTGCTCCCTCTGTCCCGTCCCCGGCCTCGGGTCGCAAGCGAAAGAGGGAAGGTCGCATAGGCAATGGATCGGTGTCGCCAAATCCTGCTAAACTCGAGACTGTCAGGGAACAGAGTGAGGACGGTGTCGGCAGCCAAGATGCGGCCCAGGAAGACTCGCAGTCAGCCCTCAAAACGGACTTATCAGACGAAGAGCTGCATTATAGCAAAGCAGAGAGTATGCAGTCAGGGGACGAAGACAATAAAATTGGCCTTCACCAGCCAATCGATGCAATACCCGCCGACAACCGACAAGATGAGGATCCTGACCAACTCATGAATGATATTGATCAGGAGGCTGTCGAACGAGGGCGAAAAGTCTACGAGGATCGATTGGAACTGCAGAAGCAAATGGAGGAAGATGGAGGGGTTGACGGGGAAGAGGAGGAGGAGGAGGATGACGACGAGGATGAAGAAAGAGATGATTCGCGAGAAGAAAAGGAAAGGGACTTGGAGGATCAAGAGAATGATCGCGAGGAGCAAGGGGACGAGCACGAAGCCGAGGCCGAAGAAGAGGAAGGGGACGCCGAGGACCCCGAAGAAGCCGAGCGACTACAACAGAGAAAAGATGCCATGGCCGCGCTGACGTCAATCGAATTGAAGTTTGCCAGCCTTAGAGACATCTTATACGACGACAAAATTGGGGAATTACAAAAAGACGTTGAAATGATTGAAAATGGCACCCACCCGGAATTAGCGTCCATGACGGCTGATCTACAGAAGAAGCGAATCTTGCGGCTAAAGTGCGCAGATTCGCTGCTCGTGTATCATCTTGACAACATAGACGGTCAGTTTCGGGCTGCGCATTATGACACAATGTCACGATTTTTGCAACAAGTGCGAGAGTGTCGCGAGGAGATGCTGTTCGATACAAGCCAGAAGTGGTATCAGATGCAGAGAGAGAGGCGCCAACTTGATCTTCCCGTCAAAGAAATGGGTTACGTGTTTCCGGAACGAGTGAGTGTTCAAGTTAGGCAGAGGGCTGCTCACAACAACGAAGTGTCTCTTTTAGCTGGCATCGCAAAGTATATCGGGTTTCCAGCAGCACCGTCGGTCGAGGGTGCAACAATTGATGAAATGCATCAAGATCTCGAAGTCCTTGGCCTTGCGTCAGCACAGACGGTGGAGATGCCTTCAAGCAGCGTGTTTCCCAACCTGGTACCGGAGGACAACGATACGCACGTCAACGCGCCATTCCCCAACAGCCCGCTCCCTCTTCCTACCCCTTCCGAAGGTCCGCTCCTTCCGTCTCTACACAATGCCTCTCGGCTCAAGCCGAACCACGTTGGCCGAACCACGTTGGGGACAACAATATTGAGCGGCTTCCGCTTTCGCCTCACAGGCTGAAGATGGAATCAGTGGATGATCTGCTGAAGCCAACCTTTCCGAATAATGTAAAGAATCCAAGCACGTCGAGTCTCTGGGCCTGAGATAATATTTGTACATCGCAAATTATTTGAAATTAAATCTGCGTGTTTGATGTAGCGTGACGCAATGCCGCGCCAGTAATGGTCAATTCATATGAAGAAATGGCTGTCCAAATTCACAGTCTATGAGACAAAGAGTAAGATCTACGTTGTAGGAGTCGACCAGGGCGAAACGACATACCGAGTTTTGAAAATCGACCGAAATGCTGATATCGAGGATCTTGCGATCAACGAGGATAACGTCGAGTATAACCGCAGCGAGATTGCTCATCTACTTCGCACTATAGAAGGTGGAAACAAAGCACATGGCGGACTGACCCGTGCGACGTCCGCTTGGGGAATCATAGGATTCATCCGGTTTACAGGAGGACACTACATGTCAATCATTACAAAGCGCAGTGCTGTTGGCTTGCTTGGTGGGCACTATCTCTACCACATCGACGACACAGAACTGATTCCCATCATTGCAAGAAGAAAATATGACGGTGGCGCGGACGAGCAGCGGTTTATGAGCTCATTCCATAGCTTGGACATCACCAAAACATTCTACTTTTCCTACGCTTATGACTTGACAAACACGCTCCAATTCAATATGCTTCGTGGGGATCAGACTGGGTCTGCTACGTACAATGAGATGTTTGTTTGGAACCATCATATGCTGAAGAAGCCGATCGAGAAACTCGGAATGGGCAGTGGGTGGTGTCTGCCGATTATTCACGGTTTCATTGATCAGGCCAGTATATCTGTGTTTGGACATGCTGTATTTGTGACTCTGCTCGCACGTCGGTCACATTATTTTGCTGGCGCTAGATTCTTGAAACGAGGCGTCAACGATCGAGGATACGTTGCAAATGATGTGGAGACCGAGCAGATCGTTTCCAACATGACCTTGACGCCTTTCATTCACAGGCGAGTGGATAGTCGGCCGACGTATACCTCGTATGTCCAGTACCGAGGGAGCATACCACTGTTCTGGACGCAAACTCAAGATAACATTAGCCCAAAACCACCTATTGACCGTACTCTATTTGTTGCACAAGGCTAATAATTAGTCAATGTCGTGGACCCCTTCTTCTCGGCAGCGGCTTTGCATTTTGATGACGTATTTGCTCGCTATGGAACCCCGTGTGTTGTGCTCAATCTTGTCAAGCAGCACGAGAAGACTCCTCGTGAGTCAATCTTGTTGAAAGAATTCACTCAAGCTATAGAGTATCTCAATCAATTCTTACCAGCTTCGAAGCAGATCGAACATATTGCTTGGGATATGAGCAATGCAGCAAAGTCGCGAGATCAAGATGTTATTCGAACATTAGAGCAGATTGCGGAAAATTTACTAAATACAACCAGTTTCTTCTGCGCCGCGAAGAATCCTGGCAGTGAGGGAGAGGCTGGCCTGCGGTTGCAGAATGGCATTGGCCGGACGAATTGCATCGATTGCATCGACCGAACCAATGCTGCACAGTTTATCATTGGCAAACGTGCATTGGGTTATCAATTGAATGCCATTGGGGTAATTGAGAACAATGTGGTGGATTTTGACTCCGATGCTGTCAATTTGCTAACGGAGATGTATCACGATCACGGCGACACGATTGCTCTGCAGTACGGAGGATCGCATCTAGTCAATACGATGGAAACCTACCGTAAAATCAATCAGTGGACAAGCCATTCACGCGATATGATTGAAAGTGTTCGCCGCTTTTACAACAATTCCTTTGTGGATGCCCAGAGGCAAGAAGCAATCAACCTCTTTCTGGGGAACTATATTTATGATAAGGATTCTACCATCCTATGGGACATGAGCAATGATCACTTCCTTCACTACACCCCACCAGACCAGATTCGGATTCCTAGGAGGAGCTACCGGCAGTGGTGGACTCCAGAGAATTTGGCGAATACGAAGGCCACTCATTTGCAACAGCAGCCGTACGAGTTCTGGTTGGAGTACTATCGTCCTCGCACGCTCTCATCTCTGCGCCGCATCTTTGCATTCACCATGAATTCCACCCTTCGGTATATTCCTTTGAAAACCAACGATGGCACCCAATTCGACCAAAGTCCGTTCAAGGCTCGAGAGCTGGAACGGTCTCCCGAGAAGGAAACGACAAAAACAAAAGGACATCTGTCATTGCATCGCTGGCTCACTCCACAGGAGCATCCAGTTCTTCAAAGAGCAAAGCATGAAACTGATGCGTCAGACGAGAAAGTCAGAGAAAAGCGGCAAGAGAATATCGGCCATCATGAAACAGAAGCATTGGTTGCCTCTCTCATGGCACTCGATGTCAGTGCCCGAGTAGAGGCGGAGTATCGTCGCTATCTGAATTATATAGACGTACCGTATACGGCGCATCTCGATCGCACAAGCGTGGAAAAGGAAATCATGGTGCATCAGAAAGATGTAGAGATCTATCAGGACTTCACGGAGGGGTTGGGAAGGGAGGAGGACGGGGCGGAATTGTATAAAAGGTATGCCACATGTATATAAAAGACCGCCAGTGGTCCTACTTTAATGGGATAAATCGCGACGAGTGCGTAGCTCCAATACCCGGCCGTCCATGCTTGACCGGTTTGTAGGAGATAGAGAACTCGCCAAGGTAGTGACCGACCATTTCCGGCTTCACCTCGACCTGATTGAAGACCTTGCCATTGTATATTCCAATCACACTTCCAATCATTTCCGGCACCACAATCATGTCCCGCAGATGAGTCTTCACGGGCGCGGGTTTCTCTCCAGTTGGCGCCTCCTGCTTCGCCTTGCGCAGCTTCTTGATCAAGCCCATTGGCTTGCGCTTCAGTCCACGCTGGAAACGTCTGCGGGCCCGCGCATGGACGACATCCATAAGCTGCTCGCTGGACAGATCCAGCAGCTTTTCGAGCTCGATGCCCCGGAAGCTGAATTTGCGAAAGGTGCGCCTCTTCCTGAGCTCCTCAGCGCGTTCGGCTTCGTTGTCCGACATGGTGGTGGTGATGTGGGTGTGGTGGGCGTGGGTGAAGCTTGCTTGGGTTCGTCGTTGTGACTGCTACGGTGCGTCAGGGCATTTTGTGACTGAACTTATTGGAGGAGATCGAAAGACAATCAACTGCCACCGCGCTTAAATCTGTTATTGTCGAGACTTGTGCAGGATGAAACACCTCGCCGCTTACCTATTGCTGGGGATCGGAGGCAAGACCTCGCCCACTGCCGAGGACATCAATGGAGTCCTGTCCTCCGTTGGCATCGAGGGTGACAACGAGCGCATCTCGGCCCTGCTGAAGGAAATGGAGGGCAAGGATCTGACTGAGCTCATTGCAGAGGGAACGTCGAAGTTTGCCAGCATGCCTTCCGGCGGCGCTGTTGGTGGAGGGGCTGGTGGAGCTGCGGCGGCGGCTGCTGCTGGTGGAGACGCTGCGCCTGCCAAGGAGGAGGAGAAGAAGGAGGAAGAGAAGGAGGAGTCCGACGATGACATGGGATTCGGTCTGTTTGACTAAGGCATTGTAACTACAAAACTCCTCATTCCGTCATAGCTCGTGATTCTCCCATTGTTTTCCAGATCGCCTGTGTAACTGCTTTTTTCCAACTCGTCATGACTGTGAATGGCCATACCAAGCATTTCGGCTTTGCGACGCGCGCAGTGCACGTTAGTGAGAATGTGATCAAGAGTGAGTCTGGTGCAGTCATTGCTCCAATCAGTCTGTCGACGACTTTCAAACAGTCTAGCGTTTCGCAGCCGGTAGGCAGTTACGAATACTCGCGATCGGGCAACCCGAACCGTGAGGCGTTTGAGACTGCAGTGGCTAGTTTGGAGCAGGCAAAATATGGTATTGCTTTTTCATCAGGAAGTGCAGCCACAGCTACAATTCTACAGTCACTCGCTATGGGATCTCACGTCGTCGCTATTTCTGATGTCTATGGCGGCACGTATCGTTACCTCACCAAGGTAGCCAGTACGCATGGAGTGGAAGTTACATTTACGTCCAAGATTGGGGCGGAGCTAGAAAAGTTACTGCGACCCGAGACTCGACTCGTCTGGATTGAGTCGCCCTCGAACCCAACACTATCAATGGTGGATATTCAAGCTGTGTCGGGTATTGCCAATAGCCACGGTATTACCACTGTCGTCGACAACACCTTTGCCTCCTCCTACATATGCAATCCTTTGGTTTTGGGAGCCGATATTGTGGTGCACTCAGTTACCAAGTATCTGAACGGCCATTCCGACGTTGTCATGGGCGTGGCCTGCACAAATCAGGACGGCCTTCACGATAAATTACGCTTTCTGCAAAACTCAATCGGAGCGATCCCGTCTGCTTTTGATTGTTGGCTCGCTATACGTGGCTTGAAGACGCTGGCGCTCCGCGTCAAGGCAAGCTCGACAAATGCAACTGCTATTGCTCACGCATTACAATCGTCACCCCACGTCACTCTTGTAAATTACCCGGGTTTGAAAAGCCACCCTCAGCACGATGTGGTCATGCAACAGCACCGAGAAGGAATGGGAGGCGGAATGGTTAGTTTCCGAATGATAGGAGGAGCAGAGGCCGCAAACCGCTTCTGTCGAAAGCTCCAGATATTCACGCTTGCCGAATCGCTTGGTGGGGTGGAAAGCCTGGTGGAGGTTCCGGCCGCTATGACACACTCCTCCATCCCGCGAGAGCAGCGAATGCAGGCTGGGGTGTATGATGATCTCATCCGCCTGAGCTGTGGTATTGAGGAGGCTGAGGATCTGGTCAGCGATGTGCTAACGGCCTTGGAGGACTAGACGTAGAGAGAGCATGACGGCGACGACACATTGGGCAGGATTGGGAACATGGAAAATGCACATCTATCTGCCTACACGAATAATTCCCGCAGCCATCAACTTTTGAATCTTTTCTCGAATCATTGGATTTTTCATGTGATCGTTCAATGCAGCAGGGTTTTCCTTGGCCTGTTGCAAAATAGATTGCATGACGGGATCCTGAATGATACTGACAATCTCTGGATCTCTGCTGATCCGCTCCATCGTTTGTTCCTCGCTTTCTCCACCTTGCGCCGAGTACATGGCTGTCATACATTTCTGCACAAGACCCTCAATCTCCGATGTACTTTTGCGCTCTTTGTCTGCATCCGTGGCCAGGCGACATACCTCTATTGCCTTATTATACTCGTGCATGGCAAATAGTGCGTTTCCTTTCCGAATGTACGCCCGAACAAAGGAAGGGTCAATAGAAATCGCTTGGTCGCAATCTTTCAGCGCTTCGGGCATGGAGAGCAACTTGATGTACGTGGCTGCCCGATTTGTCCAACCTCTCGCATCATTTGGATTTCTCTTGATGGCTTCCGAGTAGGATTTGATGGCACTCGGCCAGTCTGCAGCTTTGAAAAATTTGTTTCCCTCTTCGCGAGCTTCCTCGCCTCTTGCTGGATCAAGGTAGGCCGACTTCTCCAAGTCTACTTTGGCCTTCTCTGTCGCGCGAAGCTTACTCAAAGTGTCGGAAGTGCGGTGTTCGGTTAGTGACTTATTGTAGAACTTTATGGCGGAATCCAAATCTCCTTTCTTTTGATATGCGCTGGCAATTCGTGCAAATGCCTTTGCAACGAGTTTAAAGTCCTGTAGTCTTTCTCGACCTTCTTCAATGGCTCTATGACATTCTTGGATACACGCGTCGTAGTCTTCCTGCTCGAAGCGAGCAGCCGCTAAATTGGTGAGGTAGGTGATGTCTGGATTGCGTTCCCATGCCAGGGAGTAATGCTTGATTGCAGTCTCAAAATCTCTCGCTTTGTAAGCAGCATTTCCTTTCGCCTTTTCAGCATCAGCCTCTTCCTTGGCAGCTTTCTTCTCCCTCGCCTCCGAATTCTGTGGTTCACGTGGAGGTTGCTCGGATTTTGACATCGAAGGCGGTGGGGTGGCTTTATTCACACTCGGTTCCTCAGATCTCGAACTGGCTTCCGGCACTGGCATGTCGCCATCAGCGCCTTGCTGAATGT
>JAABUZ0100008869.1_pt1 | contig 11685 bp, 8 predicted proteins | sample 5562091 | NCBI WGS metagenome assembly JAABUZ01 (sample SAMN12813069, study PRJNA571459) | rock metagenome | isolation source: Antarctica rocks | place: Antarctica: Victoria Land, Linnaeus Terrace sud | collected 2015-12-21
TGCCCGCCTCGCCCACCGTCAACGTCCAGAACGTCACGCGGCAACGCGCCGCCTAACTGCATCAGCCCGGAACCGATCTACACACTTCCGCGCACTTGACCGGCGCCGTCGCGTGCCAGAAGACGATTGAAGAAGTGGGATCTACTTGTCGCCACCGTTCGGCCGAATCTCATGTCCCACCTACTGTTCGGCGAGGACGGACCAGACTGGGTCTGCTCTACAGGATTCACGGTGATCCGCTGTGAGGCACGGATAGCCGACCCGCGGTTCGTGTTTCAGCAGTTATTCGGGCATGGGATTATGGGGCAGATCGACCTGCTCGTCACTGGCTCGAACTACCCTGCCATTAACAGCGGCGATGTGGGTGCATTGCGACTCAAGATGCCGTCAGTATCGGAGCAAGCCGCCATTGCCGCGGTCCTCTCCGACATGGACGCCGAGCTCGCCGCCCTCGAGCAGCGCCTAACGAAGACCCGCGCTCTCAAGCAGGCCATGATGCAGGAGCTGCTCACCGGCCGCACGCGCCTCGTCCCGACAACGCCGGAGTAGCCCCATGACCGACAACGAAGCCGCCATCCGCTACGTCGAAGAGCACCTCCCCGAGGCCGCTGCCGCCGCCGTCACGCAAGCGTACTGGCAGGCGCTCGCCGAAGGCGTCCCGGTGGCGGTCCGCGAGGGCGACAACCTCGTGGAGGTGTCCCCGGACGGCTCGCGCCGCGTCATCAAGCCGCTCGAACCGCTGACGCCGGTTCCCCGGAACGGGCGCGTCGACCTCGGATGACCGCGCCGGTCCCGCGGATGCGCATGGTCGCCGGCCCGAACGGGTCCGGCAAGAGCACGCTCAACGGCCTGCTGCGCCCCGACCTGTTCGGCGTGTACGTCAACGCCGACGACATCGAGCGTCAGGTCCGTGAGACCGGCGGGACGTTGGACCTGCGCGCGTACGGCGTCCACGCGTACGAGCCCGAGGTGCTCATGCACTTCACCAATTCGCGGCTGCTGGAGGTCGCCGGGCTGTCCGACGCGGCGAAGGCGCTCCACTTCTGGGGCGGCCGTCTCGACTTCCGCGACGTCCCGTTCAACGCGTACTTCGCGGCCGTCGCCGCGGGCTTCATCCGCATCAAGCTGCTCGTCGTCGGCGCGAGCTTCACCTTCGAGACGGTCATGTCGTCGCCGGACAAACTCGCGCTGCTCCGGGACGCGCGCGCGCGCGGGTACCGCACCTACCTGTACTACGTCGCGACCGACGACCCGACGGCGAACGTGCTGCGCGTGCGGCAGCGCGTCCGCCGCGGCGGGCACGCCGTGCCCGAGGACAAGATCGTGAGCCGCTACCATCGCTCGCTGGCCTTGCTCGCCGACGCCGTGCGCCTCACCGACCGGGCATACGTGTGGGACAACTCCGGCGCGTCGCTCCTCTGGCTGGCCGAGGTCACGGGCGGGCGGCATCTGGAACTGCGCACGGAGCATGTGCCGCAGTGGTTCCGGCGGGCGTTGTTGGACGCTCCGCGCGGACCCCGCCCTACGGTCGACGCATGACCGAAGTCGGCCAGCGCGAGCGCGCCACCCAGCGCCGCGTCGTCGCCCTCTTTCGCGACGCACTCGGCTACGACTACCTCGGCGACCTGCACGACCGCGACAACCGCAACATCGAGCCCGACCTCGTCCGCGCGTTCCTTCAAGGCGTGCAGGGCTACGACGACGCCCTCGTCACCCGCGCCCTCCACGAGCTCACCCGCGCGGCCGGCGACACGAGCAAGCCGCTCTACGCCCGCAACCGCGACGTCTACACGCTCCTGCGCTACGGCGTGCAGGTCACGGACGCGCCCGGCGTTCCCAAGACGACCGTCTTCTTCGTCGACTGGAACGCCCCCGGGCGCAACCACTTCGCGGTCGCGGAGGAGGTCACCGTCGCCGCGGCCGGCCCCAAGGCGCACGAGAAGCGGCCCGACGTCGTGCTCTACGTGAACGGCATCGCGTTAGGCGTGCTCGAACTCAAGCGGTCGACCGTGGGCGTGACCGAGGGCATCCGCCAGAACCTCGACAACCAGAAGAAGGTCTTCATCGAGCCGTTCTTCTCGACGATGCAGCTCGTCATGGCGGGGAACGACACCGAGGGGCTGCGCTACGGCACGATTCAGACGCCCGAGAAGTACTACCTGACCTGGAAAGACGAGCTTGCCGGCGCCCACGGCGCGGGCCCGGGTGCCGACGTCGATGCCACGACCCCGCTCGACCGCGCCCTCATCCAGCTGTGCGGCAAGACGCGTCTGCTGGAGCTCGTGCACGACTTCGTCGTCTTCGACCGGGGCGTGAAGAAACTCTCCCGCCCCAACCAGTACTTCGGCGTCAAGGCCGCGCAGGCCGCCGTCGCGGCGCGCGAGGGCGGCATCGTCTGGCACACGCAGGGGTCGGGGAAGAGCCTGACGATGGTGTGGCTCGCGCGCTGGGTGCGCGAGCGGCTCCCGAACGGCCGCGTCCTGATCGTCACCGACCGCGACGAACTCGACGAGCAGATCGAGGGCGTCTTCCTCGGTGCCGGCGAGAAGATCTACCGGACGACGAGCGGCGCCGACCTGATCGAGCGGCTGAACGCGCCCGCGCCCTCGCTCCTCTGCTCGCTCGTGCACAAGTTCGGCGCGCGCGAGGAGGGGCAGGCGGTGGGCGACGTGCCCGAGTACGTCGCCGAGCTGACGCGGGCGCTCCCCCCGGGCTTCGCGCCCAAGGGGAACCTCGTCGTGTTCGTCGACGAGTGCCACCGCACGCAGTCGGGGCTGCTGCACGAGGCGATGAAGGCCATCCTCCCGGGCGCGCTGTTCATCGGCTTCACGGGTACGCCGCTGCTCAAGGCCGACAAGAAGCGCAGCATCGAGGTGTTCGGGCGCTACCTGCACACGTACCGCTTCGACCAGGCCGTGCGCGACGGCGTGGTGCTCGACCTGCGCTATGAGGCGCGCGACGTCGACACCAAGCTCACGTCGCCCGGCAAGGTCGACCTCTGGTTCGAATCGAAGACCAAGGGCCTCAGCGACCTCGCGCGCGCCCAGCTCAAGAAGCGGTGGGGCACCATGCGCAAGGTGCTGTCGAGCAAGTCGCGCCTGTCGAAAATCGTCGCCGACGTGATGCTCGACCTGGAGACGCGCGAGCGGCTGGCCACGGGCCACGGCAACGCGCTGCTCGTCGCGGGCAGCATCTTCGAGGCGTGCAAGTACTACGACCTGTTCGTCGAGGCGGGGCTCGGCGGCCGGTGCGCCATCGTCACCTCGTACCGGCCTAACACCGCCGACATCAAGGGCGAGGAGAGCGGCGAGGGCGAGACCGAGCGGCTGGAGCGCTACGAGACGTACCGCGAGATGCTCGCCGACTGGTTCCAGGAACCGGCCGAGGAGGCGGTGAAGAAGGCCGACCTGTTCGAGGTGCAGGTGAAGCAGCGCTTCGTCGACGAGCCCGGGCAGATGCGGCTGCTGATCGTCGTCGACAAGCTGCTGACGGGCTTCGACGCGCCGAGCGCGACGTACCTGTACATCGACAAGCCGATGCGCGACCACGGCCTGTTCCAGGCCATCTGCCGCGTGAACCGGCTGGACGGCGACGACAAGACGTACGGCTACGTCGTCGACTACAAGGACCTGTTCCAGCGTCTCGAGGGCGCAATCCACGACTACACCTCGGGCGCGCTCGACGGGTTCGACGCGGACGACGTGCAGGGGCTGCTCACCGACCGGCTCGGCTCCGCCCGCTCGGACCTCGACGACGCGCTCGAGACGGTGCGCGCCCTGTGCGAGGACGTGGAGGTGCCGCGCGACACGGGGGCGTACCGGCGGCATTTCTGCGGCCGGGTGTCCGGCGACGTCGACCAGCTCGCGGCCAACGCGCCGCGGCGGCTGGCGCTCTACACCGAGGTGGCGGCGCTGCTGCGCGCGTTCGGCGCCGTCGCGAACGAGCTCGCGGAGGCCGGCTACGACGATGCGCAGGCGGCCGCGCTGCGGGCCGAGGTGAAGCACTACGAGAGCGTGCGCGACGAGGTGAAGATCGCGAGCGGCGACGCGGTCGACCTCAAGCGCTACGAGCCGGCGATGCGGTTCCTGATCGACACGTACATCCAGGCCGAGGACAGCCGCCGCGTGTCGGCGCTCGACGACGTGCCGCTCGTGCGGCTGCTGGCCGAGCGTGGCGCGGCGGCGGTGGACGAGCTACCCGACGGGATCCGCAACGACCGCGACGCGGTAGCGGAGACGATCGAGAACAACGTGCGCCGGCTGATCGTCGACGAGCGACCGGTGAACCCGAAGTACTACGACCGCATGTCGGAGCTGCTCGACGCGCTCATCGCGCAGCGGCGGAGCGAGGCACTCGACTACGAGGCGTACCTGAATCAAGTCGCCGACCTCGCGCGCCGGGCGCAGTCGCCGCACGCGGCGGGCGGGTACCCGGCGGCGTTGGACACGCCGGGCCGGCGGGCAGTATACGACAACGTCGGGCAGGACGAGGCGCTGGCGCTGGCGATCGACGCGGCCGTTCGGCGCACGCGCCAGGACGACTGGCGCAACCACCGGCTCAAGACGCGGCAGGTGCGCGCGGCCGTGCGCGCGGCGCTCGCCGAGTCCATGCGGGGCGCGTCCGCGGCGGGCGGCCGCGTGTCGGGCCCCGGTCCGGACGACGCGTACGGCGACGAGGCCGCGGCCGGCGGGCTCGACGTCTGGACCGACCAGGTGCTCGCACTGGTCCGACAGCACCTGGAGTTTTGAGCGCGGTGGCCGCGGAGCCGGGCGGCTCGCGCGTGCTGCGCGTGGGCGGCGTGCAGGTCGATGTCGTCCGCAAAGCGATCAAGCACCTGCACGTGGGCGTGTACCCGCCTGACGGTCGCGTGCGCGTGGCGGCCCCGCTCGCCGTGTCCGACGACGCGGTGCGGCTCGCGGTGGCGAGTCGATTGGCGTGGCTACGTCGCCAGCAGGCGCGCTTCGCCGAGCAACCGCGGCAGAGCGCGCGCGAGATGGTGAGCGGCGAGAGCCACTACGTATTCGGCCGGCGGAGTCGCCTGCGCGTGGTGGAGCACGACGGGCGGGGTGCCGTCGCGGTGCGCGGGCGTACGGTGCTGGAACTGCGCGTGCCCCGAGGCGCCGACCGCGACGCGCGCGAGCGGCTCCTCCACCGCTGGTACCGCGCGCAGCTCCGCGAGCGGGTGCCGCCGTTGCTCGACAAGTGGCAGCCGGTGCTCGGCGTGACGGCCGCGGCGTGGGGCGTGCGGCGGATGCGGACCAAGTGGGGCAGCTGCAACGTGGACGCTCGGCGCGTGTGGCTCAACCTGGAGCTCGCCAAGAAGCCCGAGCCGTGCTTGGAGTACGTGCTGGTGCACGAGCTCACGCACTTGGACGAGCGGCTGCACACGGACCGGTTCGTCGCGCTCATGGATCGGCACCTGCCCGACTGGCGGCGGTACCGCCGGGCGCTGAATGCGGAGCCGCTCGCGCACGAGCCGTGGGATCGGTGACCTGCCCGACCGTGGCGCGACCGTTGCCCCCCACTCGCCGATCACGGTGCGGAGCGCGTCCGCGCTGCGGCCGAACGCGGTGACCGCGCGCCCCTGGGCGAGCGCCTCCCGGACGATCGCGCGCCCGGCCCGGCCGGTGGCACCGAACACCGCGACGCGGCGGTGGGTGAGGGAAGCGGGCGGGACGGCGGACTCGGGCATGGGAGGGGCGGCGGTGGACGGGTGCCTGTAACGTTGCCCGGTCGCGGGCGTGGCGGCACCGGGCGTGCACGACCCGCCCCCGCTGCCCGGCCCGCCGCGTGGCGCCCCCTTACTCTCGAACCATGACCGCTCCCGCCGTCCCCGCCCCCGCCACGTCGACCGCCTCTGCCGCGCAGAACGCCGAAGACGACGCCGGCCTGACCGCGCTCAGCATCAACGCGCTCCGCCTGCTCTCGGTCGACATGGTCCAGCAGGCCAACTCCGGCCACCCCGGGCTGCCGATGGGCGCGGCGCCGATGGCCTACGCGCTCTGGACGCGCTTCCTGCGCTTCAACCCGCGCGACCCGCAGTGGCCCGACCGCGACCGCTTCATCCTCTCCGCGGGCCACGGCTCGGCGCTGCTCTACAGCCTGCTGCACCTGACGGGCTACGACCTGTCGATGGACGAGATCAAGCGGTTCCGCCAGTGGGGGAGCCGCACGCCGGGGCACCCCGAGCGCGGGCACCACACGCCGGGCGTCGAGCTCTCCACCGGTCCGTTAGGCCAGGGCTTCGCCAACGGCGTGGGGATGGCGATGGCCGAGGCGTGGCTCGCGGCGCGGTACAACCGGCCGGGGCACACCGTGGTCGACCACCACACGTACGCCCTCGTCTCCGACGGCGACCTGATGGAAGGCGTGACGCAGGAGGCCGCATCGCTCGCCGGGCACCTGCAGCTCGGCAAGATGATCTACCTCTACGACCAGAACCACATCACCCTGGCCGGCCAGTCGAGCCTCACCTTCACCGAAGACGTCGCGAAGCGGTTCGACGCCTACGGCTGGCACACGCGCGCGGTGCCCGACGGGAACGACGTCGACGACGTCGCGCGCGCCATCGAGGAGTCGCGCGCCGAGACCACGCGCCCGTCGCTGATTCTCGTGCAGACGCACATCGGCTACGGCTCGCCGAAGAAGCAGGACACCTTCCACGCTCACGGCTCGCCGTTAGGCCCCGACGAGGTCAAGGCGACCAAGGAGGCGCTCGGCTGGCCCTCGCAGGAGCCGTTCTTCCTGCCGCCCGAGGTGGTGGAGCGCTTCCGCCGGGCGGTGCCGGCGGGAGAGGCGGCGCAGGCCGAGTGGCAGGGGCGGATGGACGCCTATGCGGCGGCGTTCCCGGACGAGGCCGCGGAGCTGACGCGCGCCTGGCGCGGCGAGCTGCCCGCGGGCTGGGCGGACGGGCTGCCGAAGTGGGAGGCGGGCTCCAAGCCCGTGAGCACGCGCGTCGCCGGCGGGCAGGTGCTCAACGCGCTCGCGAAGACCGTGCACAACATCGTCGGCGGGTCGGCGGACCTCAACCCGTCGACCAACACGGCGATGATCGGCGGGGGCGACTTCCAGCCGTCGTTAGGCGCGGGGGCCGCGGCGACCGTTACCGACGCCCACGTGCAGGGCGCGGTGGGTGGCGCGTGGGGGTACGCGGGGCGCAACATGGCGTTCGGCATCCGCGAGCACGCGATGGGCGCGGCGGTCAACGGCATGGCCGCGCACGGCGGTCTGATCCCGTTCGGCGCGACGTTCTTCGTCTTCTCGGACTACCTCAAGCCGGCGCTCCGGTTGGCGGCGATGTCGGAGCTGCACGCGATCTACGTGTTCACGCACGACTCGATCGCGGTGGGCGAGGACGGGCCGACGCACGAGCCGGTCGAGCAGCTCGCCGGGCTGCGGGCGATCCCGCAGCTCGTCACGATCCGCCCCGCGGACGCGAACGAGACGGCCGAGGCGTGGGCCGTGGCCGTCGCGCGGCCGGCGGCGACGGCGCTCGTGCTGTCGCGGCAGAACCTGCCCGTGCTGGATCGGACCGCTGCGAAGGAGGCGGGCGTGGCGCGCGGCGGCTACGTGCTCGCCGACGCGGAGGGGGGCGCGGCGGAGGTGCTGCTCATCGGCACGGGCTCCGAGGTGGCGCTCTGCGTCGACGCGCGCGAGCGGCTCAAGGGCTACGGCGTGCGCGCGCGCGTGGTGAGCCTGCCGAGTTGGGAGCTGTTCGGCGCGCAGCCGGCAGAGTACCGTGACGGCGTGCTGCCCAAGGCCGTACGCGCGCGCGTCGCGGTCGAGGCGGCCGCGCCGCTCGGCTGGGAGCGCTACGTGGGGATGGACGGCGCGATCGTCGCGCTCGACCGCTACGGCGCCTCGGCGCCGGGCGAGGAGGTCATGCGCCGGCTCGGTTTCACGGCGGAGCGCGTGACCGCGGCCGCACTGCGGCAGCTCGGGCGCGAGGCGGACGCAGCCAAGGAGGAGGCGGGGAACCAGGAGGACGGGCAGACGGCCTTCGCGCCGACGCCGTCACCGGCGGGGCACTCGTGAGGCGCGTCGCGTTCGGCGCGCGCGCGGGCGCCGCGCTCGGCGTGCTGGCGTGCGCCGCGGCCGCGCCGGCCGCGCGCGCGCAGGGCGGCGGCCCGTCGGCCGACCCGGAGATCGCGCGGCGCACCGACGCCGTGCTTCCCAGGGTGGTCGCGTGGCGCCGCGACCTGCACGAGCACCCCGAGCTCTCCAACCAGGAGACGCGCACGTCGGGGGTCGTCGCCGCGCAGCTGAAGACGTTAGGCATCGAGGTCCACGCCGGCGTCGGCGGGCACGGCGTGGTCGGCGTGCTCCGCGGCGGGCGCCCCGGCAAGGTCGTCGCGTTGCGCGCCGACATGGACGCGCTCCCGGTGACCGAGCAGGTCGACCTGCCCTTCAAGTCCACGGTGCGCACCACGTTCAACGGGCAGGACGTGGGCGTGATGCACGCCTGCGGCCACGACATGCACACGGCGATGCTGATGGGCGCGGCCACGGTGCTCGCGGGCATGAAGGGCGAGCTGCCGGGCACGGTCGTGTTCCTCTTCCAGCCCAACGAAGAGGGCGACCCCGGCAAGCCGAGCGGGGCGAAGGCGATGCTCGCCGCGGGCGCGATGGACGGCGCGGGCGGTGCGTTAGGCGTGCCGAAGCCGGACGCCGTGTTCGGGCTGCACGTCGGCATCACGCCGGACGAGGTCGGGCACCTCACCTACCGGCCGAACGGGTTCATGGCGGCGGCGGACTTCTTCCGCGTCGTCGTCCGCGGGAGGCAGACGCACGGCTCCGCGCCGTGGTCGGGCGTCGACCCGGTGGTCGCGGCGTCGTACGCGGTGACCGCGCTGCAGACCGTCGTCAGCCGGCAGATGAACCTGACCGTCGGCCCGGCGGTGGTCACCGTCGGCGCGCTCAACGCGGGCGTGCGTAACAACATCATCCCGGACAGCGCGGTGATGATCGGCACCATCCGCACCTTCGACCCGGCGATGCGGCGCGAGATCCACGACCGCGTGCGGCGCACGGTCGAACTCGCGGCGCAGGCGCAGGGCGCGACGGCCGCGGTGACGATCGAGGAGATGACGCCGGTGACGGCGAACGACCCCGCGCTCACGGCGCGCATGGTCGGCACGCTCCGGCGCGCGGCGGGCGACGCGGGGGTGAGCGAGGGGCGGCCGGTGACGGGCTCGGAGGACTTCGGCTACTTCGCCGAGCGGGTGCCCGGGCTGTTCGTCTTCCTCGGCGTTCGGCCGAAGGGGAGTCCGGAGACGGCGTTCGTGAGCAATCATAGCCCGAGGTTCTTCGCCGACGAGGGGGCGCTGCCGGTGGGCGTCCGCACGCTCGCGGCGCTGGCGATGGATTACCTGAGCGGGCGGTAGCGTCGCCCGACGGGCGGCGAGGGTTGGTCGCCCGTCGCCCGTCTCCCTCGGCCGCGAACGCTGCGGACCGTGGCCGCGTTACCGTGGAGCGCCCCGGCCGCGCTCCCTCTCCCCATCGCTCCCGCCGTGCCCCGCTTTCCTCTGTCATTGGCCGTCGCCGCCTCGTGCCTCTGGCCGGCGTCCCGCTCCCTCCCCGCCCAGCAGTCCGCGCCGACGACGGCGTCTGTGCCCCTCGTCGGCTACACGCCCGCGCACGCGGCCGCCGAACGGGCGTTCGAGGCGAGCGCGGTCGCGCGGCCGGACCCGGCGCGGGCGGAGGCGCTCTCGCGTGCGCTGTCGGCGGAGACGCACGTCGCGGGCACGCCCGCGCAGGCCCGCACGCGCGATTACGTGCTGGCGCAGATGCGCGCGCTGGGCCTGCCGACGGAGACGCGCGCCTACCGCGTCTTCATGCCCCACGCGACCGCCGTGGCGGTCGCGTACGGCGGCGCGGCGGGCGACAGTGCCGCGCTCGACCTGCGCGAGCCCCCCGTCGCCGGCGACGCGACGAGCGCGCTCGCGCAGTACCCGACGGTTAACGGCACGAGCGGCGCGGGGGAGGGCGCGGGGGAGGTGGTCTACGCGAACTACGGGCTCATCGACGACTACCGCGTGCTCGACTCGTTAGGCGTGTCGGTGCGCGGCAAGATCGTCGTCGCGCGCTACGGGCGGAGCTTCCGCGGGATCAAGGCGCGCGAGGCGGAGAAGCGCGGCGCGGCGGCGCTCCTCATCTACAGCGATCCGCAGGACGACGGCTACGTGCGCGGCGACGTCTACCCCGACGGCCCGATGCGCCCCGCGGCGGCGGTGCAGCGCGGGTCGGTCTACAACGGGGAGGGCGACCCGAGCACGCCGGGTTACGCGAGCACCGAGGGGGCGCCGCGCCTCGCCGAGTCCAAGATGGACGTCCCGCACATCCCCGTCGTCCCGATCTCGTACGGCAACGCGCGGCAGCTGTTAGGCGCGCTGCGCGGCGCGGGCGTGCCGCAGCCGTGGCAGGGCGGGCTCGCGTTCCGCTACCACGCGGGGCCGGGCCCCGTGCGGGCGCGCGTGCGCGTCGCGGACGACCGCGCGGCCAACGCCTACAAGACCATCTGGGACACCTTCGGCGTGGTGCGCGGCACCGACCTCGCCGACGAGCTCGTGCTGATTGGCGGCCACCGCGACGGCTGGGGCCCGGGCGCGGCCGACAACGTGAGCGGCACGACGAGCGTGCTCGAGGCGGCGCGCGCGGTGGCGGAGGAGCTCAAGGCGGGGCGCCGCCCGCGCCGCACAATCATCTTCGCGACGTGGGACGCCGAGGAGTGGGGCCTCGTGGGCTCCACGGAGTTCGTCGAGGAGGACACGCTGCGCCTCGCGCGGCACGCGGTCGCCTACCTCAACCAAGACGTCGCGGCGCAGGGCGCGGTGTTCGGCGGCGGGGGCTCGCCGTCGCTTCGCGGCGTGCTGCGGAGCGTTGTGCGCGACGTTCCCGACCCGGAGGGCGGGAGCGTGTACGACGCGTGGCGCCGCCGCGCGGGCGGCCGCGCCGCGATGGCGCCCGGCGCCGATGACCCCGTGACGGGCGACCCGGGCGGCGGGAGCGACTTCGCGGGCTTCTACAACCACCTCGGGATCCCGATCGTGGAATGGGGCTTCGGAGGCCCGGCCGGCGTCTACCATTCACAGTACGACTCGTTCGACTGGATGCGCCGCTTCGGCGACCCGGGCTTCCGCTTCCACGCGGCCGCGGCGCGGATCGGCGCGGCGATGGTCCTCCGCCTCGCGGACGCGGACGTGCTGCCCTACGACTACGCGGAGTACGCGCGCACGCTCGCCCGCGCGCTGCCGGCGCTCGACGCGCGCGGCGCGACGGTAGGCGCGGGCCCGGCCGTCACCGCGCCGGTCGCCGCCGCGCTCGGCGCGATGGAGCGCGCCGCGGCCGCGTTCGCCGCCGCGCGCGACTCGGCCCTCGCCGCCGCCGCGCCGCCGTCGGCGCGGTCGCTCGCGGCCGCGAACGAGGCGCTCAAGCGGGTGGAGCGCACGATCACACGGCCCGAAGGGCTGCGGACGCGCGCGTGGTTCCGGAATCTCGTGTACGCGGCGGACGAGGATAATGGATACGCGACGGTGGTGTTTCCGTCCGTGGCGGAGGCGATCAGGGATCGGGACGCCGCGCGGGCGGGGCGGGAGGCCGCGGATCTGGCGGGGCGGATCGGGGCGGCGACGGCGGCGATCGAGGAGGCGGGGCGGGCGCTGGCGGGACGGTAGGGCGGGACGGGGA
>JAABUZ0100008871.1_pt1 | contig 11683 bp, 16 predicted proteins | sample 5562091 | NCBI WGS metagenome assembly JAABUZ01 (sample SAMN12813069, study PRJNA571459) | rock metagenome | isolation source: Antarctica rocks | place: Antarctica: Victoria Land, Linnaeus Terrace sud | collected 2015-12-21
GCCGCGGCGGCCCGGTCAGGCGGGCGCCGCTGCGCGGGCCCCCGGTGAAGGCGGGGCGTCGGGTGAGCGGCGCCCAGCCCCCCGTCGCCGGCTCCGCCCGCCTTGCGGCCGCGCGGCGCAGGCAGCGCCGCCGCGGCGTCAGACGTGCACTGCCACAACGCGGCTGGGATGGCAGCATTCGCATGTGGTCAGGGTAGGGGTAGGGTAGGGTAGGGCCCTGTAAACGGCGCCGAGCCCTTGGGGCGGCGCGCCAGCAGCTCGGTGAGCTTGGTCAGGTGGTGCACGCCGCGCACGTCACGCGCCAGCTCCGGCCCGATGCGCGTCAGGCCCGGCGCGAGCAGCAGCACGTCGGCCGGCGCGGCCAGCTCGAGCGCGCGGCCGAGCACGAAGAAGCCGTGCGGGTGCAGCGCGGCCGCCGGCAGCTCGGCCGCGATGCCCGCGAGCAGCCGGCCTGCGCGTCGCGGCAGGCCATCCGTCGTACAGCTGCTACAGGGGCGCGCACAGCAACAGGAGTCTGGCCTCTCAAGAAACAGCTGCGGGCCAGAGCTCCGTCCATGCCGGGACCTGCCCTGCCCCCACGCGCGCCCGGACGCAAGGGCGCCGTGCGCAGCGGCGCGCTCAACAGATGCCATGCCGCGCCCCGCAGGCAGCAGGCGGGCGGGGTCGGGGTCTGCGCTGTGTAATGCAGGGTCAGGGTGAGGGGCCTCCCGCGGCACAGCGCGCACGCGGCGGCGAGCGCCCGCCAGTTCACACTCCCGACGGTGAGCGCACCCAGGCGCTGTTTTGCCAACCTCCCCTCCAGGAAAAAGGGAATGCGGATAGGCCAGATGCGGGAGGCGCACCAAAGGCGTCCGTGCCGCCCACGCCCGCGCCCACGAGCCTGGCCAGCTCGGCGTCCGGGGTGCCGCCGCGCGCGCGCAGCAGCGCCGCGGCGCCGCGCAGCTTGGCGGCCGCGTGCAGCAGGTTCTGCATGACGAAGTTGCCCTGCACGTGCAGCGCCAGGCCGCCAAGGTACCTGACCTCTGCGCGGCGCGCGCCGCCCGCGTGAGCCCGCCTGCCGGAGCACCGCTCTGCGCGGCGCGCGCGTCCAGATGTGCAGAACCTCAGGCATGCCAAGCACGCCCGCGTGAGCCCGGGGTGTCGAGCAGGTGCTGTGAGCTGCTGCAATCTGCCAGAAAACCAGCATCTGCGCGTCTGCGCGGGACGGGCATGGCAGGCGGGCGGCGGGCCGGGGCACCTCCGAGCCGGTCGATGACGTGCAGCAGGCGCTCGTAGCCCTGGTGGCCGGCCGCGGCGGCGACCGCTTCGACCGTGCCGCCGGTGTGGCCGGCCAGGATGCCGTGCGCGATCTGGATGCCCGCCTCGCCGAACGCGCGCACGAGGCCCGGGTGGAATTGCCGCCGGCAGATGTCCTGCAGGTCCGCCGCGCCGAGCTTGAGCACGTCCTGCCGCGCGCGCGCGCAGCGGTGCTGGCCTGGCCCTGGCTTCGGGCGCGCGGCCGCCGAGCACGGCCATGCGCGCTCCGTACCTTGCCCCACCTTTTGGCACCTGTCAGTCATGGCTGCGCCGCGTGGTCGAGGCGCCAGGCGGTGACCCCCAGCCAGGGAGGCAGCAACAGCACTGCCGCAGCAAACACTGATCGCTTTGCAGCGAGCGGGCCATTCATTCCCGCACAGCATGCCCCGCGCAAGCCGAGACAAGCCGCGCAGGCCGACATGTAGGGGGAATCACATGCGCTCAACCGCGCCCGGGCCGCTATGACTATCCCACGCTCGCTCATGTGTGGACGCCACCCCTCGCTCCCAAAGTCAATAGACCAACGCAGTGGGCAGCCTGTCGCGCGGCGCAGGAGGCTCTGTGTCCATCACACAGCCACCATGTAATGCAAGCAAACGGCTAGAGCCCAGACCGCGCTCCTGCGACAGCCGTCACGCTTACCCGCGTCCATCGCGCGGCCCCTGAGCAGGCGGCCAGGGCCCGCACCGGCTGGCCGCTGTAGCTGGGCGCTCCGCCGGACGAGGCCGGGCGCGGGCGCGCGCACTTGTTGCACTTTGCGCGCGCCCTGAAGTTGATGTTGTGGCAGTCGGGGCACTCCCAGTCCGACAGCAGCGCCTGCGCCGGCGGCGGCGCCTCCGGCGGCTGCGCGCGCCGCAGCTGGGGTCAGCGCGGCGAAAGGGGCGCGATGCGTTTGGGCGGGGGCAGCGCTTGCGGCTGCCTGGAGCCGGCACACTGCCTGGATGCAGCACGGCCATGCGGCGGGCTCCCAGAGCACTGCGTGAGCCCTGCAGCTAAAAGTCTTGGACCCGGGTGCGAGCTGATCGCAAGGCCTGGTGCAGCAGCCGCCCATGCTCGTGGCACTAGCACTGGGCCCGGCGGCAGCCCGCGCCCAGGGGCTCTGAGCCCCGGCGTGCAGCGGGGCGTGGCGCACGGGCGGACGCGCGCTGGTGTCGCGCGCCGCGGCGGCCGCGCGCGCCGCGCGGTTGGCCTCCTGCAGCGACGGCAGCGCCGCGCCATCCCTGGCGCCCCGCGCGCGGCGTCACACGCGCGAGAGCTGGCACGCCGCCGGCGCGGCAGGCTCGCGCTCGTGCCTGCAGCAGCATGCGGCGCGGACGCGCTGCCTGCCAGCACGGCGTGTGGCGCAGACTCGCGCGTCCCTCCGCACACAGCAGCGACTGACACCGTACGCTCTGCCCAAGGGGCGCTCTGCCGTCCTTGCTGCTCAAAACAAGTGGGCACGGCGCTGCACACCCAGGCGCTGCATGGAGCAGAGCGTGGTGCGCGCGCACCCCGCCATCGTGTCATAGCCCTCCACAAACTGCCGGCAGAAGGGGCACCGCACACCTGCGTCCACCTGTGCGCGAGGCGCTCCCTGGGTCACAGCGAGGCCGTCCAAGGCGCACCGGTGCCTGGACCATGTCTGCTGCGGCCAGCACGGACCGCCTCGGGCACACGCGCATCAACAGCCGCACAACGTGTGCACTCCGCTTGCACTGCCACGCTTTGAGTGCGTCGACACTCGCGTACAGCGCACCCGCCTGCCACTGGCTCTAAGAGCCGGTGGCTGGTTGCGGGTCAATGGGGGCGGTCCCGAGGCCGCACAGCATGCTCAGCAGGCAGGCGCGGCGGGCGCGGCGCGCGCGCCTTGAATATGTTTGCCGCGCGCAGCTTGTCCACGCAGGCGTGGCAGGCGCCGTGCTTGCACGGCTTGAACTTGATCTGCGTGGCCGCGTCGAAGCAGATGATGCACTCCTCCTCGCCGTCCTTGAGCGGCACGGCGGGCTTGGCCTCCGCGGCCTTGCCCCACACGCTCGCGGTCCACGCGGTTGTGGGGGGCATGCTGGCCCGGGCATGTGCTACATGGCCGCGCCTCTGCACCCGCCTGATGGCACCGCTGTGTGCTGCATTGGCGCTACATCGGACATCCCAGGCGCGTGCAAGTTGCCACTCCTACTTGATAGCGCCAGGCTGCATCTGGCTGGACTGCCCCAGTGTTGCAGGCAGAAGTCCTGCCTTCTGCCCGGCAGGGTTCTGCCCGGCGGGCAGAAGGCTTCTGCCCGCATGCAGAATTCTGGCAGAACCTTTTTCCAGGGTTTTGGACACGAAATGCCCCCAACCCTAGGCCATTAGGCCCCCACATACACACACATTTCAGGGGGTAGGCACACATCCGGCGCCGTTCTGCCCAGGCTTCTGCCGATCTGCCAAAAGGGCCTGCTGTTCTGCCCAGACCCAAAGCGTTCTGCCTGCAAGACTGGACTCCGGAGGTGGGCGGGCCTGGGGAGCCGCGGAGGTAGAAGCATTCGGCCCCCAACAATACCCGTGATCTACTAGCAGCAAGGTGCGCTGGTCCTGCCCCACTGCGTCCAGGCAGGATTGTGCTAATTCTGATGTGTCGCGCAAGCCCCGCCACTGCTGAGCGCCTGGCACAAGACGACCTGTCTGGGTCACCACCAGTCTGCTGCTGAAGCGGGAGTGGGGATGGTTGCAACATGTCGCCTATCCCAGACGACCTTATCTTTTGCGGTTTGAGGCGGTGGGCGGCAGGCAGCGGGCAGGCAGGGCAGGCGCGCTGCGTGTGGCTGCGCTCAGACACAAGGTGGTGTCTTGTGCTGTTGTTCATGTAGGGGTGTGGGGACTGCTCCCGTGCGATTGTGCATGCACGCCTAGCAGCACGACCAAGGTGCCCGCGCGCCCTTGCAGGATGGCTGGCGGGATGGCTGCACTGGACGCAGGCAAGGCGCGGTTCTGCGGCAGTGCGCCTGCCCTGGGTCGCGGCAACGGCATGCGCGTATCTGCCCTGTTCAAGGCGCGCAACCTGCCTGCTTCATGCAGCCCCAGGCAGCGTGCAGGCAGGCAGCATTGCACTGTCTTGCACACACTGCACGAGAGCGCACACGGTCCGCTCTGTGGTCGAGCTGAAGGGCGCAGCAAAGGACGCCGAGACCAGCACCTAAGCCAGAGATCTTTGTTGCAGTGTGCTGGTACTGGTCCTTGCTAGCCGACACGTCTATATTTGGTGTGTCTGTCAGCACTCCTGGTGTCAGTGTTTAGCGAGGTTGCAATAACAGGCACACTGTTTCCGATGCCTGGCACAGACCGTGCGACGCGCCGACTAAGAGATGCAAGCGCAGACAGATTGTGCAGGCGCAGGCGCGCACGAGGCAGCTGCGGCCCGCTGCGCCTCGCCAGGCGTGGGGCATTGTCAGCGGCAGCATGCTCTGAGCCTCTGGGCGTTGGCAGCGGACCAGACTCTGAACGGTGGCCGGGGGCGGCGCGCAGGGCGCGGCCAAGAAGGCGCAGACGGGCACCAAGCAGCTGAAGAAGGCGCTGCCGAGCAAGCCGTCGCTGCCCAAGCTGCCCAAGGGGCCGGTCAAGCAGGCGAAGAAAGCGGTGGCGTCGCCGCTGAAGCGCGCCGTGCCCAAGACCAACCGGCAGGGCACGCGCACGGCCGGCTTCAAGAAGTTCCAGGGTGCGGCCGCGCCGCCGCCCGCCTGCGCCGGGGCTGCCCCCCCGGACTGACCTCCCTCCTCCCGGCCCTCCTTCCTGTTACTCGGCTTCCTGTTACTTGGCACACCGAACGACGCTGTCTCCTCCCGTCGCATGCTGCGCGGCTCTGCACGCGCGAGCATGAGTTGGTACTTGTAGCAGAGTCAAGTCGGAGAGCTGTGGGCAAAGACCTGTCGCTTTGAGTGCGCAAGCGGCTGTGCATGTCCATGGGCTGCGGTCTGCAAGCCTCGCGCTGACGGTGCAGCGTGCCTGCCGCGCCCCCACAGGCGAGGACCTGTGGCTGCCCAACACGGAGCGGCCGGCCTGGCTGGACGGCACGCTGCCGGGCGACCGCGGCTTTGACCCCCTGGGCCTGGCCAAGCCGAACGAGTACCTGCAGGCGCGGCCCCGCCGGGCATGAGAGCCTCCCGGCGAGCAAGTGCATGGGGTAGATTCGCGCGGCGGGTTTTTACCCTCCCGGCCTGCGCAAAGCGTCTGAATACCTGCCGGCGCGCCCCTTGGCCAGGCGCGCTCCATGTATGAGACGAAAGGGGGCGCCCGGCCTGGGCAGAACGTCCTGCAGATGTGCGGCGGCGTCGTGGCGCGATTCCCTGTCAGCGGAAGCGGCGGGCGGCAGCCAAAGCTGCCGCGCGACAAAAGGTCGGGCGGGCGCAAAATCTATTTAGGTTAGGGTGGCATGTACCCCACGCGGGCGCATGGCCGGGCTGCCTGCGGGCGCCTGCTCGCCCCGGCAGACGGCAGCCAGAGCCGCCCCGCGACAAACGGCCGGGCGGGCGCATAGTGGGTAGGGATAGGGTAGCATGTACCCTATGTGGATGCACGCCGGCGCGCGCGCCCCCCGACGCGGCTGCGCGGGTGCAGGTAGGGTGTAGGGTAGCCTACACCGCATGCAGGCGCACGGCGGGGCTGCATGCCAGCTCTGACTCGGCCGCGCGGCCGCAGGTGGACTTCGACCAGAACGACCAGAACGAGGCGGTCAACCAGGCCGGCCAGATCATCGGCGCCTTCCAGAAGGCGGCCGGCGGCGTGGGCGTCAGCGACAATGCGCTGCAGCCCTACGACGAGGCACGTGGCCCGCCCAGCCGCGGCCCACGCTGCTTGGATCGGGCGCACCTCACGCGTGCACCAGGGGCGGCATGCGAGCTGCCTGCGTGGAGGTCGGCAAAGCGATTGGCAGCGAGCATTGCACTAGCGGGCGGCTTGGTGCGAGCGCGGTGCCGGGGCCGCGCAGGTGTTCGGGCTGGAGCGGTTCCGGGAGACCGAGCTGATCCACGGGTGCGCCCGGCCTTCGCAGGCTCCCGCGCTGCCTACCGTGACGCGCTTGCGCTCACTCCCAGCTGCCGTTCCAGCTGCCGCATTGGTGTAATGTTTCCACAAGCTGCCTGGCAGCCCACCTCTGCCAGAGGTCCCTCGCCGGCCGCTCAATAGGGCGCGCTGCGCGCGCAGGCGCTGGGCGATGCTGGGTGCGCTGGGCGTCGTCGTCGCTGAGGCCACGACTGGCGTGTCGTGGTGTGCCCGCCCTCCCCCCGGGAAGTGGAGGTCCCGCAGCGCAGTCTGCAGCGAGCTGCTGTGGTGTGGCCTGCTTCGGCGCACGCCTGCGCGCATCCTGGTGCCTGGCCACCGGTGCACCTGCTTGCGGGTGACAGCAGTGCGTCTTTGTGCTTGTTTTGTGCGAGCGCTGGCGCGTCCCCAACGTGAGCAGCCTGTCGCAGCTGTGCCAGCGTCTGCGGAACGGGCACAGCAGGGCCGGAGCGGAGCAGCGTGTTGCAGGGCGCATGCGGGCCGGGCGGAGCTGGACGGCGCGCAGTGCCTGGGCGTCACCTTGCGCGGCGTGAACCCTAAGCCCTACCCTGTCCCACGCGCCGCGCAGGGTGGACGCCGGCAAGGTGGAGCTGGACGGCGCGCAGTGCCTGGGCGTCACCTTGCGCGGCGTGAACCCTAAACCCTACCCTAATGCATGCGCCGCGCAGGGTGGACGCCGGCAAGGTGGAGCTGGACGGCGCGCAGTACCTGGGCTTCAGCCTGCCGTTCTCCATCACGCAGCTGGTCTGGATCGAGGCGATCCTGGTGGGCGGCGCGGAGATCTACCGCAACCGCGAGCTGGACACGGACGCGCGCATCTACCCCGGTGCGCCCGAGCTTGGGTGTCAGCGCGGTAGCACGCTCCTGCTTGGCGTCCATGTGCTCAGGGAGCCTGCTTCGGCACTGTGTGTGTGTCGCCGCCGGCCTGCTGCGCGGCTGAGCGCCTCTGCGGCGCGCCAGGGGGCTACTTTGACCCGCTGGGTCTTGCGAGCGGCGACGACGACCGCGCGTTCAAGCTCAAGACCGCCGAGATGAAGCACGGCCGCCTTGCCATGATTGCATTCCTAGGTGCGCGCACAGCGGCCGCGCACGTCCATCGTTTGCTCGCAACCAACGTCACCCACATATTACATGACCTCCTTTGTGCAACAGCGCCTCTGTTGCCCTGTCCTGGTAAAGCGGTGTCCTGCTGCCCGTGCTTGGTGATGCCCTGCACGCACTTTGGCATGCCCGACAAGGGGGCATGCCCGACACTCCCTCTGTGTGTGCTTGGTTAAGGTGCAAGCGCACCTTGCCTCCCTCACCGTGAGCGGCCGGCAGAAAGGCTTGGCTGATATGCAGGCTTTGGCATCAGGACATGTGATTCGCAAGTGGGCATTTTTATTGTGTGCTACTAGGACGCTGTGCCTGTCGGCTAACGGGCGGGGTTTTGTGCCCCGCGCGCAGGCTTTGGCGTCCAGGCGGCGACCACGGGCGAGGGCGCGCTCGGCTCGCTGGCCAAGTTTGCCAACAACTTCGCGCCGGAGCTGCTGGAGCGGGCCGAGGAGGCGGTCGGCGTGGCCTGAGCGCGGGCGGCTGGCACAGACGGGGAGTGGGCAGCTAGGTTTGTGGCTCGCTCTAGGTGGCCCCATAGATGCAGCTATAGGCGTGGCTGGAGGTGGTGCGGCGGGAGCTTTGCGGGGAGACCGCATGCGTTGGCCGCTGGCCCGCCCGCACGTGCGCAGCGGTGTCCCGGGCCGGCGGCGCCGGTGCGCACTCGCGGGCTCCCGCAGGCATGCAGGGGGGGCGGGCAGGGCTCCACTGTACGCCCAAGGCAGGCTGAAGCTGAGTTTGTAGCGCTTGCTTTCGCCGCGGTCGCTGACCTGGTCTGAGACTAGTAGGTCTGTTTCACTTCTCAAAGTTGCCGCGTTGAGGGACCGCGCTGACGGCGCAGCTGCTGGGCGCTGATTCGGCATTGCCCTGGGCTGCGCCCCCACCTTGGACGGACATGGCGTGCAAGCTGCACCGCGTGCGGGCAGCGCATGCCTTGCTGGCAGCCGGGTCAGCAGGCAACGGATGTCCTGCTCGCTCCCATACTCGCACCCGAGCATAGCCTTAAGCAAGGCAGCCTCTGTGCCTGGGGTCACGTGACGATAGCCTGGTCCTTTATAAAACTGTTGCCCCGCCGCGACAAGGGGTGCGCTCATTTATCGCGCAGTATGCCGCGCGTTGTTGGCTGTTGATAACGAATGTAAGGAGCACGGCATACACTAGTGCGTCTGTTGGCTCTACTTTGCTCGCTGGGCAAGGTGCAACGACATGTACGGTGATAAAAGTGCAAGTATAAGTATATCCGTGATGGCACCATGTGGCCCTGTCCGCGGGCCCGCGGCTGTGTATGCGCACGACAGCCGTGCACTCGCTCTTCAAGAAGGAGATTGCCGAGCTGCAAAAGGTGCGACCGCGGCACAGCCCGCTGCTGCGTGCGCAGCCCCGCCTCACGCCAGCGGCTCACAGCCTCGCGCCGTGCACGCAGCCTGCCAGGGGCACCGCGCCCGGCAGCGGGCTGTGCACCCCAGCACGGCGGTTGCACCATTGCACAGCACGGCAACCTCCCTCTTCAGCAGCGCGTGCATGGCGATCGGTAGCATGCACAGCCGCGGGCACTCGGACAGGGCCACTACAAAGTTGTACATGTCCTAGAACTTTTCGTGGTGCACAGATCGGTGCACCTGCGCGCTTTGCACGGGCGCTCGCAACAGGGCGGCCCGCCGCGCCCGCCGGGCGGCGCCAGGTCAGACCTCGGCAGCACCTGGCAGGCGCCGCCTGCCTCTGCTTCTTGAACTACAAAGCCCTCCTCCCTCTTTCCTTTTGCTTTCACTCAGAAACGCTTGTGGCATGGTTGCAACTTGCGCAAGGAAATTGTTTGGACTTCCTGAACTTCAGAGCTCATGTTCAAACTTGAATTCAAATTTGCTTTAAAACACTGTTACATCGCCTCCTTATACTAGGTGCTGGGAAATGCCAAACATGACCCCTTACACAAAGGGCATGCTTCGCCAGGCCTGTCTGGCCACAAGAAGCGCTGCACAATCTTGCTGCATGCTGGACAGCATGTTGTCCGGAACACTGCCAAGGTTCCGGCATGTCCAGAACACTGCCAAGGCTGCAGCATGAAAATGAGCGTATAATCTTGGAACAACTAGGCAGCAACCCAACGCAGGCCATTGAAAAAAACAGCAGCACATTGGCTATTGGCTGACGCGTGTGCGCAACTCTGACCTTGGCCAGGACTGTAATCAGTGCGGAAAACCAAGTACTATCTGACGTACAAGCAATGTTGCTGGCCATTGCCCGAACAGTGCCCTCCTCACAGGGCTCCAGGGGTGTTACCAAGTACAACACCCACCCACGAAACACAAATGCGCAAGTGCTCATCGTTACTCAACTGTGCGCACTGAAAGCCTGGCGTGGTGCATCAGCGCCACACAAAGCAGGGCCAAATGGCAGCGGGAGCTCTGACGCAGCAAAGTCCATGATCAGAAAAGCAGCAGACAGAGGGTGCAGCGACATTATTACGCACGGGGTGAGGCAGGAGCAAGTAGTGCCAGAAACATGTGGCGACCGAGCATGCTGTGTCCGTGGCAAGGCTGCACACTCGGGCACGACCTGGACCACGGAGCAGACGCAGCCGCGCCTTGCACTTTCCGACCCACTGGCTCCCTGGGTCCGTCCCGAAGTGGTGCAGAGCTGCACCTCCTGGAAAGGCGACCGCTGGGCGGCCGGGAGCGGCGGCGCGGGCGTCAGAAGCTGAAGCTCTCCTGGTGTAGGCGCGCGGTGTTGAAGCCGAGCGCGAGCAGCGCGTCCTGGATGCCGGCCATGAACGCGGCCGGGCCGCACATGTACGCGGTCAGCTCCGGGTCCAGCAGCTCGGGCACCTGCGCCGCGCCGCAACACGTCGCTCACCCAGGTTAGGGTAGGGTAGGGTAAGAGCCGCTGTCCTGCGTGAGCCACCTGGGCTCGCGCGACGCACGCCATCTCCACATCTCACTGAAGAGCGCGCCTGTGGTGTGTCCACGAACACGAATCACGACCAACTCGTCAATGCGGCGCGAAGCAGGCCAGGGGAGTCAGGCTGCGTCACAGTCAGCACGATGCGGGTACACCGCGCGCTGCAAGCAGCGCCACAGCAGGCAGCACTCCGCAACACGCAGCCACCATGCTGTGAGGCCGCGCCTGCTCGCGGATGAGCGCGGCATCGATGCGCCCGCGCCGCCCGGCCCACGCCGGGTCGGGCCCCGTGACGGTCAGCACGACGCGCAGCGCGCCGCCCGACGCGGCCGCGAGCGCCTGCAGCTCGCCCGCAAATGCGGCCTCGGCCGCCGCGCGCACCGAGTACAGCAGCACCGCGCGCCGGCGCTGCCGCCCCAGCTCCAGCATAAACGTGCGCATCGGCGTGATGCCTGCGCCGTGCGGGTAGGGTCAGGGTGACCCAAACGGTGCGTGCGCGCTGATAAAGTCGGGCGAGCTGACAAAGGCTCAGGAGGAGTCCACAGGAGCAAGTTCTGTGTACAGCCGGGCAAGCTGGCGGTGTGGCGGCAAGATGGTGGCCAGGCCGCTTCTGTCAGAAACGCACCTGGGCGACACCGAGAACAGCAGGAGCGCCATAAGTGCAGGCCGAGCCTGCTTGGTGGGGAGCGGCTGCGTGCGGCATGCCGCGCTGGGGGCATGCTGGGGGCATGCAGGAGATTGGTGCACTGATGCATGCCCTAATGCCAAACCTGCATGTGCAGACCTTCACAGGGCAGTGCGCTGCGGGCGTGCGCACCAATGCCGGCGGCGATGAGCAGGCCCGGCCCGGAGCCGGCCGCGGGCACAAAGTCTCCGAGAGCGCCGCGGAACTCGACCGGAAACCCCAGCGTCAGCGTGCTGCGCGGACAGGCCCCCACCATGTCAGGCTTGCCGCAGCGACGCAGACCCGCACTGGGCTCTGCCTCTGTCACGCGCCGCAGTGGTGAGCCCTAGCAATACGGGCGCGGAAAGGTCATCAACAGAGTGAAAAGGAGTCCAGAGAGCAGCTTGCTACGATCACGCACAATCAAGAAAGGGCACGCTGCACCAGGGCAGCCCTTGCTGCAGACAGACCGGCAGACCGTGCTGTGGCAGGGCCGCGCCTGTGAAGCAGATGACAAGCGCCCCGCACGCAAGCGGGCAACGTGGACAGGTCAGAGCCTGCGGCAGGCCCCCCTATAGCCACTCCTGGGCCAGCGGCAGGCCGGCCGGCCTGGGCCAGCGACGCGCCTGTGCATGTAGGCCGTCACCAGCCCGGCGCGCTTGACGGTGATGGAGAACGTGCTGCTGGCGGCCGACTCGGCCGGGTGGCTGGAGATGGTCC
>JAABUZ0100008876.1_pt1 | contig 11678 bp, 10 predicted proteins | sample 5562091 | NCBI WGS metagenome assembly JAABUZ01 (sample SAMN12813069, study PRJNA571459) | rock metagenome | isolation source: Antarctica rocks | place: Antarctica: Victoria Land, Linnaeus Terrace sud | collected 2015-12-21
CCCCGGCCGTCGTATCCCCTGTCGGTCACGGCCCGCCTCGCGGACCGCAGCGTTAGGTTGGACGCATGACCGACGCCTCCCAGCCCATCGGGTTCCCCTACTCGCGCGTCCTCGTCACCGGCGGCGCGGGCTTCATCGGCTCCGCCCTGGTCTGGGCGCTCAACCGCCGCGGGGTCGAGCGCGTCGTCGTCGCCGACCGGCTCGGCCGCGAGGGCAAGTGGCGCAACCTCGCCCCGCTCGCCTTCGAGGACTACCTCGAGGCCGACGACCTGCTGCCGCGCCTGGAGCGCCACGCGTTAGGCCGCTTCGACTGCGTGCTGCACATGGGCGCGTGCTCGTCGACGACGGAGACGGACGCGGCGTACCTCGCGCGCAACAACTTCGAGTTCACGAAGCAGCTCGCCGAGTGGGCGCTCGGCCGCGGGGCGCGCTTCGTCTACGCGTCGAGCGCGGCGACCTACGGCGACGGCGCGCGGGGGATGGAGGACTTCGACGACGCGGCCGACGCGCTGCAACGCCTGCGCCCGCTCAACGCGTACGGGTACAGCAAGCAGCTCGTCGACCTGTGGGCCGCGCGCAAGGGCCTGCTCGGGCGCGTGGTCGGGTGCAAGTTCTTCAACGTCTTCGGGCCCAACGAGGACCACAAGGGCGACATGCGCTCGCTGGTCAGCAAGGCGTACGGCCAGGTGCGCGAGACCGGGCGGGTGCGGCTCTTCCGCTCGCACCACCCCGACTACCGCGACGGCGAGCAGCGGCGCGACTTCCTGTACGTCAAGGACTGCGTCGCGATGACCCTCTTTCTCGCCGCGCACCCGCGCGCGGCGGGGCTCTACAACCTGGGGTCCGGCGTGGCGAGCACGTGGCTCGAACTCGCGGGCGCGCTGTTCGCGGCGATGGGCCGCACGCCCGACGTCGAGTTCGTCGACATGCCCGAGTCGATCCGGGACAGGTACCAGTACCACACGCGGGCCGACGTCGGCAAGCTGCGGGAGGCGGGGTACGACGCGCCGGTCACGCCGTTAGGCGAGGCGGTGCGGGACTACGTCGCGGACTACCTCGCGCCCGACCGGCGGCTCGGCGACGAGGGGTGAGGGGCCGCCGTCCGGCTGTCGTCAGTCCTCGGCCGCGACGTCTTGGAAGAGGTGGTCGACCGGGATCGTGAAGCCGGGAATGACGTCGCCGCCGTCGAGGACGTCGCCCGACCGGAACCAGCGGACCGGGGCGTCGGCCGCGTAGACGGTGGCGAGACGCCTGTACGGGTCGACCACCCACAGCAGCCGCATGCCGGCGGCGTGGTAGTCGGCGAGCTTCTCCTCGGTGTCGGACGTCGTCTCGCCCGGCGAGAGCACCTCGACAGCAAAGTCCGGCGCGAGCCGCACCCAGCCGCGGCCGAAGCCCCGCGGCGGCACGCGGTCCGCACGCACGAACGCGACGTCCGGGGACCGCACCGTCTCGCGCGCGCGGCCATCGCGGCTGCGCCGCTGCAATTCGGGCGGAAGCGGGAGAAGGAAGCCGGTACCATCGCCGAAGCAACGGCCGAGCCGCGCGGCTCGGACGTACGGCGCTACGCGCTCGACGAGGTTGGTCCCGACCGCGCCGTGATCGCCGCCGGCCGGAGTCATCGAGCGCACCTCGCCGCGCACGAGTTCGAGGCGAGCTTCGTCTGTCTCGGCGACGGCGAGAAACTCATCGGCGGTGAGCAGTGCGTCCACAGGTCCTCCTCGCGTGTGAGACGTTCGCGAGATGCGAGATAACGCCGTGCCCCTCGGAGCGCCGGTCAGCCCGTCGCCGTCCGCCAGTCGTCGATCAGCCGCCGCGAGATCGACAACCGCGGCGGGATCGCCACGCTGCCGTCCACGAACGCGGCGTCGAGCGCCGCGCGCGTGAACCAGCGCGCGTCGCGCAGCTCCGTCCCGTCCACACGGAGCGTGCGGTCGCGCGCACGCGCCGTGAAGCCGAGCATGAGGGACTGTGGGAACGGCCAGGGCTGCGACGACGCGTAGCGCACGTCGTCGACGCGCACGCCGGCCTCCTCGTACATCTCGCGCCGCACGGTGTCTTCGAGCGACTCGCCCGGCTCGACGAAGCCGGCGAGCGTCGAATACATCGCCGCCGGCCAGCCGGGCTGGTTGCCTAACAGACACGCCTCCTCGCTCGCGTCGGCCCCGTCGGGCCGGTGCGTGACGAGGACGATCACCGCGGGGTCGGTCCGCGGGAAGTGGCGCGCCGCACAGCGCGGGCAGGCGCGCACGTGGCCGGCCTCCTCGACGACCGTGGCCGCGCCGCACACGCCGCAGAACGCGTGGCGGTCGTGCCACCAGATCATCGCCCGCGCGTAGGCGACGAGCGCCGCGTCGTCGGCCGAGAGGGCGAGCGCGGCGGGGCGGAGCTCGCTCCACGCCGCCGCGTCGCCCGCCCGCTCGACCACCGCGTCCGCGTCGGCCGCGGGGATGTCGACGGCGACGTACGTGATGCCGTCGCGCACGCCGAGCAGCACGGCCGTCCACGCGCCCGCCGCGCCCGTCGCCTCGGCGAGCGGGCCGAACGTCGCGACCGAGAGGGCGCGGACGCGCGTGGGCGGCGCGGTGACGAGCACGCGTCCCGCGCACACGGGCACGACGCGTGTGGCCGGGTCCGCGTACGCGGCGGCGACCCAGGCCGCGTCGGTGCGGCGCTCGGCGACCCGGTCGAGCGGGACGCCGCTCAGGAGGTTGGGGGCGGGCTCGGGGTGCGGGACCGACGTGACAGGGCCTGGGTTCGGCATGCGACGGGCGGGGTTGGGCACGCGTCGACAGCGCGCGGAGTCCCGCATCGTAAGTGCCCCCCCCGGATCGGGCGACCAGACCACGTGCACCGCCGTCGGCGCCAGCGGGAGCGAGCCGAACCGCGGCGCGCGGCGCGACCCCGGGCCGACCGCGACGTTAGACGCCCCGGATGCCGCGCGTCCGGGGGCCCGCACGTACGCCGGAAGTGCCGGCCCGCCGCACGGTGAGCGCGGCCGAGACCAGCGCGAGGACGCCGGCCGCGGACACGAGGAGCGGCGCCGCCCCGCGCGACGCGCCCCCGCACCCACGCGCGAGCGAGGTCGCGCTGGGCCTGCGTGAGTCCGCTCTGGTGTTGGCCGTCGTAGTACGCGACGACGTCGGCCGAGTCCACGTCGTGGAGTGGCACGCCGCGCAGCGTGTAGTGGTGCGCCGCGAACTCGCGCACGTGCGCGGCGGCGTGCACGTCGTCGCCGCGATCGAGCACGCCCGCGGCGTGCGGCCAGAGGTAATACCGGCGTGCGTCCCGCGCGCCGTCCGACCAGTCGGTGATCATCGGCCCCCTCCGGGCGCGACGTGCTCGCCGCCGTGCAGGACCGCGCGCGCACGCGCGCGGAACGTCGCCGCGGCCGCGGCCGGCCGCGACGGCGTCGCGGGCGAGGCGACGAGGACGAAGTGACCCTGCGCGGTCGTCCCGGCGCGCCCCGCACTCTGCAGCTGCCACGTACCAACGATCGAGTCCGCGCGTAACGTGCCGGCGAGCACGACCCGGCCCCGCTCGCTGGCTGGACCGAGCACGAGGAGCACCGAGTCGCGGCCAGGCGGTGCCACCGACGACGCCGTTCCGACGACATCGGGCACGCGGTCGGCGTCGCGCGGGTCGAACCCGAATGGCGTGAAGTCGACGTCGTAGGCGCCGTACAGCGTCGGCCGTGTCGGCAGGGTCGCGGCCGCGGTGGCTGCCGTGGTGAGCCAGTGATTCGGCACGACCGCGAGGATGCCGTGCACGCGTCCTTGTGGGGTGGCGCGGAGCGCGGCACTGTCGAAGCCGAGCGGCGGCGCGTCGAGGACGAAGGTCGCATCCCACACCCGCGCGAGCCGCGGCGCTTCGGCCGGTGTCGACGGTCGGGACGTGGCCCCTCCGCCACACGCGCCTAGCCCCGCAAACACCGCGGCGCGAGCGGCCGCGGTTCGCATGCGCGCGCGCATCTCAGTAATCCCGTCCGCCGTCGCCCCACGTCCCCGCGCGCGCGGCTTCGGCGAAGTCGGGCCAGCGATCCCGCCAGTCGGCGACGTGCCGTGCGTGCGCGGGCGCGGAACGGTTGGCACCGCGGTTCGTGAAGACCGCGACCTGATCGTGACGGACCACGATGCAGTCGGACCCGCCGTCGTCCAACATCACCACGCCGACGCCGGTGTCGCGGTCGAACCACCTGACGATGCCGGGCGTACGCATGAGAGCACGACTCCTGATTGGGAACACCTGAACGCACGCGGATGGTCGCGTGACGCGCCTCGCACGGAAGCTGGCGGCCGCCGCGGAAACGCCGCACAAAGAGCCCGACGCCGCCCGTGAAGAACGCGTGCATTTCCCGCGCGGCGTCGCGCGCCGAGGCGCACGCCGACGCGTCGCATCACGGCCGCGACCGTGCGGCGGGTGTTGGCGCAGACTGGAGCGTGTGCGCGGGGATCAACCGCCCGAACGGCGCATACAGCGCCTCGAAGTCGCGCGCCGGGAGTGACGGGCGGACGAGAACGGCGAGCGCGGCGAGCCGTGCCGCGGTATGCGCGATCGCCCGCGACTGCGGCGGCAGTTGGGCCGCGCCCCGGAGCAGCAGGACCGCCGCGACGGCGTCTGCGAGGCGCCGCTCGGCGCGTTCCAGGCGCAGATCCGCCACGACCGTACAGAGAACCGCCCGCGCGCCGGCGCGCGCAGCGACGTCGTCGCGTACGCCTGCCACGACCAGCGCCCACCCCGACGGACCGAGCGCGTAGAGGCGGCCGACGAAGACCACCGCGGGCTCGGGCGCCACGGCGTCCGCCGGCACGGTCACGACCTCCGGACGAACGGCCGCGGCGCGCGCCGGGAGGAGCGCGCGCACGCCCGAGGTCAGGAGGCAGAGCGCGCCGAGGACGAGTGCCCCGCGCTGCCAGGCCGGGGGCGCAACCGCCGCGTTCGTCGCTCTCCAGCCCTGGGCGCAGAGAAAGAGCAGGTATCCCGCCCCGACTAACCCCCACCCACGCGCGCGCCGGACGCGCCACCGTGCGAGCGCGCCGGCACTGCGTGCCTCGAACTCGCCGGCAAGCGTCGCGAGCGAGGCAGGCGAGTACGGGCGGATCGACACGAAGCTGCGGGTCGGAGAGGCGACGCACGGGGGCCGGGCGAACCGCCGTCGGGACGTGCGTACGCGGGAAACACTAGGGCCCGCGCGGTTGCGGCCGCACAAAGAGCGAGTCGGTGCGCGTGAACATCTCATGAATCCGAGCCTTCCCGCACTCCTGCGCGACCACCGCCGCTCAGGCGCGCGAGAACGTCACCCGCAGCGTCTCTCCGGTCGATTCGACGCGCGCGCCCTGCACCTCGAGCAGCCGCCGCGCGAGGACGGCGTCGACGCCGCCCGGGACCGGCGCGACCGCGACCCACACGGCCGCGGTGTCGGACCCCGTGGTCACCGCCTGCTCGGCGCCGTCGGCGAGGTCGGCGGCCGCGTCGCCGAACAGCAGTGCGAGCGCGGTCGTTAGGCGCGTGCGGTCCCCGGCCGCACGCGGCAGCGCGGGCTCGAGCGCGGTGCGCACGCGCGCGCCGCGCCGCCGCGCCTGCGCCTGCACGGCCGGGAGCACCGCGCGCACGACCTCGTCGAGGCTCACCCACTCGCGCCGCAACTCGAGCGCGCCCCGGTCGACGTCGGCGAGCGCGCGGAGCCGCCGCAGCGCCTCGACCGCCTGCTCGGCCGCGTCCCGCGCGTCCGCGAGGAGTTCCTCCTGGTTCGGCGTCAGCTCGCCGAACTGCGTGTCGAGCAGGATGTGCAGCGGCAGCCGCGCCTCGTCGAGCCGCCGCACCGCCGCCGCGCTCACCGCGGCGAGCAGCGTGGCCTGCTCGGCGAGCTTGGCCTCCGTATCGGCGGCCGTGCGCGCGCGCTCCGCCTCGCTCGCGGAGAGCGCGGTGCCGAGCCGGTCGACGGTCTGCTCGATGCGGTCGAACTCGTCCGCGGCGCTGGGCGCGCGCGCGCCGTCCGCCTGCCCGGCGAGTCCGGCCAGGCGCTCGATGCGCGAGGCGAGGTAGCGCGTGTTGCGCCAGGTAACGACTACCGAGATGACGGCGAGCGCGCCCGCGGCCCAGACGAGCGTAAGCGGCGCCTCGCGGTCGATCTGCCCGTAGTACGACAGCGCGGCCACGAGGACCACCGCGAACAGCGACGGGAGTAGCGCGAGAAAGAGCCGCTGTCCGATGCGGAGCGACGTGCGCCGCACGAGACTCGTCGCGGGGGGCGTTGCGGGCGTCGTCACGCGTCATCCCCCGTCGTGGGCGTCGCCCCGTCGCGGCGGAGGTCACGGTGTTCGGGATCGTCGGCCACGCTCACCACCAACACGTCGAGCCCCGACCGCGCCTCGAGCAGCCGCTCCACCACCGAGCCCCGACGCAAACGGTACCACCGCGAACGCCGCGTGGCCCCCACGACCGCGAGCGTCACGCGGCGTTCCGCGGCGAAGCGCGCCAGCGCCTCCGCCACGTCCTCACCCTCCAGCTTCGTGACCTCCGCGCCCATGGACTGCGCGAGCTGGATGTTGTCGACGAGCCGGCGCTGCACCGCGGTGTCGATCTTGTCGGCGCGCTCGGCCGACGTCTGCACGTAGACGCAGTACCAGTCCGAATTCAATCGGCCCGCGATCCGGCTGGCCTTGCGCAGAAGCACGCGCGAAAGCGGGGGATCGCTGGAGAGGCAGACCATGACGCGGTCGACGGTCTTCGGCGCGGCGACCGGCGCGCGAGACGCGCCGTGGTCGGCCGGGCGCGTCCCCTGCTCGCGTTGCTCGCGCGTGCGGTCCACCGAGTTCGCGACCTCACGCAGCGCGAGCTCTCGGAGCGTGGAAAGGTTCTCGTCGGTGAAGAAATTGGCCAGCGCGGCCTCGACCTTGTCGGGGCGGTAGATCTTCCCCTCGCGCAGCCGCTGCCGCAGGTCGTCGGCCGCGAGGTCGAGGTTGACGACCTGGTCCGCCTGTGCGGCGACCCAGTCGGGCACGGTCTCGCGCACCGTGACGCCGAGTTCGCGTTCGACGACATCGTTGAGCGACTCGAGGTGCTGCACGTTGACGGCGGAGATGACGTTGATCCCCTCGTCGAGGAGCAGCGTCACGTCCTGCCAGCGCTTCGCGTGCCGGCTGCCGGGGACGTTCGTGTGCGCCAGTTCGTCGACGAGCGCGACCTGCGGGCGGCGCGCGATCACGGCGTCGACGTCCATCTCCTCGAGGACGACGCCGCGGTATTCGATGCGGCGCCGCGGCACGACTTCGAGATCGCCCAGCTGAGCCTCGGTCTCCGCGCGACCGTGCGTCTCGACGTAGCCGACCACCACGTCGACCTTGCGGCGCCGGAGGTCGTGCGCTTCCTGCAGCATGCGGTAGGTCTTCCCCACACCGGCCGCCATGCCAATGTAGAGCTTGAGCTTCCCGCGCTCACGGCGCGTGACCAGCTCGAGGAAGCTCGGCGCGGCGGCGGTGGGCGGGGCGGCGGACACGTCAGAACGTGAGCGCGAGCGACGTCACGGCGAAGCCGTCCGCCTTGCGCGGGTCGGGGTTCTTGCCGTCGGGGAACACCGCGTCGCGGTTCCGGAACCCGCGTAGCTCGGTGCGGAACAGCACCCGCGAGAACGGCTGGACGTCCACCCCGATCGACGCGCCGTTGCCGCGGAACGCGGGGTTGGCGACCGAGACGGTCGCCCCCGCGCCGCCCGGGGTCGCGACCTGCACGTTGCGCGACCCCGTGGACAGGATCACTTGGTCGGGGTCCGCGTAGCGTTCCACGCGCCCGACGAGCGCGACGAGCGACGCGACCTGCACGCGCGCGATGCCTAACAGCCCGTACCACGTCGAGTGGCCGTCGCTCCCGACCGGGCGGGCCTGCGTGCCCAGGTCCGCCTCGCCGAGCAGCGTGAGGCGGCCCGCCGTGACCTTCGCGCCGACGCCGTTGAAGGTGCGCAGCCGCGTCCCGGCCTCGTCGCTGAACAGGTCGTAGTAGCTGAACGTGGTGCTGGCGTTCGGCGTGTAGTCGAGCCGCACGCCCGCGCCCTTGCCCGAGTTGTTCTCCGAGATGTTCTGCCACCCGTTCACGACGTCGAGCCGCGCCGTGAGCGTCGGGCTCACCGTGTAGATCGCGCGCACGCCCGCCGAGTAGTAGGGCGAGTATTCGGACGCCAGGCCGCGCGAGTACGTGAGCTGGTCTCGCGAGACGAAGCCTTCCATGCCCGTGTTCGAGAAGAAGATGCCGCCGTCGATCCAGAGGTTCTTCCCGAGCTTCACGCCGGCGAACGCCTCCTGCAGGTACTGCTGCACGCTCGGCCCGCTGACCTGGCCGACGCGCGCCTCGCCGAAGTAATTGCTCTGCACGCTCGTGCCGAACTGCGCGGCGAGCCGCCCGTGGTAGCGGGGCGCGTCGAGCTTAGCTTCGACGTAGGCGAGGTTGATGTTGAACTCGTTGTGGCGGGCCGGCTGCGTGGTGAACAGCGCACCGCCCGCGAATGAGCGGTCGATCGTGGGCGGGCGGCCGAAGTCGTACGCGTAGTAGCCGTCGACGAACGCGCCGAACGAAATCTTCGGCGTGGTGTCGGCCGGGGTGGGACCTTTCGACGCGGAGTCGGGTTTCGCGGCCGAGTCGGGCCTGGTCGCGGCGGGCGGGGCGGTGGGTTGCTGAGCCGCCGCGGCGGACGCGGTCAACGCTGCAGCCAGTATGGCGACCGCCGCGCGCGACGGGTTCTGAACGACCGCGAGGAGGGACGGCACGAGCATGAGTCGGGTGCGAGGGGGAGGACCGGCGTGCGTAACACGCGTGACCGCGGGGGAGAATGAACCCCGCCGCGCATCCGGTGCCAGGGCGCCGCGGGGTGGCGCCGGTCAGCGGGCCGCCGGTCAGCGGGCCGGGGCCGCGGGTGTGCGCGCCGGGAACGCGGAGTCCACGGCGATGTTGAGCAGGAGCACGTTCACGCGCGGGTCGCCGAGGAGCCCGAACTGCCGCCCCGCCGTGTGCGCGTCGACGACGCGCTGCAGGGCCGCGGGCGTTGCGCCGCGGGCGCGCGCTACGCGCGCCACCTGCAGCCGCGCGTTCGCCGGCGAGACGTCCGGGTCGAGCCCCGACCCGGAGCTGGTCACCATGTCGGCGGGGATCCGCCCGCGCGTGGCGCCGGCGTCCTTCACGACCTCGGCGACGGCCTGCGCGACGAGCGTGTCGGCCAGCTTGCGGTCGGTCGGGCCCTTGTTCGTGCCCGACGACAGCGTGTCGTCGTACCCGTTGCCGGCCGCCGACGGGCGCGGGTGGAAGTACTCGGGGCGCGTGAACGGCTGCCCGATCAGCGCGCTCCCGACGACGCGGCCGTTGACGCTGACGAGCGAGCCGTTCGCCTGGCGCGGGAAGATGATCTGCGCGAGGCCGGTCACGACGCCCGGGTAGATGAGGCCCGTGAGCACGCAGAGGAGCAGCGTCATCAGGAGGGCGGGGCGGAGCTGGTTCTTGAGCATGGGAGGCAGGCGGGTGAGACGAACCGCTCAGACGAGTCGCAGCGCGACGAGCAGGAGGTCGATGAGCTTGATGCCGACGAACGGCACGATCAGCCCGCCGACGCCGTACACGAGGAGGTTGCGCCGCAGGATCGCCCCGGCCGGCGCCGGCCGGTACGCCACGCCGCGCAGCGCGAGCGGGATGAGCGCGACGATGATCAGGGCGTTGAAGATGATGCTCGCGAGGATCGCGCTGTCGGGCGAGTGCAGCCGCATCAGGTTGAGCGGGCCCAACGCGTTCCGCGCGCCGTAGACGGCGACGAAAATCGCCGGCAGGATCGCGAAGTACTTCGCGACGTCGTTCGCGATCGAGAACGTGGTGAGCGACCCGCGCGTCATGAGCAGCTGCTTCCCGATCTCGACGACCTCGATCAGCTTGGTCGGGTTGGAGTCGAGGTCGACCATGTTCCCCGCCTCCTTCGCCGCCTGCGTGCCGCTGTTCATCGCCACGCCCACGTCGGCCTGCGCGAGCGCCGGCGCGTCGTTGGTGCCGTCGCCCGTCATCGCGACGAGCTTGCCGCCCGCCTGCTCGCGCCGGATGAGCGCCATCTTGTCCTCCGGCTTCGCCTCGGCGAGGAAGTCGTCGACCCCCGCCTCGCGCGCGATCGCGGCCGCGGTGAGCGGGTTGTCGCCGGTGATCATCACCGTGCGGATGCCCATCGCGCGCAGCCGGTCGAAGCGCTCGCGCATGCCGCCCTTGACGATGTCCTTGAGGTAGATCACGCCTAACGCCCGCGCGCGGCCGCCGTCGACCTCGGCGACGACGAGCGGCGTGCCGCCGTCCCGCGCCACGCGCTCCACCGTCGCGGTCATCTCCGCGGGCGCCGCCGTGCCGTGGTCGGCCAGCCAGCGCGCCACCGACTCGCCCGCGCCCTTGCGGACCTCGAGCCGCCCGGACCCGGCACCCAGGTTGACGCCGCTCATCCGGGTCTGCGCGGTGAACGGGACGAACTCCATCTCGCCCTGCCCGTCGCCGTCCGCGCCGACCTCGCGGCCGCGGAGCCCGTACTTCTCCTTCGCCAGCACGACGACGCTCCGCCCTTCCGGCGTCTCGTCGGCGAGCGAGGAGAGCTGCGCGCGGTCGGCCAGGTACGACTCCTCGACGCCCGGCATCGGGTAGAACGCCGCCGCCTGGCGGTTGCCTAACGTGATCGTGCCGGTCTTGTCGAGCAGGAGCGTGTTCACGTCGCCCGCCGCCTCGACCGCGCGGCCGCTCGTCGCGATCACGTTCTGCTGGATCATGCGGTCCATCCCCGCGATGCCGATCGCCGAGAGCAGCCCGCCGATCGTCGTCGGGATGAGGCAGACGAGGAGCGCGATAAGCACCGGCACGCTCACCGGCGCGCCGGCGTAGACCGCGAACGGCGCGAGCGTCGCGACGGCGAGCACGAAGACGATCGTGAGCCCCGAGAGCAGGATCGTGAGGGCGATCTCGTTCGGCGTCTTCTGCCGGCTCGCGCCCTCGACGAGCGCGATCATGCGGTCGATGAACGTCTCGCCCGGGTTGGCCGCGATGCGCACGACGAGCCAGTCGGAGAGCACCTTCGTCCCGCCGGTGACGGCCGAGCGGTCGCCGCCGCTCTCGCGCACGACGGGCGCGCTCTCGCCGGTGATCGCGCTCTCGTCGACCGACGCGACGCCCTCGACCACCTCGCCGTCGCTCGGGATCACGTCGCCGGGCACGAGCGCGACGAGGTCGCCCTTTCGGAGCGTCTCCGCGCCGACGAGCGTCGTGCGCGCGCGGTCGACGGGGCCGTTCGGCGCCGCGTCCGCGAGCTTCCGCGCGTGCGTCTGCGTGCGGCTCTTCCGCAGCGTGTCGGCCTGCGCCTTCCCGCGCCCCTCGGCCATCGCCTCCGCAAAGTTGGCGAAGAGGACGGTGAACCAGAGCCAGACCGCGAGCTGGAGGGTGAAGCCGACGCTCGGACGGTGTGCGGCGAGGTCGCGCGCGAGTACGACCGTGGTGTACGCGGAGCCGACGAGGACGACGAACATGACCGGGTTCCGCACCATGTGGCGCGGGTCGAGCTTGCGCACGGCGTCGCCTAACGCGCGGCGGACGATCGGCGGGTCGAAGAGCGGCCGCTGCCGCGCCTCGGGCTGCCGCGTCCGCGCGACCGGCGCGCCGAGGCGCGTGGGGGGCGGCGCGGG
>JAABUZ0100008878.1_pt1 | contig 11675 bp, 12 predicted proteins | sample 5562091 | NCBI WGS metagenome assembly JAABUZ01 (sample SAMN12813069, study PRJNA571459) | rock metagenome | isolation source: Antarctica rocks | place: Antarctica: Victoria Land, Linnaeus Terrace sud | collected 2015-12-21
TGGGGACCGCCGGCACCGCGACCGTGCTCACGTTGATTTATGGCAAACGGGCGCTCCCGCTCGTGGGCTTGATCCCGCTCGTCGCCTGGTCCCGGTATGTGCTCGACCATCACACGCCCGCCCAGGCCCTCGCCGGCGCCGCCCTTGGGGCGGCCGCGCCACTGATCGTGTTCCAGACGATGGACCCACTACCCAGAGCCTAGCGTCCATGTCCCCCACCCCGGTCGCGCTGGTGCGCGCCGCGCGCCTGGCGCACCTCTGGATCAAGAAGGGCGCGCGCCACCGTCGCGTCGGCGTAGCGATCCGCGTCGGCGATGGTCCCCGCGTCGAGGGCCACGCTCCCGTCCAGCAAGGTCTCGCGGAGCGCGTGTGCGGTCGCCTCTGGGTGCGCAAGGGCTACGTCACGGAGCGCCGCGGCGTCCACCTGGTCGAGCAGGATCTGGGGGCTCGCCGCCCGCACGTCGTCGACCCGCCGCCGGAACTCCGCAGCAAGCGCGTCGCCTGGGTCCGGCGACGGGGGATGCGGCCCTGCCACATTATGTGGCACGGCGTCGAGCGCGCGCTCCTGCGCGGGCAGTGACTCCAGGAACTCGGTCATGTGCGTGCGGAACGCATCCGGCGTGATCTTGAGCGCCTCGCCAGCGGCGACGCGCGGCAGGATTTCCTCCAGCGCCACCGTAAGCTGGGCGCCGCTGATCTGGCCCGCCTCGACGAGGGCGCGGACATCGGCGTAGTCGCCGGCGCGCCCACGGGCGATCTTGGCCAGCGCGGTCGAGACCGGATCAAAGGCGTACAGGTCGAGGCTCCCCTGGCGACCCAGGTAGCGGTGGCGCTCCTCGGCGCCGCGCGGGAGGGGGATGAAGTCAGCCGGCGACACCACCTCGATGGCCATGTTCAGTTCGCGGCCGAGCCGGCGCACGACCTCGCCGAAGCGATCCTGGGACGCCGGCAGGACGCGCGTCGTGAGATCCACGTCCTTGGTCAAGCCCTTAAGCTACTGATAGAGCAGGCCCGTCCCTCCGACCAGGTAGACGCTGCCCTGCTCCCGATACGCGCGGCCCAGCCGGGTCAAGAATTGCTCCAACCGCGCGGGCGTGACGGGATCGTACAACGACACGCCCTACCCCCTCGCTCCGACCATGACCTGCTCGAAGGCCGCGACGCCCAGCAACTCGCGCAAGGCGTGCCGAGCCACGTCCTCCCAGCCGTCCACGTAGTCGACCGTCCGCAGACGACCCCGCACGAGGCGTTGCGCCGCCGTGAGCAACGCCCGCCCGTCCTCTTCCTCTGGCGACGGCAGATCGTACGCGGCGACGAGATCGCCGACGTCGATCGCCGCGTCGTCGGGCCGCGCGCGCGCCCATGTCGCCGCGTGCTCCCGCTGCAACGCGGCCGCGGCGAGCAGCCGCGCTAGAAGGCTCATCCGCGCTGGGCTATCCGGTGGGAGCACATCCATCACCTCACGGACGGCGGCCGCGTCCTCGGGGTGGCGCAGCAGCAGAGCGATGAGCGCGTCGCGCAGGCGGGGCTCCGGCGCGCGCGCCACGTCCAGGATCAGCAGGCGCAGATCGACGTCGGCCGGCCTGCGGTAGGGCGACGGACGGCCGTAGTCCGCGCTCCCGCCGCCCAGGTGCGTCACATCATGGACGGCCAGGCGATCCACTAGATCGTCCCACACGGCGGGATCGAGCCGGCGTCCCTGACAGGCCAACGTATCCATGAGGTCATCGTAGGGCAGCGCGTCGCGTCCCTTGTGCTCCATAGGGGTATCCTCCTCCAGACTTCTATCATCACTGTACCGCGCCGGCCCGCCACACCGCCGAGCGGGAGATCGATCAACGCGGCCCCCGTGGGGGAGAAAGATGCGGCTCCGCCGCCGGCGACGGGGCTGTTGTTGCCCTCTGTGAACGCGCATTTCCGCACGGGGGCGGCGTCCTTTTCCCTGCCCCGCAGGGGCGGCGTTGATCGTGGTGGTGGGCTGGTTTTCCACAGGTTGGGTCCGCCTACTACTAGGTACACATAACTACAGGTTTTACTATAGGTATATAAATAAGGTATGCGGCGGCGAAACGCCACCGTTTATGCGTGACTCCATGGGTGAGAGCGCCACCGTTTATGCGTGAAAAAGCGCCACCGTTTATGCGTGGATAAGTGGGCTGGAACGGGGCTTATCCACCGACTTGTCCACTGTGTCGGAGGGGGTTAGGAGCGCCGCGGGATGTGCGGCTGGCCAGGTGCGATCAGTAGGCCCTCGGACGTCGTCGCGACGGGCGCGGGATAGATCAACAGCACCTTCCGCAGCGCCTTGAGGAAGTGTTCGCGGAACGCCCGGGTCCGCTTGTACTCGGCGCCGAACTGCAACTCCAACGACCCCCATGGCACGATCGTTGACCGCTTCAAGTAGCTCATGCGATAGGTGAGCCAGATATAGATGTCGATCGACAGGGGTGAGCGCGTGAGGGCCTTGAGGACGGTCAGATCGAGGGGAACCGGTCGGGTCACGATTTCATCGAAGAACCGTTCGCTTAGGGTCACGGTGGACTTCCACAAGGCCGCCTGCTCGGGCCGCTTGGGGTCCCAGAAAAGAACGGACTGGTCGGCGATGCGAAAGCCGGCGTCAGCGACCATGTTGGGCTGCTCGTAGCTCACCGCGACGCTGGAACTGAACAGCCGGCGCAACTGCTCGCGCAGGCGCGTGATGCTCCCCCAGCGGCCGCCCGTCGGGACGAGGTCCAGTTTGCGCATGAACTCGCTGAGTGACTCGCCGAGGATCAGGTCGCGCTGCTTGGTCCGCACGGCCTCGGTCGTGACCCACGCCAGCAGTAGGCGTGGGATGGAGCCGTAGGGCAGGCCGATGCTCTGCGGCTGCCCGTCCGGGCCAATCACCCAGCTGGGCTGCATGACGAGCGAGAGCGCGCCGTTGCGGCGCCCCCAGGCGGGGACAGGGCCGGGATCGCTGTGCGGGATCGTCGCCTGAACCAGGAGGCGCGCCATAAACCCCAACTCGGCGTCATGATCGTCGTCGAAGGCAAGGTCAAGCCATCGATTCCCGGCCATCTTCTGGCGGGACACCGGCAGGATCAACCGGGCCTCGGGCTTTTTGTCCATGGCGCTCCTCCCCTGCTCTGAAGATACCCAATCGACACGCGCCGCCGCGTGCATTGTCAGCGTTGCCGTCGTGCCGCACCACTGTTCCACGGTGTGTGACATAGCATGGAGGCGCCCCGTCGACAGATTGTAACCACGGCGTGGTTACAATCGCACGGCCGCGTGGTTCGTGGTTCGCTCCCCCGCAGTCATAGCTCCCGGTCGGCTAGCGCTTCCAGGCGCTCCTTGATCGTCTGCTCGGTCGGTAGACGGACCTGGTACTCCGCGACGAAGACGCGCTCTTCCAGGCCGGCCAGCGCGTAGCGCACCTCGTCGCGGCCGGCGCTCTCGCACACGACCAGGCCGATCGTCGGCTTCTCCCACGCGTGGCGCGGCACGCGTTCGCGGTAATACGAGACGTACTTGTTCATCTGGCCGACGTAGGCATCTCTGAACGGACCGAGCTTCAAATCACACAGCACGGTCGCCGGAATGTCCCTGTTGTAGAGCTCTAGGTCTACGCTGTGGTACTGGCCGTCGATGACGATCGTCTGCTGGCTCTTGCGGACGTAGAACCCCGGCCCCAGCTCTTCCAGGAAGCGTTGGAAGGTAGCCAGCAGCGCTCCCTCAAGCTGGGCTTCGTCGAAGCCGGCCGACAGGCCCGGTACCGTGAAGCTGTACAGGGTGCGGAAGGCGTCCTCCGGCCGCAGCGCTGGCGCCTCCGGCGACGCGACCACGACCGGACGCGGCCCCTGTAGGACGCGCACATAGAGGCCGCCCTTGATCTGTTCCTCTAGTTGGCGCACGCTCCAGGCGTTGCGCGCGACCTCGGCCTCGTAGAACTCCCGTTCGGCGCGATCCTCGATCGCGGCCAAGACCTCGTAATGGCTCCAGGCAATCTGCGTGTTGAGCGCGGCAACGATCGGGTATGCGCGGTAGAAGCGCACGATGCGCGCGAGCATTTGCCGCGTCATCTTGAGGTCCCGCGCGAGCTGCTCGACGACGCGCGCGCCGTAGTCCGCCCGCTCCTTGTGCTCCAACTCGGCCCGGACGATGCGCTCGCCAACCTGCCAGTACGCCTGGACCTTAATGTTGTCGACGGTCTGGTAGGCGCGGTTACGGGCCGCCTGCAGCAGCCCGCGCACCTCACCCAAGAGCGCATCGTATCCATCGGGACGCGTCACGTCGTTCATCTGGTCGCCTTCCGCTCGCGGTCCTCCAGCCAGGCCAGGTCCGCGCGCAGGATGCGCAACACCGTGGCATGGTCGGCCTCGTCGAGCTGCCGCGGGTCGCCGTCCCGACCTTCCCGAAGCTGGATAATGCGCAAGTCGCGCAGGCGTACGGGCGGCGCGTCGGTCGCCGGCGTCGCCGCTGCGGCCATGGCCAGGACCTCGGCGCGCTCGGCTGCCAGGCGCTCGCGGTCCGCCGGCGTCAGCGGGAGGTCGTCGTCGGCGCCCCACCCCTCCTCCTGGTCCTGGTCGGTGCCGTCGTCAGGCGGCGCGCCAGCCCGGCGCGCCGGGCCTGGTGGATCGGTCGAGGCGGTCTGCGCGGGCGTCACAGGTAATTCCTGGGGCGCATACGTTGTTGGCCTTATCATCTCGTCGCGCCCCTCAGCAGCGCCCTCAGCGCCTCGTAGGGGGTCGGTCAGGGGCGCGAGTGTCGCCGGATGATCCGCCGTGGGGGGCGCGGCCTCCGAACGTGGGCGCCGCGCGTGCACGTCCCTGACCCGGATGCGCTCACCGGCTGCAGCGCGCGCCAGCAGGTCCGCGCGCGCCCCCTCGTCGTCCAGGTCGGCGATCTCCATTGCGACGGTCGGGCCGAGCGTACCATCCCGCACGGCCGCTTCGATGCGCGGGTCCCCGATCAGCTTGAGCTTGTTGTCCGCGTAGTTGTGGGCCTTACCCAGGCTCTCGGAGAGGGCGCGCCGTGACAGGTCGGGGTGGCGTTCCAGCATGCGGCTGAGCGCGTAGGCCAGCTCGATATCCGTGAGGTCTTCGCGCTGGATGTTCTCCGTTAAGGCGATCTCCTCCATCGCGTCGTCGTCGAGGTCGCGCACGTCGCACGGCACCGTGGTCAGTCCGGCGAGTTGGGCCGCGCGCCAGCGGCGTTCGCCGGCCGCGATCTGGTACGTGTCCCCGGCGCCCAGCTCGCCGGGTGCGCGCCGCACGAGCAGGGACTGGAGCACGCCGTGCCGCGCGAACGACCGGCCCAGCTCCGCGAGCGTCGCGGGGTCGAACTCCGTCCGCGGCTGGAACGGGTTGGGTGAAAGCCGCGCCACGTCTATCTGCACGGGCGCGGCCGGCGCGCCGCCGACGGGGGGCGCGCCGAACAGCGCGTCGAGCGAGCGCCGCACGGGCTGACCGGTACGGCTAGCCATGCGCCACCTCCACAACCTCCACGGCCGCAGGCGTCGGCGCCGCGAGGCCCCACGCCACCATGAGCCGGTCGGTCAACTCCTCGTAGGCCTGCGTCGCGGGGCTGCGCCGATCGTAGAGCGGGGGTGGGACCCCGGCCGCCACCGCGTTGCGCGCCGCCTCGACGTAGGGCACCTGCCCCAGGATGGTCAGCCCGCGCGCCTGCGCCTGGCGCTCCAGTTGGGGCATGTACTCGCGGTCGTGCGTGGTGCGCGGCCGGGTGAGCGTGGCGATCAACCCGGTGATGCGTAAGTTCGGGTTGACCCGGCGCGTCCGGACACGGTCGATGGTGCGCAGGAACAGTGAGAGGCCGCCGACGCCGAGGTAGTCCGGCGGGACGGGGATCACGACCGCGTCAGCGGCGGTCAGCGCGTTGATGACCAGCAGGCTGAGCGCCGGCTGGCAGTCGATCAGGATCACGTCATAGCGGGCGGCGGCCGGAGCGAGCACGTCGGCGAGCACGTATTCACGTCGCTCGGCGTGCAGCAGCGCCAGGTCCGCCGCAGCCAACTCCAGGCTCGACGGCAGGAGATCGAGCCCTGCCGGCTCCAGGGGCCGGATCAGTGGGGCCAGATCGCTGCCGGCGCCGGTTTCCAGCAGCGGCTGTATGGCCGTCCAGATCGACGGCGCGCCGTCGTCGGCCGGGACGCCGGTGGCCAACGTGAGCGAGCCCTGCGGGTCGAAATCGACCAGAAGCACGCGCAGGCCACGCTGGGCCAGGAGTGCCCCGATAGACCAGGTGGTCACCGTCTTCGCACTGCCGCCCTTGTGGTTGGCGATGGCGACGATCTTACTCATGCTGTGCCTCCTCCCTGTACTCATCCGTGCGGGGGTGTCGTGATCCCCTTACCCTTTACCCTTGTCGCGGTGCGTCCCGGTATGGGAAGTGGAGCCGCTCGACGTTAGCGCGTTTGGTGGCCTCGCCGCGACGGTCGTAGCGTGCCGTCGTGACGGGGCTGGCGTGCCCCGCGAGGGCCTGCGCCCCCGACAGATCGACGCCGGCGTCGAGCAGATCGCCGACGAAAGTCCGCCGCAGATCATGCGGCGAGAGCGGGTCGATGCCGGCCTCCCCGGCGCGCTTGGTCAGCGTGCCGTAGATCGCCTGCGGCGTCAGGCCCACGTCGCCGACGGGATACGCCTGCCGGCGCCGACCCCGCCGATCGGTCGGGCTCGCTTCGTTGCCCCCGACGCGGCCGCCCTTGTTGATGGGGACGAAGAGATAGCCAGCCCCGTCGCCGCGCAGCGCGAGCCAGGCGTCCAGCGCTGCGGCCGCGTCGGCGGTGAGTGGGACCAAACGCTCCTTGTTGCCTTTCCCCGCACGGATGCGCAGGGTCGGCGGCCGGCGGGTGTAGTCGGCGAGCGCGAGCGCGGCCACCTCGGCGCGGCGCAGCCCGCCGACGTAGAGCACGGCCAGGATCGCGGCGTCGCGGACGCCGGCCGGCGTGTCGTCCTCCTGGCACGCCGCGACCAGGGCGCGCAGCTCCTTCATGGACACGTCGCGCCCGGCGGGCAGTCGCGAGCCTCGCGCGGGCTTGACCTCTGCGATCTGCCGGTACTCCTCCGCAGTGAGCAGGTTGTAGGTGCGCGCCTGGCGCAGCACGCCGCGCAGCGCGGCCAGCGTCAGATTGACCGAGGCGGGCGCCTTACCGTCACGGACCAGACGGTTGCGGATATGCTCGACGTGCGGCGCGCGCAGGCGATGCCAGGGCATCTCATTAGGCGGGACGCCGGCGATGCGGGCCACGGCGCGCAGGCGCTCCCGCACGACCTGCTGGCTGCGCGGTGAGAGCGAGTCGAGGTACGCTGCTACCGGATCGCGCAGCGGCTGCAGCGCGCCCGGCGCGCCGTCAAGGATGGCCAGCGCGTCGTCGATCAGCAGGGCGGCGGGCAGCGCACGCTCGGCCGCGCCCGCGGTCGTCGCAACGAGGGCAGTGCCCCCAGGTTTGCGCCCCGTCGGTGTCGGCCTCGTCATGCTTGCACCTCCCCTCGCCCCTCTACGGCCTCCGGCCGTACACCGCCCCCTACGCAACACCGCCCCCTACGCATGTGAGGATCGTATGGGCTCATACAGGGCGGTCGCCGATTGGGCACTCCCGCGCCTGCTCCAGCGCCCCGCGCACTTCCCATACCGCGCGCCCCATGGGCCATCCCGCCATGTCGGCGATCGCATACCTCCGGCTCAAGAGGCTTACGATGCGATACCCCACGAAGTAGCCGGCGCGCATCGGCACCCCGTCAAGCCGCCTGGCCTCGTTCGCGTAGAAATAGCCCGCGAAGCGTGCCTCATCCATCGCATCCAGGTCCTCCAGGAGCCGGCGCCGCAGGATAGGCCACTGCCGTTCGCACTCGGCGACCCATGCGGCGCAGGGCTGGCCTTGTGGCGTGCGCTCCCAGTCGAACCAGAGCAAGCCGGCCTCACTGGCCCCCGGGACGGCCACGCCGGAGGCAAAGACGGCCACCCCTTCCAGGAACAGCCCCGCGCCGACCACTGTCGTGTCGAGGTCGATCGCCGTCCGCCGACTGTGGAAGGCGTGGGCGGCCTCGTGGGCCACCGTAATGTCGAAACCCTGCTTCGTCGCCTCGACTTCCATGGCGACGAAGCAGGTCGCGCGGTCGTGCAAATAGGTCGCCCAGGCGTTCGACATGAACAGGTGTCCGTTGTCGTAAAGGTTGCGCCTACTCCACCCTCAGCAGCCTCTCGTTTGCCAGAAAGGTTGCGCCGTTTGTGACACAAAGGTTGCGCTCATATGGACGTTTTGCCAGAAAGGTTGCGCCGGCGTTCAATAGCCTGCACAACGGAATGGTAAGATCGGCCGTCACACGATTCCTGCGATAACAATTAAGCAAGCAGCCCTTAATCGGGGCCTTTTCCACGCCTGGAGTGACACTTATTCCTGCGATAATAACCATTCTCACAGGAACCCATCCAGCGGACACATAGAGCCGGATGACGATTGGCTCAACCTTTGTGGCACGTCGGCGCACGCTTTGTGGCAGAAACCTCAATCTTTGTGACAACGTACAACAGGCCCACCATCAGCAGATAGCGCACGTCGTCGTCGCGCAGCCCAAAGAGGGCGGCGCAGCGCGGGGTCGTGCGGCCGATGCTGCCCTCGATGAGGGGCACGCGCGCGCGGATCGCGGGCGCGACTGCGGGGAAACGCCCCAACGCCGCGTCTAACCGCTGGGGATCGCCCCATGTGCGGTAGTACACGTCGAAGACAGCGCGATGCTGGCCCTCATAGAGAGCGTGCCAGAGCCGCCTCTGCTCCTCCAAGGGGCAGGCCTGCGCTTGCTCCCAAAAGGCAAGAAAGCTTGGGCAGATGTTCTCGACGTCCACCGCGCCATCCCCTCCTACGGTTTGACGGGGCCGCCCCTACACGCGCGCGCGAGGCCGCTGCTCGTCCCCCTCACAATAGCATATGCTAATGGTCCTTAGCGCAACCTATCAACAGGGGACACACAAAAGGCCAGGCGCGGTGATCCGTCGCTCCGCCCTGGCCTGCCCCTGTCAGTCGACCATCGACCATCTCCGCGCCCCGCCTGTCTATATCCGCGACTCCTCTCGCCTAGCTAACCACTACATGGGGCGAGGCGCCGCGCTGGCCCACCGCGCTCACGCGCCCTATGGCCCATCAGCGTAGACAACGATACCTAGTTCTTTCCTGCGTCGTCACCCGGCTCCGGCGCGGAGGGCTGCTGTGCGGCGATCGTAAAGAATTTAAGGACGACCGCCACGCAGATCCCTATGGCGGAAGCGCAGATCCTTGCCTATGCCGCCTGAGCAGCCCACAGATTCTGGTCACACCCCAATGAAATAGCCGTAGCACTACCTGTTTCGCACCCTATGGAACCGGCTTCGCACACCCTCACCCTTATGCCTGTGTTAACCTATTAACGGTTGGACGCATCGCTGAGGCTTCGTCACATACAACACGTGATTATGCCCATCCAGGGCCCGAATGACTTGACCATTTGTACATGCCGCCAAGGCGATGAAGAAGCTATTCCGGACTACAATAGGGGAGAAAACCCGCCCCTTGTTGACAAATTGCACAGCGCGCACCCCACTCACGGTGCGCCCATAAACAACGTGAATGCTGTGCTGATTGTGGGATGCGTCGCCGTATCGCGCATCGAGGGGGGAGTGTAGAGAGAGACAACTCGCGCTCACCCCCTCGCCGCCGCTACTCCAGTGATTCTGTTCGTAGAACGCCGGTATCACGATCTCTCCTACACAGCCGTGTCGGGGGTGACGCAGCGCATACATGGCAACGATGAAGGCGACGTTATTTCGTTGAGCTACGCCGAGCAAATGCCCATGGACAACTGCTGGTTGCAAGGAAAAGGAATTGGACCCCACATCACGCGAGGAGATGCGCGTGAGTGCTTGATCGACCAACCCCTTGAAAACACCGTCAGTGGCGGGCCAAACCCTACTATCTGCGCGAATGGGCGCCACAATAGAGGACACACTAGTAGCTAGGATGCAGAAGGCAACGAAACGAACGATTGACACCCTACCATGTCCCATCTAAATTCGCTAGCTCCATTGCTTCATGTAAATGGAAAGCACTAAAGGGCCGAAGCGGATGTGCGCGTTTGTTTTATATCGCGTCACAGATGCACACGCAGGCGAGCGGGGGTCTTATTTCTATCGAACAGACGCTGGAGCGTTATCGTCGCGAATAAGGTGCGAGAAAAACTGGTGGGCGCGAGTTGCTCAATGGTCGGGAATTTTGTGATCTCGTTAGGATTGTGATTTGCCTCGACTTGGACAGGGAGACCGGCCGCGTTGAGCCAAATGGTTCCGACGAGCCCATCCGATGATGTGGCGTCGAAGCGGCGTACCGCCACCCCATCCAGGGTGTCTTGAACGATATTGCTCCCCGCTTGTTTGAGGTATCCCGCGTATTCGGCACCCATTCCAGCCAGCGAACTCTCTCCATTGAACCAAAAGCCATCCGGTATGTGACCATCGGGGAAACGAATCGTGTGCGCCTTCGTAACCCCGTTTACCACGCCGGTCACAACGTCAGTGCCGGTCACAACGTCGGTGGCGATGAAGCTGCCGTCGTCCTGTCTGATCTCGTTGCTAGCTAACAGGACAGTACCCTGACTATCCTTGCTAATCCACTTGCTCAGCCCATCCGCCGTAGACGTCCACGATTCGAACTCGGTACCGTTAGGTGCTATTTGCACGATATGGAGGACGGGGCCGATTAAGGCATCATTGTGCAGGGGAGTGAACGTAGGCCGATGGGCTGCTTGCACAGAAACGGCCCCGATGAGCACTCCGATTAGAATGCTAACGCCTGTGAGTAGATGCACCTGTCGACGATAGTAATAGCTTAATCGCATGGTTGCTCCTCCATGTTCAGGGCGACCTACTACCGACACCCGGCGAGCGCGGCCGGCCACCGACTAGCAAGTACCGCTCATACCCGTCGGCTCGTTGCTGAAACAACTGATATATTGCCCAGACCAATAACTGATGTAATAGTAAGTGGGATTCGGGGTGTAGGGGTGGTAATGGAGGAACGCGTCGTATCCATTTTGATCACACCGCCCCCCTCCTACGTATGAGTAGAATCCATAGTGGGCAGGCTCGCCGTACCCATTGGGGTTGACTACATCCTCAATCTGAGCTCCGCATGGCGCGTATGCGCCTGTATTTAGACTCCCATTATCGTCGTAGGGATAGACATCTCGATGCATATAGTATGTTGAACCGGCTAGGTCGCCGGGATTCACTTCGGCGGGTGCGTCCACATACAGAAGGCCGTTCTGGACAAAAATATTTAGCCCATGGTTGCAATAGGACAGCCCCGAGCAATCTGCTGAGACACGAATAGGTGCTGCGGAAAATGCCAATCCTAGGATCGCTAGAGCGATAGCCAATCGTGCAAAGCGTCCCATTTGTCGTGCCCCCTCGTAGACGCTAACTGTCCAACGCTACGGCAAACCACTGATGGAGGAGTGCTGTGCCCATCCATGCCCAGCGAATTTGAATTATGGTAATCGTACAAGACCTGGGCATAATAGTCAAGGCCCAGTAATAGCTAGGGTGCGCCCCACGATTGATGCTGTTGGTAAATGGGGCGGGTGAAAACCGTGGTCAGGCCGCAGCGGGAAGACGGGCAAAAGCGGACGTTCTGGTCTTGGCGAACGGTG
>JAABUZ0100008883.1_pt1 | contig 11671 bp, 11 predicted proteins | sample 5562091 | NCBI WGS metagenome assembly JAABUZ01 (sample SAMN12813069, study PRJNA571459) | rock metagenome | isolation source: Antarctica rocks | place: Antarctica: Victoria Land, Linnaeus Terrace sud | collected 2015-12-21
TTCGCCCCTCCTTCGACCAAGTGGAGAGGGCCATTGACCGCTGGATCGATCAGGCCAAACTCGCCGCGTAAACTTGACTCATTCGCACGATATTTGCCCCCTTGTAGGAGTCTAGTGGAAAGGAATCTCAACATGGCCGCTCGAATCGCACATCACAATGATTGCGACCTCCCAGTCAATGATGCATGTGTGAGCGACGGCAACAGGTCAACATCTTGCGCGCCGCGAACGATGCGCCCATCCGATGAAACGTCAGCGCCGTCAAGCATCGCGCAACGTACCAAACGTTATCTCTCGACCAAAGGTATCGTGGTCTCGGCAAGTTACCTGCAAGCCTTCGCCCAACAACTTACCGACTGCCAGCGCCGAGAACAAGCGCGGAAAAGGTTTATGTCCAGCCGCGTGACACGAGCGCCACTGGACATGTTGCGCCTGATCCATGCAGCAATGGATTCGGATGAACCGTTTGCTCGTGATGAGGCTCTGTGGCGCATCTTCGTTGCCGCACACTTCGGCTATCCGTCATCTGGAGATGCGCAAAGTACATCGAGCGCTGGGCGCTTTCTCTGCGCCTTTGGCGAGGAGCCCTATTGGACCTGGTCTAGTATCTCGGTCGATCTTCCCGTTTTCGCCTCGTGGCTACAGGCGCACGAGGTCGAGTTCCAGACGCTGAAGTACGGCAACCATCGCAAGTTCGAATCGAAGCATGCGCACGACATCTACGCCGTCATCGCCAGCTTCGTGACTTGGGTGCATGCACATGGCGGCACACCGACTGCAGCTTTTAGCGTGCCGAACCACAGCGATCCGCACGAAGTCTTCCGGTTGTTGTACGAACGCATGAGGACCATATATCGCTTCGGCCGCACCGCCCGTTTCGACCTACTCACCTTTGCCACGGATGTCGGCGCTTTGAGCGCCGAAGCCGATTCCTGTTACTTAAGCGGGGCTACCGGACCATACCACGGCGCTGTACTCCTATGCGGGAACCGTCCGATAGCGGAGTTCACAGCTATCGTTGATGACTTGGCACGCACCCTCGGCGCGACCATGGGCGCCATGGAAGACACTTTGTGCATCTGGCAGAAGTGATGTAAGATCACTACTACGGGTGACCCATGCGACAGAGTCGCGCGGCGTCTGAGCGCACGTAGTAAACAACGGAGCGATACCAGAAGTAGCAGGGAAGGGCGTAACCAGAGGGAGATGCAGCGGGGCGCCAAGATTGAGCGATGGTCGACGGGGCAGCGCGACGCTTGGTTGAGAGGCGTGAGCGGTGTTAGTGGCCCAGGGGCGCATCTACACCAAGTTATAGATGCGTATCTCTCTCGACAATGAAAGGAATCCGACGTGAAGAAGAAAGTAGCTCTCTTGCTGACCCTTGTGGTCGTCTTCATCCCCCGACAGTGGACCCCCGTCAGTGCGGGCAGCGCCGGCACGGTGCTGCCGCCCGACGCGGCCCCGCCCGCGCAGCAGATCCTGCGCCTGCCGAACAACGGTCCGGAAGGGCCGTACCTGGACGAGGACTTGACCATCTATAACCGCCAGGACGGCACCGACCTGATTCAGGAGCCGCTCGTGGTCTACGACCAGTCGACCGGCAAGCTCAATCCCGTCGCCGCCCAGAGCTGGTCCGTCTCGCCGGATCGGCTGACCTGGACGTTCACCATCCGCAAGGGCCTCGTCTGGTCCGACGGCGCGCCGCTCACGGCGCGGGACTACGCGTTCATGTTCCGCAATCAGGCGTCCCCTAAGACCGCCTACGACTTCACCTACTGGACGGAGACGGTCCAGGGCATCAAGAACTGGGCGGCGGTCAACGCCGGCAAGATGCCGGTCAGCGCCCTCGGCGTCGCCGCGCCCGACGACCATACCCTGCGCATCACGACGGACGCGCCGCGCTCGTACCTGCCGGCGGCCATGGTCTACGCCTGGGCCGAGCCCGAGCACGTGGTGGCCAAATACGGGAACACCTGGGCCACCAACCTGACCCACATGGTCTACAGCGGCCCCTACATGGCGCAGAGCTGGCAGAAGGGCGTGGCCATCACCTTCGTGCCCAACCCCACGTATCACGGCGTGCGCAAGGCGCCGTACACCAAGATCACCTGGGCCATCGCCTCCGGCAACGCCCTGGCGCAGTTCCAGACCGGGCAGGTCGACGAGACGCCCTACCTGAGCAGCGGGGACCTGCAGTTCGCCCTGCACACCCTGCCCAAGGACGTGGTCACGGCCTCGTCGTACGACGTCTGGTACCTCACCTACAACACCTATAGCAAGCCGTTCAGCGACCTGCGCGTGCGCCAGGCGTTCGACCTCGTCGTTGACCGGCAGATCCTGGCCAACAACGTGCTCAAGAACATCGCCAAGCCGAACTACTCCCTGCTGATGCCCGGCTTCCCCGGTTACGACGCGTCGATCAAGGCCCCCTACAACGTGGCGCAGGCCCAGCGTCTGCTGGCCGCCGCCGGCTACCCGAGCGGCAAGGGCTTCCCGGCTATCTCAATCTGGGTGCGCAACAACCCCAACGAGACCGGCTTCACCAGGCCGGCCGCCGAGTACATCCAGTCCGAATTCAAGAAGGCCCTGGGCATCGACATCGGCATCAAGGTGATCGACCAGAAGGTCTTCACCGACAACATCAACAAGCACCAGCAGCCGCTCTTCCTGGTCGGCTACAACTACGACTACGTCGACCCGAGCGACTTCATGGACCTGTTCGTGACCGGCGGGCGCCACGCCTGGTCCTACCAGCCGTACGACGGGACCGTGGCCGCGGCGGACCACTCCTTCGACCAGCGGCAGCGCCTGGCGCTCTACAACAAGGCGCAGCACATCCTGGCCGCCCAGGTACCGGCGTCGTTCTTGTTCGTGCCCCAATATAACTTCCTGTGGAACCCCAAGATCGCCAACCCGCCGCTGCTGCCCACCCTGACCGACGACTGGATGCTCAACACCTACGTCAGGAAGTAGGGGATGATGCCCACGGCAGAAGGGGACCGCGTGGCCGAGGCGCGCCGCGCCTTCCCCACGCTCGGGGAGATGACCTACCTCAACGTGGCCACGCACGGGCTGACCCCACAGCCCGTGCTGGACCGCTACCTGGAGCTGATCTCCCTCACGGCGCGCTACGGCCACCTGCGCTACGACGGAGAGGACCTCTCCGCCTACAGGAGGGCGCGCGCCGTGGTCGCCGGCATCCTCGGCGTCCCCACGAGCTGGCTGGCCTTCACGCGCAACGCGACCGACGGTATGAATGACATCCTGAGCAGCCTGACCTGGCAACCGGGCGACGAGGTGCTGACCTCCGACCAGGAGCATCCCGCCGTCAACTTTCCCCTGGCCTACGGCGCGCGCCGGGGGCTGTTCGCGGTTCGCACGTTCGCGGTGGACCCCGATCCGGCGGTCACGCTGCGCCACGTCGAGGAGTCCCTCACGGCGCGCACGCGGCTGATCCTGTGCAGCCATGTGAGTTCGCACACGGGCATCCGCTCGCCGGCTGCGGAGATCTGCGCCCTTGCTGGGCGACGCAACGCGGTGGGACGCGAGCGGCCCATCCTGACCTTGATCGACGGCACACAGGAACTGGGGCAGTGGCGCGTCTCCGTGCCGGCCATTGGCTGCGACTTCTACGTGACCAACGGGCACAAGTGGCTGGGCGGCCCCAAGGGCTCGGGCATGCTGGTGGTGCGGGACGGGGCGTTCGGGTTGCTGACCCCGCCCTACATGGCCGGGGGCATCGACACGGTGGAGAGCCCGGTCGAGGACATGCTGGCGCATCGCGACGCGGCGCGCCTGTTCGAGGCCGGCACGCAGAATCTGGCCGTGGTCACGGTGCTGGCCGACGCTATCGAGTGGCTGGACGGCCTGGGCTGGGAGTGGGTCGAGCGGTGCGAGCAGACCATAGCCGCGTACCTGCGCGGCCGGCTGCGCGCGCTGCCCGGCGCGCTGCTGCTGACCCCCGACGCCTGGGATCGCTCGTCGGCGATCACCTCGTTTTCCATGGACGGGCTTGACGCGCGGCGCGTCCACCAGACGCTGTGGGCGCAGCGCATCATCACCCGCTACGTCCCCGAGCGCAACGCCATCCGCATCTCAACCCCCTACTTCACGTCCGAAGAGGAGGTGGATCGGCTGATCGCGGCGGTGGGGCAAATCGCACGAGAGAAGGGATGAAATAACAATCCGTAAGCGTGCGTACGTTTTGGGACAACTGGGAGCGCGAGCATCCGCTGCGCTCCCAGAACTCTTGCGCGCCGACGACCATTCACAGACTCCTGGATGACACCCGCGCCGTGTCCCTTCATAGGGTGCGCCCGGCCCTTGCGGCTGCCGCTCTGCGCGCGACGGGGGCTGCGCGCGGTGGTCAACCGCCGCTGCTACCCGGAGGGCGGTGCGCCCGAGGACATCGCCCTGGGGCGCGTCGCCCTGGTGCTGGGGGCGCGGAGCGCGCGCCGCAGCCGAGTCTGGCGCAGGTCGCGCAGTTGGTGGGCCAGAGCCGGGCGGCGCCCGGGCACGGGTTCCGTGTCCGGGCGCGTCTGCCCCTGGAGGACACGCCGCGATGAGGACAAGCGTGAGGGCGAGGGTACTGATTGAGTGACCACAACGGAAACAGAAGACGTGGGCGCCGTCACCTGGGGATAGGAGATGTCGCCATCATGTCCGGCCCGCTACACTTAACTTAGAACGTCTATTCCACGAGTGGGCGCGCGTGACGTCGATGTCCCGGATAGCCCGACGCGCCCGACCACAGGACCACGAGGGACGAGGAGGGGAAGTGACGATGCACACGTTGCGGGAGGTGTTCCTGCGCGATCTTGCCCTGGTGTACGACGCGGAGTGCCGCGCCCTGGAGGCGCTGCGGGACCTGCGGCCGCGGGCGCATGCCGCCGGCTTCACGGCGCTGCTGCACGTGCACAAGGCGGGGGGTGACGGAGCAGGTGGCGGGCGTCGAGGGGATCTTCGCTATCCTTGGGCAGCCACCGCGGCGGGGCACGGACCGCGCGGCGGCGGCGATCGTGGCCGTGGGGGAGCGCGACCGGCGGGCGGCGGGGGAGGAGCGGGCGCTCGCGCACTGGGCGATCGCGACGATGCTCGTGCGTCTGGCGCGGGAGGCGGCCGCCCTGTACGAGGGGCTGGTCGCGGCGGCGCGGGCGCTTGGGCGCACGGCTATCTTGCCCGCGGTGCGCGCCGCGCACAAAAGGGCGGAGGGGCTGGCGCGCGAGTTGGCCAGGGAACTCCCGGCGCTTGCGGCCGCGGCCCCGCCGTCCGCCGCGGCCGCGGCCGCGGCGACGCCCCGCCGTCCCGCGACACGGCGTAGGCCGAGGCGGGACGAGCAGAGCGGCCAGGGTGGCCAGAGCGGCCAGGGCGGGCAGGCGTCTGTGCCCGCTCTGAGCGCGGAGACAGGGGCGGACCTCCGCGTGCCGGTGGTCGAGGAGACGCTGGTGGCGCGGACGCGGCGGGGCACGATCGGGCGGGTGCGGGTGCGCAAGGAGGTGGTGCGCGAGCGGGAGACGGTGACGGCGCCGCTGCGGCACGAGGAGATCACCGTCGAGCGGATTCCAATGGACCGAGCCGTCGCGCCGGGCGACGCGCCGGACGCGTTCCGGGGCGTGGACATCGATCTGCCGCTGCGCGGTGAGCGAGTGGTGGTGACCAAGCAGGCCCGCGTGGTCGAGGAGGTGCGGCTGCACAAGGAGGATGTGCTCGAGCGTCAGCGGGTAAGCGCGACGGTGCGCAAGGAGCGCGTGCGTGTGGAGGGGGCGGACGAGCGGGGGTAGGCGTGGCGGGCGGACGAGGGCGGATAGCCGCTACGAGGTCACGACGATGCGCACGGTATCGAAGGGGATATACTCCTGCCACGTGGGATAGTATGCCGCGACCGTGACGCGATACGTCCCCGGGTGCGCATAGCGGTGCGCTATCGTCCACCCAAACGCGCCCGTCCGATCTCCGAGCGTCCACTTCCACGGGTGCGCGAACGATTGTGGCGGCAGCACCCGTCCCAGCGCGCCGCGATCCTCGGTCAGGAGAACTGCCGCCTGTGCGTGGTACGGAGCGGGGAAAGAGAACGGCGCCCACGTGCGCATGTTCGCTTGTGTGTCCCTCTCCGTGGTCAGGATGGCGCGGCGTCCGTTGGCGAGGGCCGTCGGCTTCCCGTCGAGCGTGCAGGCGCTTGCCGCGTGTGAAGGCGGCGAGAGGGCGCCGAGCGGCAGGCCCAACGGGGCCAGGATGAGCGCGGTCGCCGCCCATGATAGCCGTTTGCCCCCACGCATCTTCGCGTTTAGCGCCATGTCCCTGTGCTCCTCCGCTGTCCGTGCTAATCTCTACGTTCGTCCAGGCGATGGCGGGGACCGCATTCTGGTAGCGCCGACCGCCCGCTGCGGCGCCGCGCTACCCAGTGCAGGATTGGCGCCTCTTATGCCTCGATCCCCAGATCGTCCATCGCCCGGAGCAGGATCGGCTCGGCCTCGGCCTCGATCACCGGGATGGCCGCCGGGTGGTCGACGTCGTCCTGATGCGACGGCACGATGTATTGATAGTGACGATAGCACCCATCGACCGCCTGCAGCGTGGCGAGGTCGAGCGGCGCGAAACGCCGATGGGGGAAGCGGTCCCAGATCATGGTCGCTCCGTGCCGCCCGACCCGCGCCGCCGCGTGCGGCTCGACGCGCGCGGCGAGGTCGGCCATGACGTAGTGGGTGATGACGAGGGTCTCGTCCTCGGGGATATAGACGATGCGGTCGTGCCGCTCGACGCTGCCGCGCGGCCGCGTCACGGTCGAGGCGATGGCCAGGGCGCACCCGACGGCGTCATCGCCATAGGTGTCCCGCGCATAGCGGCAGCCTCGCCGGAAGGCGACGAAGACCTGGCGCAGCTGGTTGGGGCTGACGTCGAGGCCGGCGGCCCGGACAAAGGCGTTGGCCGCGATGCGCTCGTACAAGGAGCCCGCGCCCCGCGCGTCGGCCTCGATAGACGCGATGAAGCTGTCCAGGATCGGTAGGATGGTTGGCCGCGACCACATCACGCATCTCCTCTCGCGCCGCCGGGTTACATCATGCGCTCATCCCTTAGCTGCCATCAGCATACGACAAAAACACCCCATCTCCGACGCCGAGGACGCGCGCGTGTCCGGCCCCATCATAGTCATACTCCATGGCTCGCGCCGTCCGCGTGGCCGTCTCCTCGCCGTGCAGCCGCGCCACGACGTGCAGGGCCATGTCGATGCCGGCGGAGACCCCGGCCGAGGTGATGACGTGGCCCTCGTCGACGACGCGCGCCGTGTCCACCACCTCGACCGCGGGATAGGCGCCGCGCATCCAGGCGATGCTGGCCCAGTGCGTGGTCGCGCGGCGTCCGTCCAGCAGGCCGCGCTGCGCCAGCAGGAAGGCCCCGGTGCAGACGCTCGTGGTCAGTTCGGCGCGTCCGTCCTGCGCCGCGATCCAGTCTAGCAGTCGCGCGTTGTGCAGCTCGCGGCGCGTGCCCTGGCCACCGGGGACGACCAGGATATCCAGCGGCGGGTGGGCGTCGACCGTGGCGTGCGGCTGCACCAGCAGGCCGCCGCGGCAGGTGATCAGCCGGTCCTGCTCGGCGATGGTGATGGCGGTGAAGAGACGCGCGTCGTCGCCGTCGTCCCCCACGGGCCGCGCCGTGGAGAAGACCTCGAAGGGGCCGCAGAAGTCGAGCACTTCCACGTCGTCGAAGATCAGGATGCCGACCGTGCGGCGCTGTGTTGCGTGCATTGTTTATTCCTCCTCCTCACTGTATACAGCGGATGGCGTCATCGTCGCATTGTCCTGGTTGCGCCGACGCCCGTGGGATGCGCGGGGCGCGAAGGCCAGGTGCAGGCGCCCGCTGGCGGGATGTCGCGTGCAAACGGCGTCGATCCCGAAGACCCGGCCGATCAGCGCCGGCGTCAGCACCTCGTCCGGCGTGCCCGTGGCCACGATCGTACCGTCGCACAGCAGGTACAGCCGGTCGCAGTAGGCGGCCGCCAGGTTGAGGTCATGCAGCGTGACCAGGGTGGTCAGGCCCAGGTCGCGCACCAGCTCCAGCACCTCCAGTTGGTAGCGAATATCCAGGTGGTTGGTCGGCTCGTCGAGCACCAGCAGGCGTGGCTCCTGGGCCAGGGCGCGGGCCACCAGCGCACGCTGCTTCTCGCCGCCCGAGAGCGTGTTGAAGGCGCGCCCGGCGAAGGCGGTCAGGCCGACACGCGCCAGCGCCCCCCGCGCGATATCTTCGTCGGCGCGCGTGTCGCCCTGCAGCCGCCCCTTGTGCGGGGTGCGGCCCATCAGCACGACCTCGCCGACGGTGAACTCGAACTCGCCCGCCGCCTCCTGCACCACCACGGCGGTGCGGCGCGCCGACTCCCGCGCGCCGAGGCGCCACACGTCGTCGCCGCCGAGCGTGACCAGCCCGCCGGCTGGGCGCAGCATGCGGTAGACCGCGCGCAGCAATGTCGACTTGCCGCTGCCGTTCGGACCGATTAGTCCGACCACCTCGCCCGGCGCGACTTCCAGCGCCACGTCGCGCACGATGCGCCGCCCGCTCAGGTCGACCGCGACATCCCGGACATCCAACTTCATGCCGACGCCCCCTTTCCCTTGCGGCGCATCAGCCACAGGAAGAAGGGCGTGCCGATGATGGCCGTGATGATGCTCAGCGGCAACTCGTCGGGGGCTAGCACGGTGCGCGCCGCCGTGTCGACCCACAGGAGGAACAGCCCGCCGCTCAGCGCGGCGGCGGGCAGCACGCGGCGATGGTCGGCGCCCACCAGCAGGCGCGTGATGTGCGGGATCATCAGCCCCACGAAGCCGATACCGCCGCTGACGGCCACCACGGTCCCCGTCAGCAGCGCCGCGACGGAGACGGATAGCAGGCGCAGGCGCTGCACGTCGATCCCCAGCCCCACGGCAGACTCCTCGCCCAGCAGGATGGCGTTGAGCCCGCGCGCCTGCGTCAGCAGCACCGCGACCGTGACCAGGACGGCCGCGGCGGGCAGGCCCAGCGAGGTCCAGTCGGCCGCGGCCAGGCTGCCCATCAGCCAGAACAGGATGGCCTGCGCCCCGTTGCCCTGCGCCGACTCGGCCTTGAGCACCAGGAAGCTGGTGCCGGACGAGAACAGGTAGGAGAGCGCCACCCCGGCCAGCACCAGGTGCGCCGGCGTGACGCGCTCCCCCTGCTGGCTGAACAGGTAGACCAGGCCGAACGCGCCCAGCGCGCCCAGGAAGGCGGCGACGGAGAGCGGCAGCCCGCCCACGGCCGCCACGCCCAGCACCACCACGACCGCCGCGCCAAGTGCCGCGCCCTCGGAGACGCCCAGGATATAGGGGTCGGCCAGCGGGTTGCGCACCACCGCCTGCATGGTCGTCCCGGCCACGGAGAGGCCGGCCCCGACCACCACGGCCAGCAGCACGCGCGGCGCGCGGAAGCTCCACACGATCTCCTCGTCCGTGGGCGACCAGTCGGCGCGCCCGCCCAGCAGGCCGTTGGTGAGGTTGTGCAGCAGGATGCGCGCGACCTCGCCGGCCGGGATGGGCACGGCGCCGATGCCGACCGAGACGACGACCGAGAGGGCGATGGCGACGGCCAGCCCGGCGAGCAGCAGCGGCAGCGGGACGGCGCCGAGCGCTCCCAGCGAGCGGGCCAGGGGCGCCGATGCCAACCCTCCCGACGTCCTGCCGGCGCGCCGGCGCGACGCCGACGTGGTCTTCGGGGACGCCGCGCTCACCGGAAGGCCTCGGGGTGGAAGGCGCGCGCCAGGAGTTCGACCGCCTCGGGGGTGCGGATGCCGGCGTTCCAGACATCGCCGTCGATGCCCAGGAACCGCTTGTTGAGGGAGGCGTTGGTGTGCGGGAAGGTGGCGAACAAGAAGCGCGACTTCGCCGCGTCCGACTGTGGACCCATCATGCCGCCCATGGCCCCGACGTAGCGCGCCGAGACGTAGATGTCGGCGTTCGCGGCGGCGAAGGTCTCGCGGCTGACGTTGGCGTAGGTCGTGGACACGCCGCCGAAGACGTTGCGCCCCCCCGCCTGCAGCAGCAGATCCGTGTACATGCCCGCGCCGATCACCGTGAGCGGGCCCATGCCGGACACGTAGCCCACGACGCCGACGAGGGGGCGGCCGGTGATGCGGCGCTGGACGGCGGCGACGCGCGCCTGCATGGCGTTTACCAGAGCCTGCGCGCGCGGTTCGATGGCGAAGATGCGCCCGATGTTCAGGATGTCCGCGTAGAGATCCGCCACGCCGGCATGGACCGCCGCGCCGGTCGTGCATTCGCCGCTCAGGGCGTAGATGTTAGCCCTCGCCGCCGCGAGTTGCGCCTGGGAGGGCTCGCCCACCGCGCTGACGAAGTCGACCGACGGGGCCTCGGCGAAGACGAAGTCGGGATGGACGGCGAGCACGGCCTCCCTGGAGGGTGCGCCCATGGGACCGCCCAGCACATGCTGGCGGTGATAGGCGGCGTCGATGTCGGGCTCCGTGTGGTATTTAGGGGCGTAGTAGGCGCCGACGATGCGAGCCCCCAGGCCGAGCTTGAGCAGGATCTCGCTCGTGGTGTCGAACGTGGTCACCACGCGGCGCGGCGCGCGCGCGTAGGTGGTGGTCACGCCGCAGTTCGTGACCGTCACGGGATAGTTTGACGCGGCCAGCCGCGCGGCGACGCGCGACGTCGTCGCCGGATAGGCGGTGGTCAGGAGGACGGCGCTCAGGAAGGCTGTCAGGCCAGGCAGCAGCGCGTTAGCGCGGCGATTGCGTGTCATGGGTGTCATGTCTTACCTTTCGCGCCGCGCGCGGCGCATGGTGACGACGGTGGATGTGGTCGGGGCGCTGCGACCTATGATGCGACCTATCATGTGGCCCGGCCTGATACGTGTCCGGGAGCCGCCCCGCCGGGGCCGCTCCACCGGCGGCGCCAAAGGTCGCCCAGGCGTAGCGCGAGGAGGACGACGATTGGAATTTGGATGAGCCACAGGATCGCTTGCCACAGGGGCGTGACGTCGGGGGCGGCGAAGTCGGAGCCGATGCGCAGCGTGTGCGGGATGCTCAGGATGTAGACGAGCGCCGCCCCGTAGTGCAGCCGGCGCCACCAGCGCGGTCCCGGCACGCGCCGGTGGACGTAGTAGGTCGGCCCCAGCAGCAGGCCGAGGTAGAAGGCGAAGATGCCCATGTTGAACTCGGGCTGCTGCCACGAGGCGGTGAAGGGCACGAACGCCTGCGCCAGGGTCGTCTGCATAAACGGGTCGCCGACGAGGGTGACGGCGTGGGTGAAGATGAGGGCCAGGCCGACCAGCGAGGCCCAGTTGTGCAGCGCCAGCAGCGTGGGGCGGATAGAGGGACGGGTCTGCCGGCCCGAGACCGAGACCAGCAGCGCCAGCCCCAACGAGCCGCTCAGCAGGAGCAACGCCCCGAGGGCGGTGGCGCGCGACAGCAGCCACCAGACGTGGACGGCCACGCTCGGGCGCATGGAGGGGTCCCCGGCCATGCCGGGCTGGCCGCGCATGGCGTCGAGCGTGGGGTCGTGGCCCGCGGCCATCTGCCAGGCGAGCAGGCCGAAAATAGCGGCGGGCAGGGCAACGCCAAGCAGGATCAGGGGCGCCGCCGCGCGCGCTTGGCGGCTGCGCGAGGATGCCGCGACGGTCGCGGTTGGGGATGTCATGGCTTACCTCCTGC
>JAABUZ0100008884.1_pt1 | contig 11670 bp, 9 predicted proteins | sample 5562091 | NCBI WGS metagenome assembly JAABUZ01 (sample SAMN12813069, study PRJNA571459) | rock metagenome | isolation source: Antarctica rocks | place: Antarctica: Victoria Land, Linnaeus Terrace sud | collected 2015-12-21
CAAACAGTCTGGAGTGGTCGTGGCATGGTCAAATTCGTGACCGTCGGCAACATGACGATTGATGAGATCCTGCTGCCGGATGGGCGCTCCGCGTCGTCCCAATGCGGCGGGAACTGCCTCTATGCCGCAGTGGGCGCACGCATCTGGTCCGACTCCGTCGGGATCGTCAGCCTCGTCGGCACGGACTTTCCGAGCACATGGCTGAACGCGGTCCGCGAGGCCGGTATTGATACGCAGGGCATCGCCGCTTTGCCGCAACCCCACGGGATGCACGCCGGACTGGCCTACCGCGCCGACGGGGAGCGCGCGATGTTGCAGGAGGGCGGCCCCGGCCGGGATGAGTACGATAAGTTTCCGCACGAGTGGCAAGAATGGCTGGACTATTCGCCGAGGGCGGAGCATGTGCCAGCAGCATATGCGAACGCGATCGGGGTGCATTTTGCGCCCGTCCCCGTCCAGGCGCACGAAGCACTCGTCCCGGCAATGCGTCGCCCCGGCCGCTGCTTGACGCTTGACTCACCCTGGTGGGACGGCGCGGCCGGGCAGTACGAGCCGCGCCGCGCATTGCTCGGCGCGATTGACGCCCTCCTGCCGAGCGAGCACGATTTGCGTGTCTTCTTCCGCACATCGGTCGACCCGGCGGAGGGGGCACGGATGCTCGGTCGGCTCGGCCCAGAGGCGGTCGTGGTGAAGATGGGGGCGCGCGGCTCGCTGGTCTCTATGCCATGCACCGAGACGATGGTGCATGTCCCGGCGTTTCCGTGTGACGTGGTTGATCCGACGGGCGCGGGGGACGCGTTTTGCGGCGGTTTTCTCGTCGGGCTGGTCGAAACGGGCGACCCGGTCGAGGCGGCCTGCTACGGGACGATCGCCGCGTCATTTGTTGTGGAAGGCTTCGGGTCGCTCTTTGCGCTGCAGGTCACGCGCCGCGACGCTGAGGCGCGGCGGCGGTCTTTGAATGTCCAGCCTGTGTAGGAGGAGTGATGCAGGAATCACGCAATCTCTTTCAGTCGCCGTTGATCGTTGATGACATCCACGCGCAGGCGACGCTGATCCGCGAGGTCGTCGCGCGGGTTGAGCCGCAGATCGCGGCAGTGATCACTGCTGACTTGGCGCGGCAGGCGGCGAAGGTCTTCCTGACGGGGTGCGGCGACTCGCATTACGTTGGCCTCGCCGCCCGCCTCGCCTTCGACACGTATGCGCGCGTCCCGACCGAGCCGGTCGAATCGCTCGAATTCGCCCGGTATATCGTGGACGCAATGCCAGCAAACACTATCGTCATCGGCGTCTCGAACTCGGGCGAAGTCTCCCGGACGGTGGAGACACTCCAGGTAGCCCGACGGCGGGAGGCGTACACCATCGCCATCACGGGCACGCCGAACAACCGGCTCGCGCAGGCAGGCGAGGCGACGATCATCCAGACCGTGCCCGCGCTCGGGGAGGACTGGAACCCCTTCAGTATCGGGGCGCTCGGCCTCGGCAACTATCTCGCCAGCCTCATCACGCTCTATCTGATCGCCTTCCGGCTCGGCGAGGTGCGCGGCGTCATCTCCGCCACGGAGGCCGACGCACTCAAAGGGCAGATCCTGCGGGCGGCGGAGATCGTCGAACGGACGGTCTCGGCGAATGATGGTGCCGTGCAGGCATATGCCCGGCAAGTGTCGCATCTCGATACCTTCCAGATCCTCGGCGCGGGGCCGAGTTATGCGGTCGCCCTCTTCTCGGCGGCGAAGTTGTTCGAGCAGCCCCATGCCAATGGCGTCCCCCAGGAGTTGGAGGAGTGGGCGCACGAGCAATACTTCCTGACACGACCGGGCGCGACGCAGATCTTCGTCATCGTGCCGCCCGGCAGGAGCCGCGATCGTGCCCTCGAACAGATGCGCGGCGCGCGCGACATGGGCGCGACGGTGATTGCGGTCTGTGACGAGGGTGACGCCGAGGTGCGTGCTGCGGCCGATCTCGCCTTCCCGATCCACGGGTCGCTCCCCGAAGCGTTCTCGCCACTGACGTATATCGTGCCCAACCAACTCTTCGCCACCCACCTGCACACAGTGCGCGGTCGGCCTCCGCTGGACGCCCCCTATGATGTGAATCGCTTGCGCGAGGTCAACTATCGCCAGATTTTTCAGAGTAGCATCCCTGATGGAGAGGAATGACCGCGTGACGGAGCGGAAGATGTTCGAAACGCTCAGCCTTGAAACGCCGGAACGCCAGGCGCTCGTGCTGATTACCGACGAGGTGCGTCGCGTCATTCGCGAGAGCGGGGTCGCCGAGGGAGTGTGCATCGTCTTCTGCCCGCACACGACGGCGGGCCTGACGATCAACTCCGCTCTCGACCCGGCAACCGCGCAGGATCTGCGGCACGAACTCGACCGGCTCGTCCCGACGCGGGTGGATTTCATCCACATCTTCGATACGCCATCGGACGCGGCGGGCCATATCAAGGCGACCCTCGTCGGGCCGCAACTGACGCTCATCGTCCATGACGGCTCCCTCTTGCTCGGTAGCGCGCAGGGCATCTTTCTGTGCGAGTTTGACGGGCCGCGCCGTCGGCAGGTCCATGTGAAGGTCGTCGCGGATTCGAGGTAACTGCATGGAAACAACATCGAGTTGGGCCGGTGTACGGGCGGAAATCCTCGCGCAGGCCGATGTGGTCGCCACGACCATTGAGACCGCGATGCCAACCGCGACGCGGGTGGCAGAGACGGCGCAGGCGCGGGGCATCGAGCGCGTCCTCATCGTCGGGGCGGGGGCGTCGCTCCACGCGGCGGAGGCGATGCGCGGGTGGATCGAGGAGTGCGCGGCGTTGCCGTGTGAGCCAGTCCCGGCGCTTGAATACCTCGGCTATACCTCTCGGCGCGACACCGCGCGCACGCTCGTCGTGATGGTCAGTTCAAGTGGGCGCGCGTCGCTGACCCTCGATGCACTCCGCCGCGCGCTCGTGGGGCCGGCCTTCGTCGTCGGCGTCACGGACGCGGTGGACTCACCGTTTGCGACGGATGTCCACGCCGCGATCTGCACGGCGAGCGCCAAGCAGACGGGGTGGCCGACGCAGACCACGACGGCCGCGATGGCGGCGATCGCGACACTCGGCGTGGCTCTCGTGCCGCCCGATCACCGCAGTGCTGCTACCGCCGCACTCCGCACGGTGTCAGCGGCACTCCCCACTGTGGTCGCCGGCACCGAACAGCCCATGCGGGCGCTCGCCGAAGCGTTGTCGGCGCACGAAGTGTTCGGGTTCGTCGGGGCGGGGCCTGCGTGGGGCGTGGCGCACGACGGCGCGATGCTCGTGACGATGGCTACGGCGGATTGCGCGATTGCCTGGGAGACAGAGGAGATGCATCATGGCGACCAGGCGGCGGCCTTGATCCGCATGAGCGCGCCGATCTTCGTCCTCGCGCCGGAGGGTGCGGGATGGGCACGGGCGACGGAGACCGTCGAGATGATCGAGGTGGCGGGCGGGCAGGCGATTGTGCTGGGCACGGAGAAGATGACGGCATCAGCCGCACATATCACACGCCTCCCAACCGTCCCGGAGAATCTCAGTCCGTTCGTTTCCCTCGCGCCCCTGCACTGGTTCGCCTATTATCTTGCCGTGACGAAGGTCCAGCGCACTACCCACCACGCGCGGGCGATGCTCCTCGCGGAACTTGCTGCTTCGCCCGTCCCGACCGCCGATAGATCGCCGAGAGGAGTGACCCTTGACAGCAATGGACAGTAGCACATCGCCATTTCGGGCGAGCCCGGACGAGAATGAGATGTGGGCCGAGGTGGAAAGCCTCCCGGCGCTGATTCGGGAGCGCCTGCATCCGACCGATGAGGCTGTTCGTCGCCTGCTCGACCACAACGAGTGCCTCTCGGTGAAACAAATCTTCATCACCGGCTGCGGCGACTCGCACAACGCGGGTGTGGCCGCGGAGATGGCCTTCGACGCCCTCGCGGGCATCCCCGCGCACGCGCTCCCCGCCATGCAGTTCTCCCGCTACACGATCCGCACCCTACGGCGTGATTTCCCGCGCAACCCCCTCGTCGTCGGCATTTCCACCTCAGGAGAGGTTTCACGCACCGTCGAGGCGCTGACGCTGGCGCGGCAGCACGGCGCGCTGACGGTCGCGCTGACAGGGAATGGCGAGAGCCGCGCGGCGCGGGCGGCGGAGAAAGTACTCGCCGTCTCCACCGAGAGTTATGGCCGCTCCCCCGGCGTTCGTACCTACGCGATGTCGCTCCTCAGCCTCTACCTACTCGCGATCCGGCTCGGTGAGGTCGCGGCGCGCTACACGCAGTCCGAAGCGGATGACTTACGCGCGGAATTGTTGGGCGCGGCGGATACGATCGAGGCAACGATCACGGCGACCGCCCAGGCCGCGCTCGCTGTGGGCGCGGAGACGGGCGCGGCGCCGAACTTCGTCTTCGTCGGTAGCGGGCCGAACTACGCGACCGCCCTCTTCGGGGCGGCGAAGATGGTGGAGGCGGCCGGGAAGCATGTGATCGGGCAGGAGATGGAGGAGTGGGCGCACCTTCAGTATTTCAGCAAAGAGGCGGCGACACCGACGGTGCTCATCGCCCCGCCCGGTGAGAGCCACGATCGCGCGGTGGAACTCGTCCAGGTGATGCGGCATCTCGGACGCCGTGTCATCGCTGTGGTTGCCGAGGAAGACCGGGACATCGCCCCGCACGCGGATGGAGTCCTCCTCATCCGTGGAAGGGTTCGCGAGATGTTCAGCCCATTGGTCTCCTGCGTCCCGGTCGAACTGCTCGCTGCCGTCGTGGCGCACGCCAGCGGCGAGCCGTATTTCCGCCAGACGACGCCGACCTACGATACGGGAAACGGCATCCGCCTGAGCGGTATCCGTGCCGGCCTTTCGGAGTAAGGGGACGCGTTGCCGACCGGTGGAGGCGCGACGCTTCTTTACAACTCTGGAGCATGCTACTCTGTCGCTGACAGCAGCATGATTCTCATTCAATCGACGGAAGGGAAGGAACGATGCGACGGTTGCGGGGTGCGCTCATCGTCTTTGTCCTGTTCGCGGCAACCGCTGACGCATTGCAGGGATCGGTCGGTGCGGCGGGGTCGGTCCAGGACATCAACCATGTCATCGTTATTTATCAGGAGAACTGGAGTTTCGACGGCCTGTACGGCAACTTCCCCGGCGCCAACGGGCTGGCGAACGCGGGCAATGCGGCGAAGCAAGTGGACAAGACTGGGGCACCCTACCCCGCGCTGCCGCAGCCGATTGATGTCGGCAAGAAAGCGCCGGACGCACGCTTCCCGGCGAATCTCCCCGTCGCGCCGTTCGATACGACGCAGTACGTCAAGCCAGGCGACAAGACGGGCGATCTGATCCACCGATTCTATCAGGAGCAGTACCAGATCGACGGCGGCAAGATGGACAAGTTCGTCGCGTGGAGCGATGCCGCCGGCCTCGCGATGAGTTATTACGATGCCGCCACCATGCCGGAAGGGAAACTGGCGCGGCAGTACACGATGGCCGACAACTTCTTCCACGCCGCCTTCGGCGGGTCGTATCTCAACCACTTCTGGCTCGTCTGTGCCTGCACGCCCCAGTTCCCGAATGCGCCCGCCGCCATCGTCGCGCAGCTCGACGGGAACGGTACGATGACGAAGGATGGTTCGGTCACGCCCGATGGCTACTCGGTCAATACATCCTACACCGTCAACACGCCACATCCCGCTAGGGTCACCGATCCGGCGTTGCTCGTGCCGAACCAGACAGCGCCGACGATCGGGGACCGGCTGAGCGAGCAGAACATCGACTGGGCCTGGTACTCCGGCGGATGGAACGACGCGCTCGCCGGGAAGCCGGACGCGCTCTTCCAGTATCACCACCAGCCGTTCGCTTTCTTCGCGAACTATGCGGACGGGAAGCCCGCCAAAGCTCTCCATCTCAAAGATGAGACGGACTTTACGAAGGCGCTGAATGGGAACGCCCTGCCGGCCGTTTCATTCGTCAAGCCGCTCGGCCCCGATAACGAGCACCCCGGGTACGCGAGCCTCCTGCAGGGGCAGCAGCATGTGGCGGACATCGTCAGCGCGGTGCAGCAGAGCCAGTACTGGAAGGACACGGCGATCATCATCGCCTACGACGAGAACGGTGGCCGCTGGGATCATGTTGCGCCGCCCACCGTGGACAAATGGGGGCCGGGCACGCGGGTGCCCGCAATCGTCATCTCGCCGTACGCGCGCAGGGGGTTCGTTGACCATACGCAGTACGACACGACCTCGATCCTGAGATTCATCGAGAATCGATGGAGCCTCGCGCCGCTCGGAACGCGGGATGCGAAGGCGAACGACCTCACCAACGCCTTCGACTTCTCACAAGCCGTTCCGACGGGACCGGGTTCGGGACCCAGTTCGGTCCTGCCCGGCACCGGCCATGTGGAGACGGACAATCGGGTTCCCGGTCTCGGCCCCTTGCTCGGAGTCGGGCTCCTCATCCTTGCGATCGGTGTCGCACTCCGGCGGAAGGACGCATAGCAGTGGAGGACCGATGATTGCTCCCGCGCACGATCCCGACGCGGACCGCGAGGCGCGGATCGAGGCGGAACGGGCGGCGATGCGGGCCCGCCAGCCGCGCGACCGCGCGATGCGTTTGCGCTACAACTACGAGGAACTGGTGGGCCAGCCCGCCGCGATCCGCGCGACGCTAACGGCGGAGCGCGATCGTATCCGGGCGGTCGGCCTCCTCCTCGCGGAGCGTGCCCCCAGGCGGGTCTACGGCATCGGTTGCGGCGATTCGTGGTCCACCTGTCAGGCAGTCCACGATACGTTCGAGATGCTGCTGGATACGCCCTTCGCGGTGATGCAGGCGCTTGAGTTCACCCGCTACGGCCGGCGCTTCGTCGGGGCGGATGACGTCGTGATCGGGCTAAGCGCGTCCGGGACGACCGCAGAGACGGTGCGCGGGCTTCAGGTGGCGTGTGAGGCGGGGGCGCTGACAATCGGCGTGACCAACACGGAAGATTCGCTCTTCACCCAGATTCCCGATGCCTATCTACTTGGTCACGCGATCCGGCGCGCCAGTTTCCCGACGCAGGCGAGCACGGTTGGACTGGCCGCCCTCATCGCGCTCGCCAGCGAAGCCGCCCGCGCGCGCGGCCTGCACGACGAGCGCGTGCGCGAGGCGGATGCGTGGCTGGATGCGCTCCCCGCGACGGTCGAGCAGATAATCGCCGCCGCCGATCCGTTGGCCGCGGTCCTCGGCGAGCGATGGGTAAGCCGAACGGCCTTCCTCTTCATCGGGGCGGGGCCGGGGCTGGCCGCCGCGATGTTCGGCGCGTGCAAGATCCGCGAGGGGTGCGAAGGGTACGGCTGGGTGCTCGGCACCGAGGAGTTCCACCATTACGATATCGTCCATCCGGGCGACCCGGTCTTTCTCATCGCGCCCGACGACGCGGCATACACCCGCGCGGTTGACATAGCACGCGCCGTCCACGACGCGGGCGGCGTCCTCTACAGCGTCGTCCCGGAGGGCGAGACCGCAGTGGCCGAGCGGAGCGCCGTCGCGTTCCGCATCCCGGCGACCCCTGCGCACCTCGTCGGCCTGCCGTACACGCTGCCGATGCAGCTCGCGGCCTGGCACATCGCGCACGCGAAATTGCAGGCAAATCAGGCGGATGACGCATAATCTGCGCAGGTTCAGCGGATGAAGATCGGGTTGGAGAGGAGCAAGAAGGTGCTCGGTTGCCGGTAGGGTCGCGTTTCCTGCGGCTGATCGGCGTACAACTCCACACGGTAGTACCCGGGTGCGGTCGGCGTGTCCGTGAAATCTACCATGCGCGATGATCCCGGCGCCACGGCGACCGATTCGTGGTAGAACCCGTTCTTGAGCAGATAGAGCTGTGCCGGATAGCGCAGATCGGACACTTCGACGTGGAGGCGCAACGGGGAACCGCAGGGGGCTGTAGCGCCCATCTCGGTCCGGGCGCCGTCGGCTCCTTCCGCCCAGTAGTCGAGGCGCGGCCCGAGGCTCGCATAGACGCGGCCCGTCCGCAGCCCGGCGATGATCCCGGCCTCGCTCAGTTCCGCTGCATAGACCCAGGTGAAACACTGCCCGAGGCGGTGTCGCTGCTCGCGTGGATGGTGCGAGTCAATCCCGGCCACGCCGATGATCCGCCGCCCCTGGCGGAGGTGCTCATCCCATAACCCGAGGGCCAGCGCGTTGTGCGGCCCCTCCAGATGATGATAGACCTCCATCAGGTCGGCCAGGTCCCAGTCGAACGCGTGGTAGCGCCAGCCGAGATCGCCGGAGAAGGGGTGGTTGACGCAGAAGAGCCCGCCCTGCGCGTGCGCGGCGCGCGCGACCGCGTTGATGTCCCAATGGGCATCCGGGGCGGTGGTCTCCGCCGGCCCGACCGGGGTTGCGCGACCCTGCGTGTCGAGTGCGGGGCCGTCCGCATAGATGTTGACCCATTGGCGGAGGCCGTGGAGGTTCGCGTGACCAGCATGACCCGTCAGTTCCAGTCCGTGGAGCAGGGCGAGATCGCTCCCGCCTGCCCCGGCCCTGATTAGATCCCGCCAGCCCGCAGTCGTGAAGTGATCGGTAAGCGCCAGGAAGTCCAGCCCATACGCACGCGCCGCCTCGATCACCTGCCAGACGGGCACTTTGCCGTCGCTGTTCCAGCTATGCGCGTGCAATTCGCCGCGATACCAGCCCGCGCCGCGCATGACAACTGGCGCATCATGCGGTTCCGCCACTGAAACGATACGCCCCTCGGGATCGTCGGTCGGTACGCCGGCATCTGGCGCTTCCGCCTCGGCGACGACTTCCACCACATACTCCGCTGTCTCGATAGTGCGTTCGATGTCCACCATCACCCGCCAGCGACCGGGCCGCAACGGGCCGGGCAGCGCGCCGGGTCCGGCCTCACGCTCGCCGAGTTGAAGTTCCAGCGTGATATCGCCATATCCGGCGGGGTTCATGCGCGTACCGCGATATTCCTGCGGATCGAAGACGGCGAGGAAGAGCTGGCAGAGCCGCTCCTTGTGGAAATGCAATCGCACTGTCAGGCGCGTGGCGCCGGGCGCGAGGTCGAAGGTGTGCATCCGGTAATGCACCCGTGGCGACGGGCTGACCCGGCCCATCAGTCGCAGTGGGGGATCACCGGCATGGAGGAGAGCGCGATCACCCGAGCGACCCTCATCCATCGCGGCGTCATGTGCATCGGCATCCATCAGCGTTCTGCCCTTTCTTGTTGGTCGCGCCCCTCAATGTCGCACGATGGTCGGCTTCGGGAGTAGCGGCTCCACGCTCGCCAGTGAGGAGCGGATATGCTCGGTCGTGAAGACTTCCAGTGTCACCAACCCCGCATAGCCGATGCGCTCCAGCGCGGACCAGACGGGCGGGAGGTCGATGATTCCCTGCCCGCTGCCCAGGCCCCGATGATCCCGCCCCTCGATCACGTCGTGGAGGTGGATATGGCAGATACGGGGAGCGTACCGCTCGATGAACGGCACCGGGTCCACCCCAGCGGCGAGCAAGTGGCCGATATCGCAGCAGACGCCCGTGTCGCACGCCTCCAGCAGCGGGTCGATGTACGCGAAGGGGAAGCCGAGGTTCTCGACGGCGAGCGCGCGGCTCGGGAGCCCGGTCCGATCCAGCAGTTCGCGCACGCTGTTCGTCGCGTTGACGACCGCAACGTCGCGCTGCGCCGCCGCCCGCTCCCGGCTCGCGATCGGTCGTTCGATGCTGTGGAACGGCGTGACATGCAGCACCCACGCGCTGACGGCGAGGGGAGCGCAGGCGTCAATCGTCTCCGCGACGGTCCGGACGGAGGCGGCGCGGAGGAGCGGATTCGGAGAGGCGAATTGGATCGAGAGAGGAAGATGTACGGCGTAGTGCAATTCCCGCTCCCGTTGCACGGCCGCGAGGTCCGCGATCACACCCTCGCGGAGTGGCAGGGAGATACCGTAATCGAAGGTGACTTCGACGGCGCGGAACGTCTCGCTCTGGAGTCGCGCCGCCTCCGCGAGGTCGAGGTCCGGGTAGGCGATAGTGCATGCGGCGATGCGATCGCGTATGATTGGCATAGCAGACTCCTTCGTCATCGCCCGGAAAGCGCCCTTCCTCTCAGGAAAGAGGAAGGGCTGGCTCGCCCAGCGGTAATGGCTGGACTTACGGGTTGAACTGCTTGAGCGCCTTATCCGCCTCGCTCTTGATCCGCTTCTGGGTATCTTCCGGCGAGAATTTACCGGCCAGCATGTCGTTGATCGCCGCGTCGAGCGAGTCGTTAATCGCGTTGCGCGCCGGGTTCGGATCCTGAATCTTGGCGTAGGGGAAGACTTCCTTGAATGCCTGCGCCTTCTGCGGGTGATCAGTGTAGTCCTTCTTGAGCAGTTCGGTGTTCTGCGACGAGATGGTGGCCGGGAAATATCCCGTCTTCTGCCCGTAGATCGCCTGCGCGTCCGTGCCCGCGAAGTAGCGCATGAAGAGCCACCCCGCCAACTGCTTCTTCGGGTTGGACTTGAAGAGCACGTTATTGCCGCCGTACATCTCCGTCACTTTGATATCCGCCTTGCCCTGCGGCGGCAGCGTGATCCCCCAGTTGAACTTCGTGCCGATCAGATCAATTTTGCTTGAGGTGCGCGCCGTCGTGCTGATCTCCATCGCCGCGCGCTGGTTGGTGAACTCCTGCTCCGTGTCCGACACGACGGCAGCGGTGCCGTCGTCTTTCATCTGCTTGAGCAGTTTGAGCGCCAGCAGCGCTTCCGGCTTCTCGAAGTTACTCATCTTGCCATCATCAGTGACGTAGTTCACACCGTACGAGCGGAGGAAATTGAGCCAGACGCCGCCCATCATCGTGCCGTACGGAAAGGTGATCACACCGGTCTTCTCCTTGATCGTCTTTGCCTGGGCAGCGAAGTCACTAAGGGAGGCGGTGGGTCGCTCGAAACCGGCTTTCTTCAGGAGGTCCACATTGTAATAAACGCCTTGCGAACTCGTGCCGTGCGGCCAGGAGAGCGTCTTGCCGCCGTACTGCGGGATGCGCTGCCGTGCCAGCACGTTCGGCATCAGGTCCTTGATCGCCGCATCGGAGATACCGTACTTGCTGCTCGCGAGATAATCGTCAATCGGCACGATCGTGCCTGCGGTCTGGTACTCCTGCGTCTCCGGCTCATAGGCCATCGCGACATCCGGCACACCACCACCCTGAATCGCGGCGCGCACCTTCTTATTGAGGTCGCCGTAGCTGCCCTGGAACGTCTCGACGACGGTGATTTTGCCTGTATTGAGTTTGTTGAAGTTCGCGACGATTTCCTTGATGGCGTCGCCATAAATCGTCGCCTGGATATGCCAGAACTGCACTTCCTGCGGGCTATCGAGCGCGACGCTGTCAATGCTGCTGCCCTTACCCCCGCCGGGGGTGGCGGAAATACTCGTCGTGCTCCCGGTCGTTGCGCTGGTGGGCGCGGTGGTGGCCGCTGCCGCCGCAGGGGCGGTCGTTGCGGCGGCAGCGCCGGTCGTGACGGGTACAGTGGTCGCAGGCTTCGCGGCCGTTGTCGCGACGGGGGCTTGCGTCGCACTCCCGCCGCCACACGCGGCGAGGAGCGCGCCCGCCGCGCCGCTGGCGGCAAGCCCGGCGATTCCGCGAAGAAGCGTGCGGCGTGAGATGGGGTCTCGTGCGTGCATCATGGTCGCATTCCCTTCCTGC
>JAABUZ0100008886.1_pt1 | contig 11668 bp, 12 predicted proteins | sample 5562091 | NCBI WGS metagenome assembly JAABUZ01 (sample SAMN12813069, study PRJNA571459) | rock metagenome | isolation source: Antarctica rocks | place: Antarctica: Victoria Land, Linnaeus Terrace sud | collected 2015-12-21
CCTTCAGAGACAAGTGGCTGTAGTTCTTCAGAGCTCGATGGCACTGATTCGCGCTTGCGGCGTTACCCGCCAGAGAGTGAAGCCTTCATGCAAGGTCTGCTTCCAGCACGCACTCACTTACTGCTGGAAAACGGTAGTGTTCCTAAGTCAGTTGTGTCTTCCGCCGGATCCAAACTGAGGCCTTACGGGGTGTCTCGCACGCATCGGAGCCTGTAGGCCTTCCGCTAGCTTTTCGACGGAGTTTTACTCTAAGCTATCGTTAGCTTAATGGCGGTGCTACAGATATCCGCCGCTACCTTGCCGGGCTTCGCGCAACACGCAGGCGTCGGCGGATGTGCTTTGCATCTGCGAGCAACGTACATCCGTAGTTTGCCGCTGCACTGCAGACCCTTGAACCACACCATGCGCGCCGACCTGGTGTCTCAACCGGGGGAACAGGCCGCAATCGAGTAGGAGAACATGACATCATGGAAGCCTTTGACCCTGCATCAAGCTTCGGCTCGGACGTGGCCGCACACTACGACGACCATCCCCGTGGTGACGAGGAAGCGGCCGCAACGTTTCTTGCGGCACTAGCCCAAGGGCGCCGTGCGCTCGAGTTCGCCATCGGCACTGGCCGCATCGCACTTGCGCTGGCAGCGAGAGATATCCACGTCGACGGGATCGAACTATCCACCCATATGGTCGCACGACTCCGCGCTAAGCCCGGTGGCGATAGAATCAACGTCACAATCGGCGACATGAGTGTCGCCACAACTAGCCAGCGATATGGGCTCGTGTATCTGGTCTTTAACACCATCTTTAATCTCCTCACTGCCGACGACCAGATCCGCTGCTTCGAGAACGCTGCCCGTCATCTCGCCGCCGATGGGCACTTCGTGGTTGAGGCCGCGTTACCACACGCGTGGATTGCCCCCGGCCAGTCCGACTACGTGCGCGCTGAACAGGTGGGCATACATACCGTCGTGCTCGATGTTGCTCGCTACGACCCAGTAACGCAACTACTCGAAGAAAATCACGTCCATCTCACAGAGGGCGGTATTACGATGCAGCCCATTGTATGCCGCTTGATCACCCCGGGCGAGATGGATCTGATGGCCCGCATCGCTGGACTGCGTCTGGTCGAACGGTTTGCCTCCTGGCAGCGAACCGCCTTCGATGCGCACAGCAGCGCGCATATCTCGGTCTATGGTTTCGATGCCACACGTTAAGCACGGGGGCATAGTATTCATGGTCGGCGGTGCTGGGTGAGGAGCAGCGGCGCGAGCTGGCGCCCCCCATGCAAGTGATAGGGGTTCGGTATCGCCGACAACCTCACGTCCGAGCGATCCAGACGTGACGTCCGCGAGACATGCGCGCATCGCACCTATCCAATCCCCGGCATCCGCACGAGTGACGCGACGTTTCGCCCTGCCATAGCACAGGGTCATCTTCCCCAGCAGCAGCGATCCTCTTATCGCAGCTAAGGGGCCATGAGGTGCGATAACCCGCCCTGTCGAGCCAGGGAATGAGCGTGGCCTCTCCCATCTCAGGATGGCGTATACTACGCATTATCTGCGATAGATGCGCGAGGAGGATGGCGCGTGACCGAGCCCGTCCCGCTGATCCCGCCGCTCCGCGCGACGGTCGAGCACTTCCTCAGATGCTCGCGTTTCGCCGCCCGCACGCGGGAGAGCTACGCCCAGGATCTCGCCCCGCTGCTTGAGTGCGCTGGCGACCAGCCCGTGTCCGCCGCCCTGACCCCCGCCGCGGCCGCGGCGTATCTCGCCGCTCAGGACCATCTCTCGGCCGGGACCTACAACCGCCGCTACGCCGCCCTGCGCAGCCTCGTCCGCTGGTGCCGGACGCAGGGCTATCTGGGAGATGACCCGCTCGTCGGACTAGAGCGTCGGACCCAGGTGCGCGGCGGCCCGCGCGCGCTGGACCCGGGGCAGGTCGAGGCGGTGCTGCGCGGCATCCGCGACACGCGGGATCGCGCCCTCTTCTGGCTCATCTACGATGGGGGCCTGCGCTGTCATGAGGCCCTGGCCATCGACGCCGACGACATCGATTGGACGGAGCGATGCATCCGCATCCGCGGCAAGGGCGACCGGCCGCGCGAGATGTTCTTCTCCCGCCGCGTCGCCGGCTATCTCGACACCTATCTAAAGGAACGTGGCGAGCCGGCCCACGGCCCGCTCTTCGTCACGGCGCTGAAGGCACGCAACCCGCGCCACGCCGACCTGACCGCCGAGGGCTATGCCCGGCTGTCCTATCGCCAGGCCGACACGCTGTGGAAAGGGTATACGCCGGGCTGGGACCTGCACCAGCTGCGGCACACGGCGATCAGCGCGCGGGCGGCCAAAGGCTACACCGAGGTCGAGCTCAAACGCTTCAGCGGGCACAACTCGCTGCGCAGCCTGGAAGTCTACATCGCGCACAATCGAGGGGCCGCCAAGCGCAAGGCCCGCGAGTGGGACCGTCATGATGGCGCGAACGGGGACGGGTGAGGCCGACGCGGGACGTCCGGCGATGAGGAGTATCTCCCAGTGATGGCGACCTACGACGAGGACATGCTGCGGCGCTTCTTCACGCTGACGCCCGACGACCTCGCCCTCGTGCGCGCCGCGCGCGGCGACCACAACCGCCTGGGGCTGGCCCTCCTGCTCGTGTGGGCCCGCGTTGAGCGCGTCATCGTGTCCAATCCGGCGACGCTCCCGGAGGCGGTCGTCGCTCACGTCGGCCGCCAGCTCGGGCTCACGCCGGCGGCGCTGCGGGGCTACGGGCAGCGCCCCGCCACGCACTCGGCCCACGCCGGCCTCGTCTGCGCCCACCTGGGGGTCCGCCCCTTTGCCGCGCGGGATGAGCGCGGGCTACGCGCCTACCTCCACGGCAAGGCCGCGCACACCGGCAACACCGCCGCGCTCCTGGACGCCGCCGCCGAGTGGGTCGTCCGCGAGGGGCTGCTCCGCCCGCTCGGCGAGACCACGCTCGAGCGCATCGTCTACGCGTCCCGCGCCGCGGCCGAGGACGACCTCTTCGCGCGGATCACCGGCCAGCTCGGACCGGAGGAGTGCGCGCGCCTCGACGCCGTGTGCGCGACCGACGGGGGTGTGAGCGCCCTGGCGACCTTGGCGGCGCCGTCCACGCAGCCCTCCGCGCCGGCGATCCGCGTCGCGTGCGCGCGCTTGATGGACGTGCGGGCCGTCCTCCCCGCGCACCTCGACTGGGGCGCTATCACTTCGAACCGCCGCCGCCAATGGGCCGCGCTCGTGCGCCGTCAGCCGGCCCAGGCGCTGCGCCGCTACCCGCCCACCAAGCGCCACACGCTGCTCCTGGCCTTCCTCGCGGTCCGTGCTGAGGAGCTCACCGACGACATCATCGAGATGTTCGATACGCTCATCGGGCGTGTCTTCGGTGACAGCAACGACGAACTGACCGAGGCGAAGGCGGCGCGGGCGCAGGCCTTGGCCGAGGGGGCGCGACGCGGTGTTCCGGCAGATCCCGCGCGAACGCGTCGTCGCCGTGGTGGAGGACAGCGCGGCCGCCGACGGTAGCGATGCAGACCTCTTCTTCGCCACACTGGGGCGCCACTTCCGCCACATCCGCTCCTTCGCCCCGCCGATGTTGGCGACGCTGCACTTCGGCTCGCCGCGCGCCGGCAACGAGTTGGTGGAGGCCTTGAAGGTGCTCGCGACGATGAACGCCGAGCGTCGCCTGCACGTCCCGCCGACCGCCCCGGTCGGCTTCATCCCCAAGCGGTGGGCGAAGGCCATCGTGCGACCCGAGGGGGTCGATCGCCACGGCTGGGAGTCGTGCTTGCTGCACGAGGCACGCGGTGCCCTGCGCGCCGGCGACCTGTCCGTCGAGGGGAGCCGGCGCTACACCCCCTGGGACACCGACTTGTATGCGCCCGCTGCATGGACGGGGCGGCGCGCGACGTGGGCCGCGGAGAGCGACATGCCCCTGGATGGGGCCGCCTACGTCGCGCGGGCGGTGGCGGAGTTGGACGATCTGACCGATCGGGTCGCCCGCCGACTGCCGCGCAACGCCGACGCGCGGGTCGTCGACGGCAAGGTGCGGCTCACGGCCCTGGACGCGGTCGAAGTCCCGCGCGAGGTCGCGGTGGCGCGGGACGCCCTGACGGATTTGTTGCCGGAGAGCGGCTTGCCCGACCTGCTGATGGAGGTCGACCGCTGGACCGGCTTCAGCCAGGCGCTCACCCATCTTGGCGGCCGGCCCGCCCCAACGCCCGAGCATCTGGCCTAGGTCCGCCCCGGCCTCTTCGCCGTCTTAATCGCCGAGGCCACCAACCTCGGGCTGGCCACCATGGCGCGGGCCTCCGGCATCTCAGAGGCCCAGTTGACGCGCATCTACGACTGGTACTTCCGCGAGGACACGCTGCGCCAGGCCATCACCTCCGTCATCCACTACCACGGGACGCTACCGCTGAGGGTCTGGCACGTCCACGTCCCAGCCGTTGAGGGCCAGGAACGTGGTCAGGGCGATGAGGGCTGTCCGCTTGTTGCCGTCGAGGAAGCTCTGGCTCTGTGCGACGCCGTGGGCGAGGATCGCAGCCTGGACCGCAATGTCGGCGTCCTCGTACGTCGCGTGATGGATGGGGCGAGCCAACGCGCTCTCCAATGCAGGAGCGTCCCGTAGGCGATCACGTGCGGCGCCAATGGCGATCTGGAAGATGCGGGAGTGCAGCCGGACGACGTCGTCGACGTCGAGGTAGAGGACGTCCTCGGTCACTCGGTGTCGCGGTCGTACTCAGCGAGGATGCGCAGCGCCTCGGCGTGCTTCGTGACCATCTCGTCGGCGAGGGCATCGACCTGTGCCGCCACGTCGCCGGCGCGCAGCATCCGAATCTCGCCCGCATGGTCGCGCTCGACGAGAACATATGTTCCGGGAGAGAAGCCGTCGTCCTCCCAGTCCTTGGGGAGGGCGACCATGTTGCTGTTGCCGACCCGGCGAATTTTCACCATCTTCATGACCCCATTCTAGCAGCGGGATATCCGGGATATCCGGGATATCCATGGTGCTACCCCATGGCATCGCGAGCTGCCCACGCTGCGACTACCCGGCCTCAGCCAGGTAGTCGCAGCGTGGGCACTCGACGACCTCGCGCGGCGTCTCGGCGTCGTGGCCGCCCCCGTATCACTTGGATGATGCCGCCCTTCCGCTGTTCGCGCGACGGTTCCTGTCCGATCCCACTGTCGCAACGTAGTGGGATGGCGATATCAGGTTGGATCGGGAGTGGAGCAGCCGGCGCCTGGTTAGGCTCTTCCTTCGTGCGTCCTTCAGTCGCTGGTCTCCGCGTCCGCCACTTCGAGGGACACAACGGTGCCGGCCCTTGCAGCCGGATAGGGCTCACTCCGCTCGTAATTGAGCGTGAAGAGGTGCTGTAGCAACGCCTCGTCCGAAAGGCTGGTCTCCCAGCCGTAGGCCGAAAGGACGGCGCGGTCGAGACGCTCATGGGCTTGAGCGAGCCAGGCGGGACGCTCGTTGTAGAGGTTGGTCAGGGTGCGACTGCGAAGCGCCTGCGGATCGGCGCCGGCCGGGTTCAGCCATCCCTGCCGGAACGTGTCGAGGGTCTTTGCGGCCGTGGCGATCGCCTCGCGCTGTTCATCGGCAGGAGCGGGAAAAGGGAAGGTCTCGAATGTCGTGGTCGGCGTATAGCGGAACCCGCTTTCAACCTCCCGGAGCTGCGTGCCAAGTCCTCGCGCCCACACTTCGTGAGCGCGGGAGTGCAGGACACCCAGCGTGTAGTCATCGTCGCTGGCAAAGACGATGACCGCACTGTCAGCCAAGGTCTCCGCACACCCGTGCGTGGTACCGCCTCTCCCGTGCCTGGTGCAGGCGCGATTCGCCAGGAGGCCCAGCAGCGATGCGTGCAGGGTTGCCGGGGTGCTGTTCCTAGCCGACGCTAAGCGGACCAACCGGCAGCTCGGAGACGCCGAGTATACGAGCTACGAACCGCCTGCGAGTTTCGCGCGCGGCAACCGAGACTGCGGCCCGCGGTGCCATGCCGTCGAAGCTGTGAAAACCACCGGCCCAGACATGCAGTTCGGCGACGCCTCCCGCCGCCCAGATGGCGGAGGCGTAGGCCACATCCTCGTCGCGGAACACCTCAGCGGAGCCGCAGTCAATGTAAGCGGGGGGTAAGCCCGACAGATCGGTGGCACGGGCCGGCGCGGCGTAGATCGAGACCTGATCGGTCTTGCGGCGGTCGCCGAGCAAAGCGTCCCAGCCTGCATCATTGCTGCGGCGGTCCCAGAGACCGATGCCGTCGATCTGATAACTGGAGATCGTCTCGTTGCGGTCATCGAGCATTGGGCACAGCAGCATCTGTGCGGCTAGAGCAGGCCCCCCCCTTGTCACGTGCCATCAGGGTCGTCCCCGCAGTGAGGCCGCCACCGGAGCTCGCACCGGCGATGATGAGCCGTCCGGGATCGAAGCCAAGCTCGCCGGCATGTGCAGCGGTCCAGACCAAACCGGCATAACAGTCATGGATGGGAGCGGGATCGGGGTGCTCGGGCGCGAGCCGGTACTCAACACTGACCAGCACCGCATCGACGAGCTGGGCCCATCCCAGTGTCATGTCCACGCCCGCCATACGGTCCCCGAGGACCATGCCGCCACCGTGGATATAGTAGATCCCGGGCCCACCCGGGACATGCGTCCGTTCCTTCAAGATGCTGACGGTGATGTCCGGGTCACCCTCCAGTCCTGGAACAGTGCGGTCCTCGCGGACGAAGTCGCGAGCCGCCAGCAGGTCGTCGATGGGAGGTACCTGTGACATCGCGCGGGCTGCAACGAGGTAGTCGAGGGAGATCGTCGAGGGGACGATGCTGTTGATCTCAGCGAGCACGGGAGCGAGTTCAACGTCGAATGGCGGAGCCGGATAGGCCTGCTCGGTGGACATGCTTCCTCCTGATCTCGTTCAGCATCCGTCGATCTTCCCCACTCTATGAGTTTTGCCGGTGACAAAGCAGCTATGTGTACAGGAAGATCTGACGAGGTTTGTTGTGAACGCACTTCATTGAATTGTCAATCACGTGCCGGGCGACGCTTCGCAGTCGCCTGCACATTCATTAGAATTGCCGCGCGCAATATGTTCCTCATTGTTCCGGTCCATTCTGTCATCTTCCGAGATATTTGGCGCGCAATCTTCAGCGGTATGTGGCCGGGGTCCCCTTGTCTTGACGCCCCGGTGTCAGGCCGCTATCCTCTGTGGGATCCCTGGAGGCGGCGTGGACGACACGTGTAGTGGTCTGTCGCTCAAACAGCGAGGTGGCCCAGGAGTCTCGACTCTGCGGGGGCTGACCCCGTTGGCATTACGAGCGCCGAGCGGGCACTATGAGGGGGTGATTCACTCCTACCCACTGTTCGATCTCGCAGTGCGGACACCGAAGCTGGAACTCCGCGCGGCGACCGACGAACTCCTCGAACAGATCGTGCCCTTCGTCGCCGCCGGCATCTTCGATCCCGGCCAACCCCCTCCGTTCGATGATCCGATGTCGCTCTACGATGACAGCCCGAGTCGCGAGTGGCGCTGGCGGCGAGCAATCTGGGCGGGACGAGCACGCGTGGAACCCGACGAATGGTGGCGGCTCTATTTCGTCGTCGTCGTGGACGGCGAGCCGGTTGGGATGCAAGACCTCATTGGTATCCAGTTTCGGGAACTGCGAACTGCCACCACGTTCTCGTGGATTGGTCGTCCGCACCAAGGCCGCGGTTTCGGAACGGAGATGCGGCGTGCCATCCTCCATCTCGGCTTCGCGGGTCTCGGAGCGGAACGACTGCAGAGCGAAGCCTTCGACGACAACGTCGCCTCCAACGCGATCTCGCGCGGTCTCGGCTACACGCCGAATGGAACCGCGTGGGCAACACGCCAGGGCAAGCCCGCCCGCTTGCTCCGATGGGAACTCACCAGAGATCGCTGGCAGCCGTCGCGTCGCGACGACATCGAACTCTTCGGCATTGATCGCTCCCTCGCGGTATTGGGCATCTGACCGTCGCGCCGCGCGCTCGCTCGCGGCGCCCAGATCTGCCGATCTGGCGCGCTTCCTCGACCCTTCTGACACCCCGTCATTTCACAGACGGACCAGTAGGGACTGCGAGACTGCTCAGGGCGCGCTCCGGCGCGTAATCACAGGTAACAAGTTCCTCGCGCTCGCTGCCACTGGACTCGCCGTCGCCGCAGTCGATCCACTCGATGTCCTTGCCAAGAAGAAGTGCAAGTACGGCACGATGACCGTCGTCCGCAAGGTGAACGGCAAGAAAAAGAATCTCGACCATCTTGCGCATTGTCCTTTCCCGCTGTCGCCGAAGTTTCGTCGCTCCAGCGTACAGAGTGGGCATGTCAAGGTGGTCAACTTTTAGGGCTCTGGCACAGACTTGATGCGGTGAACAGGACGACCAACCCGACGTCTGGCAGTCAGGCTGCATGCAAGACGCGCTTGCGCAGGAGATCAAACTTCGCCCGCCCGTACATTTGCCGCTTGATCGTTTTGAGGCGATTCACCTGGCCTTCCGTCTGCCCATTGCTGATCTCCAAACTCAACCCGGCGACTACCGCTGCCCAATCCTGACGGATGCTGCGAACGAAGCTCTGCAGCTCACCACTGCCGCTCTCCTCCGCTTCCTTGCTCCATGCATCGAGGTCGGCGCCTCGCCGCTCCCGCAGGATGGCTGCAAAGCGTTGGCAAGCGGACACGACCAGTTCAGTGGACGCATCTGAGCGACAAAGGCGGGAGAGATACGCCCGGTGCTCGGTCGTACGATCAGTGGGGTGGCGCAGGACAAGCCAGACAACCCACCGCGCCGATACGCGGTGTGCTGCCGGACGTGTTATCGCCGTGCTACCCGTGGCATGTGAGCGGGCAGGCAGACCACAGCGGTGCCCAAGCCCCGTCACATACCGGGTGACGCTGGTTCGACCACCCGAGTACCCGTCGGCCTTCAGTTCACGGTAGAGTTGCTGTCCGTTACGGCATCCTTCATTCCACCGCTGCAGCAGCCGGTCTTCATACGGATCCAGAAGCGTCGTGCGTCCGGCACGACGCTTCATCTCGGGGAAGACGGGCGCTTGCGCGTAGCGCCGCACAGTCTGCCGACTCAAACCAGTGACTTGCGCGATCTCGCGTAGACTCATGCCATCGTGATGAAGGAGACGGACCTCGTCGTAGCGCCGAAGTCGTCGTGCGCGGCGCTCGTCAGAGTCGCTCTGGGCTCGGGATGCAGTTGCATGGTCCATCTCTTTGGGCATCGCTTCTCCTAAATCAGGCGGCAGTTCCTCGTGCACCGGAGGTAAATCATCGTGTGACGCTTCCTGCAGCCGGTGATCGTGCCGAATAAGGAACCGCTCCAGGGCATCACCGAGATTCTTCAGCAAATGCCAGCGGTCAGCAACCTGAATGGCATCCGGTGCACCGCGCCGGGCACCGTCGGCATACGCCTCGGCACGATCCCGGCTGATGATCTCGGTTCCGGGGTGTTGTGTCAGCCATTGGACGAGCGTATCGGCCGAGCGATCGGGGAGGAGATCGACCGGACAATGCCGCTCCAGATCGATCAGGATGGTGCCGTACGAGCGCCCTTTGCGCTTTGCCCAATCATCGACTCCCAGGATTCGAGGCGTGGGCGGATGGGGATCGGGAGCTGCGCGGACCAGGCGCAACAGGGTCATCCGACTGGTGACAACGCCAAAGGTCGGAGCGAGGCGCTCCCCTGGCCGACCACCGAGGGCAAAGCCGAGCGATTCGAGGATCTGTTGAAGGGCAATGGTTTGGCGGCCATGCGCCCGAGTGAGGGTGGGCAAGCGCTCACAGAAGATGCGGCGCCGACACGGAGACCGACAACACCAAAATCGGCGAGCACGGATCTGGAGACAGACACGGTGACCATTCCACGGCAAGTCCGTCAGGGTGCGGGTGTACCGGCTGTGGACGCGACCTGAGCGACGCTGACAGAGCGGACACCGCGCGGTGCGTCGCGTAGTGGTTACAGTCAGCCTGATCCGTTCACCGCTTAGGCTGAACGAGTCGAGGTGCAAGCCACGGAGTTGGGGAAGAAAGCTGAGGGGAGGCATGGCGAGGACTCCAAGAAGGCGATATCCCTCGCCACCAGCGTGGCGGACCCGGGATACTTCAGCCTACGGCCCCCATCGCCGCATCAAGTCTGTGCCAGAGCCACTTTTAGCTGCGCGTTGTCCCCTCAGGTGGTCAACTTTTACGTTAGCGGACACACACAAGCTCAGATCGCCGGCGGCTCCATAAACTAACCGCCGCCCGTAACACCCTGCCGGCACCTATACACCCGCTGGCAATAAACAACCCTTAGTGAGATAGTCCGCAGTGCCAGAAGTAGGATCGGTTTCTGCGCTTCGTCGCCCATATTGCAAATTCGTGGCGCCATTGACATCTGAATATCACTAGCAATGCGGGCGCTATCGAGGCGCGTCGACAGGACAGTATCGGGCCAGGAGGGACAGTGGCGACTATTGAAGTCGAACTGGAGCGTGTGGTCGCTCAGGCAGCTGAAGACGATCGCTTCTCTGGGGTGATGCTCATTGCCCGCGGGAGCGATATTGTGTTCATCCGGAGTTACAACTACGCCTGCCGCCGCTTCGGGGTGAAGAATCAGATCGATACTCGCTTTGACATCGCGTCGTTGGGCAAGATGTTCACAGGTGTTGCCATTGGGCAGTTCGTCGAGGAAGGACTTCTGTCCTTCAGTGCTCCGCTCTCACGCTATCTCCCGGAATATCCCCGGGACGTCAGCGAGCGCGTCACTATCCATCATCTGCTCACCCATTCTTCGGGGCTCGGTAGCATCTTTGATGGCGGCTGGGATATCGCCTCACAAGCGCGCTTTCGCACATTCCAGGAAATCATTCCGCATTTCCGTGATCGCCCTCTCCTCTTCGAGCCAGGTGCCGCATGGGAGTACAGCAATGCCGGATACATTCTGCTCGGCGCCGTGATTGAGGCGATCACTGGGCGGTCATACTTCGACTACATCCAGGAGCACATCTTCACGCCAGCTGGCATGTACGATACTGGCCCATACAGCCTAGATGAGGACGTGCCGAACCTCGCATACGCTTCGAGCCGGTTAGACCCGAGTGATGAGGAGGATGCCGAGCCGCGCTGGAACAATGTCTTTCGGCATTGGACTGTCAGCACGCCTGCTGGCTGCGTATTCTCAACGGTCTTTGACTTGTTGCAATTCTCGCTCGCGCTAACTGGTGGCAAGTTGGTCAGCACCACAATGGTTAGGCAGTTCACTGAGGCGAAGGTTCCCACCGGGCAGAGGTTGGATCAGAACTATGCCTACGGGTTCTATGACGACTATGTCGGTGGCGTAAGAGTCTTCGGCCACGCTGGTACCGTACCCGGATATCAAGCGTGGTTCGATGTCTATCCTTCCCTGAACTACATCGTGATCGTTCTCACGAACTTCGACCACCCTGCAGCGCGCGATGCTGCTTGGTTCGTGCGAGAGCACCTCACAAGCGCTTCCGGCACATACAAGGGTGCGTCTCAAAAATCGAAGGAGCCTGTTGAAAAACATGGGGTAGACTCAGAGCACCCGGTTGACTGTATTCCTCGCCGGCGGAGTGCCTCCCCATGCTCGGCCCATCGAAGGCTCGCGATCTTGACCGCGCGGTCGTTGTCTCACT
>JAABUZ0100008889.1_pt1 | contig 11665 bp, 7 predicted proteins | sample 5562091 | NCBI WGS metagenome assembly JAABUZ01 (sample SAMN12813069, study PRJNA571459) | rock metagenome | isolation source: Antarctica rocks | place: Antarctica: Victoria Land, Linnaeus Terrace sud | collected 2015-12-21
ACTGACGCAGATACTCCATTGGCGTCTTGAACGGCACCGCCGGTCCAGGCGCGGCCGGTGCTCGCTGGCCGTGTCCAGCTGGCGTCCCGCACCGGCAGGTCGTGATTTCGGGGACCACGACGTCGTCCTCGTTCGCGAACGCCAGGGACGTCTGATGCCCTGCCGACAGCGGAACAGCACCCTCTGGCGGGGCGCGAGCTACTGACCGGCGTCAGGCGCACTGGCCGGGCCGGCGCCGACACGACTCCCGCGCACCGCATTGGTGTTGGGCACGCGAACCTCAGACTTCGAAGGAGACGTCTGTGGACAGTGTGCTGCCTCCCTTGACCAGAATGGGGAGGCAAGCCGAGTACACCTCGTGGGGTCTACTTTCGGGCGGGGTGGTAGTTCTGACGCGTGTCCCACTACCCGGTGCGTTACGTCAACAGTGCCGAGTCCGCAGCTGAGGAGCAGGCGGTCAGGCCGGTGCAGCGGTGGTGGCGGGGGGAGGACCCGGACCCGGCTGTCGTTCGGCGGCTCTACGTCGATGAGGGACGCCTGGAGCGGCAGCTTGCGTCGGACCTCGGAATCAGCCGCAGGAGGCTCGCGGCCGTCTTGTCTGAGTTGGGTTTGCAGCGAGGGGAACGGTCGAAGCTCGCCTGCCCGATGAGCGACGCGGGTCTGCGCGTGCTGCTCGAGCAGGGCGAGACGGTCGGGAGCCTGGCTCGGCGCTTCGAGGTCGGCAGGCTCGCCGTCGAGCGTTGGCTTGCGGCTGCAGGGCTGCTCCCACCCGACCCGGACATCGACGTGCAGCAGCTGCGTGCTTTGTACGTCGACCAGGCCTTCACCACGCGGGAGATCGCCGCCGAGTTCCGGGTCCACCGGTCGAGGGTGGAGCTCGCGCTGATCGCCGCCGGGATACCTGCCCGGCGCCGGACCGAGCGGCGCCCGACCGGCCCCCGCGTCAAGGTTACCGACAACATGCTGCGTGACCTCTACCAGCGGCCGGAGATGACGGTCGACGCGCTGGTCAAGCAGCTCGGGGTTAGCGAGGACTACCTGCGTGGCCGGTTGCACGCGCTGGGTCCTGTGCGGCGCCCGGGAGCCTTTATCGCTCGCCTGCCGCCCGCGACCTACAGAGCTCTGGCCGAGCGTGCCCCACAACTCTACGAGCAGGGGTGGACGCTCAAGCAGATCGCCGACGAGCTCGGCACGTCCAGCGGAAGCGTGCGAGCGGCGCTTACCGTCGCGCGGGTGTCGATCCGTGGCGTGGGCGGCGGCGCGAGAGCCAGCGAGCGACTGGCGCGGGTACTGCTCGACGACCTGTACGCCGACCCCGAGGTCCTCGCCGTGCTGCGAGCGCACCAGGTCGGCCGGCCCGGGGCAGACCGGTGGCACTGGACCGGACCACAAGAGACCTACGCGCCGCTGCCACTGTCCGGTGAGCTGCTCGAGACGTTGTACGCCGACATCGGCCTGGCAGCCGGCGACATCGCGCTGCTGTGCGGCGTCGGCCTCACCATGGTCCGGCGCGTTATGCAAGAGCGCGGCGTGCAGCTGCGCCCTGTCACCGGGGCGGCCAGCCCCTGGAAACAGCGCCATGCACCGCCGCGCAAACCCAGCAACCGCCGCGGTTGAGTCTTTGCGGCGTGCGCATGAGTGTGCGAGACACGTGCCCGCCGTGCTGCAGGAGACCGACGCCGCGGGTGCGGGCGTCGTCCTGGTCGCCAGCGCCGACCGGCTCGTCCTCTGGTACGCCCGCCACGGGTTCGCCTCGGTGCCGGGCGAGAACCCGAGGGTGATGTACCGGCGGGCAGCTTGACGCAGGGTCCGCGACCGGTCGCCGCGGCTGTGCGTGCTGCGGACGTGTCAAGCCCCGATGAGGTGGGGGTTGCGCAGCTGCGTCGGTGGGTGGGTGTCGGTGTGGAACAGGTCCTGTCGCTCTTGTATGGCGTCGGCGTTGGTGAACGCGTTGTAGCGGGGCAGGGCCGGCCAGCTGTCGTGCCGTCCGATGCTGCAGCCGCCGTCGCCGAGACGCGCCGCCAGCCGCTCGAGGAAGGTGGGCAGTGTCTGCCGCTGCCACTCCTCGAGCAGCTGGGGGCCGTGGGCGTGCAGGGCGGTGTCGTGCAGGCAGGCCAGGACGGGGAGCTCCTGGGCGATGTGCGGGTGGCGGGGCCAGCAGGCCGGGATCAGCGACGTCGGTCGCCACACGTAGTTGCGGTTGATCCAGGTGGCGACGTCGTCGCACCAGTGCCAGATGAGCTCTCTCAACGCGTCGTCGCAGCCGGCCGGCTCCCACGGGCTCGGCAGGTCGCTGATGTCGCCGAGCTCGGCGATCTTCTGCTTGTCGCCGCCCTGCAGCACCCGCTGCAGGTATAGGAGCTCGTCCACGGCCTTCGGGGGCGGGGGGAAGGTTCCTGTCAGCGCCTTGCTGCGGTCGGTGGGTGTGGTCGTGCTGGTCACCAGAACCACTCCTTGGTCGTGTTGGCGGGCGGGGCGCCTGTGGGGGCGGTGTCAGGTCGGTCGTGATCGCCGGGACTGTTGCTCGCGTGGTCGTGCGGGTGACTGGCGACCGCCGCCTCGCCGACTGCTTTGACGGCGGTGGCGTCGGGGTCGTCGGCGATGTGACCCCCGAGGCCGTGAGCGTGTGCGTAGGCCAGGGCGGCGGCGGTGCGCTCGGCCGGGTCGGCCTGGGCGTGCCGGTCGACCGCGACCTGGGTGCGGGCGGCGGCCAGCCGCTGGAGCAGGGCTTTGCCGGCGCGGCCGTCGACGCAGCGCCGGAGCTTGGCCAGGATGGGTGGGGCGTTCTCAGCGACGACAAGGGCTTGGCGTTCGGGGATGAGCCGGATGTGCTCGGGGCGCAGGACCGGTACGTCCTCGACGCTGCGGTTGGTGCCGATCCCGCCGGGACCGTCGCTGATGCTCTGCCGGCTGATGCGGGTGGTGCCGAGCAGGTCGCTGACCTCGCGGTAGAAGTGGATGTCCTTGCCGCCGCCGAACACCACGATGTTGTTGGTGAGGCCGAACAGCGACTGCTCAAGCTGGATTCTCGTCGGTAGGAAGTAGTCGCACAGTTCCTGAAGCGAGTAGTAGATTGGTGCGTCGAAGTCGGGAGCAGCCCGGCCACTCCCCATCCCAAGCGCGTCGAATGCTGCCGACATTTGACTACGCGTCGCTGCGATCATCTTCATTAGAACGTCACGCTGCCCCGGAGTTAGCGCGGTCCATTTCGCGTTCGGCACATCGGCTTTCGGAATCCCGTAGTCGAGGATCTCCTTGATCTTCGCCCACTGGTCAGCGCAGACCCCACCGACTGAAACCTGATCGTCCACGACATTCTTGAGACCGGCAAGCTGCAGAAACGTGGTCTCGGCGCCTCCCTTCGAGTCTGTGAACGCGCCCTCTACTAGCGCTAGGGAACTGCGAACGTTCTGAAGCCGGAGCATCTCGACGTTCGTCGACGCCCCGGCGATTCGTGCGTCTGCGATGGATCGCTGAAGAACCGGAGCCTGTACCCCTTCACTTGCCCGGAGCATGCTCAAGTGTTCTTCGTTGTTCATGAACCAGTGCGGAAGGAAGAGGCCGCTCGACGTCCCGGGCTTCGGGCCGAGAACGAGCGGACGTGTCTTCTTGCCACGTACGGTCGTGGCGGCGAACGACTGCGCGTACTCGCCGTTGATGTCGAAGATGACGATGTGACCGTTCGGGATCTCATGGTCGAGCAACCCATCAATGACGGCCGTGACCGTGCACGACTTGCCCGATCCCGTCGACCCAACCACGGCGCAATGGTGCCCAAGCAGGAGGTTCGCATCGAGATGGACAGCCTGGTCTGACGCGACCGCTGAGGTACCGATCCTGAGCGCCGGCCCGTCCATGGGTAGAAAGATGCGTCGTACTTCCTGCGGCGTTGCCGCATGGACAGGAGAATGCAGCGGCGGGTAGCCGGTCAGTCCGGACTTGAAGACGTCTCCCTCGAACCTGCCAACCACTGTGGCTTCGAGCTCGTAGGTCGCAGTGTCGTCCTGACTCAGCAGCTGAGCGCGGCCATTCTGGTCTTGGCGACCGCTGATGTAGACACCGCTGACGATTCCCACGATCCGATGTGCGCCCGCCGGTACCATCACGTAGGAGTTCACGACGCCAACCGTCTGGAGTCCATCAGGTCCAACCTTGGTAAACCCCTTGGCACCGACATCCAGGGCAACACGGATCGTCGTGCTGCGAACGTCGATAACCCTCCCGATCACACCTGCGTCACTCAAGGAGCTCACTCCCCGGGAGCGGCGGAGCGCTTCCCCGGACCGCCTGCTCCAGCGCGTCAATGAGACTCGCCACCGCAGCCGGCGCCTCACCTTGCGGCGTAGAGCCCGGCATCAGTGCGGAAAGTTCGGCAAACTTTCCGGGATCTCCGGTCAGAACCGCAATCCGGGAGTCAGCGGCCGTGGCGAGCGCCGCGATAGCTGTGGACCTAGGGGCAACCCCAACGTCGGCGAGAGATCTCCCCCGCGCGTGGGTGTTCGCAATCACTGCGGCGAGGTCGTCATCGGTCAGGACAGCCTTCGGATCGGCGACGAAGAGATTGAGGGCGGGGTTAGTAGCCAAGCTCCGCAGGAGCAGTCGGTTGATGTGCGGGTCGGCGAAACCATATCCCGCCACAAGCACCGCGGTGTCCTGTTGCTGGACTGCGTCACCAAGAAGTCTGAGAAGGTCCGAATACGGGTAGGCGAGGTGTCGCCCTCCTTCGCTGACGTCGGGTAGATCAGAACGAGGTCATCGTCATGGGTGGCACCCGAACTCTGCTTTACCTCGAGCGACTCTAAACCCGTGACCCGATCTCGTTCCGTGAACGAACGCCAGTTGAGGCTTCCGTGGACTTTGTGGAGGTAGAGAGCGCCCTCCGCACGTGCGAGCACCGACTGCGTCGTGGTCTCCACCCTGTGGAAGTCCAAGCCGTAGAACGCGAGATTCAAGCGCCGATCCACGGTTCCGCTGAATCCGTCGATGTACGGATACCCAAGCTCGTCGAGGGCGCTTTCAATCACGAGGTCGTAGTTAGTCGTAAAGACCCGCGGACGCGAGAGGTTGGACCTGCGGCTCCGCACGATCCGAGAGAAGAAGGTTCGGTGTGCGAACAAAGGATCGGTGTCGAACGGAGCTTTCCGAGTCGCACCATCGGCCGGCAGCCTGCACGCCTGGGCCAGGGCCTGGTTGATACTCCGACGAAGGCTCTCGACCTGTTCCTTCGGGTAGGATTTGGTGGCGTCCCTCGACCCAAGAACGACCGCATCAAGACGGGCGTGCGCGGCCAACGACGTGGCGAGCTGAAGCCCGTTGAGTAATTGCTCCAGGTCTCCGCTGTCCGTCGGGTTGATCGTGGCGAGGAGCGCACGATCCGTCTCGGATGGAGTCCTGCCGGCTTTGGTGATGAGGTCGAGCACTTGCTCGTTGGTGAGGTTCCGTGTTTGCGGCGAGCCGAGGTGGAACGAAGCGCCCGATCCGAGAAGGACCACGAGGTTCTTCACCTGCAAGAGCGAACTCAGGTGTTCGCGAACCGCTGGCGCCTCGGCGGATGTGATGATTTCCCTTACGTTCCCTCCGACAATAAACAGTCCCGACATTCCAGGGTCGCCGGGCTGTGGCACCTCGGCCATGTCACTCACGGCTGGGCTTCTCTGATGTAGGTCACGCCGAAGGCCTTGACCTGGCGGTACTGCTGAAGCTTCACCGCGAGGTCGAATGCGTCGCTCGCGACGTACTGGAAGATGTCGAGCCCGCGACCGATGTTGATGCGCCAACCCGAGTTGGCCACGATCGAGCGGTCGTGGATGGAGTCGTCGAACTTCACATCGAGCGTGATACCCGCGACGGCCGCCGCCTGTTTCACCCGAAGCAGGAACTCCATCTGCTTCTGGAGCTTTTCAGGGCCCTCCGTGCTCTCGCCAGTTACCAACATGAGACGTACCTCGTCGGCAGGATCCTTGATGACAACCATTGCCTCGATCAGCTCCATAAGGTTGCGCGCTTGGTGGAACTGGCGGATGTATGGGTCGGTGATCGTGATTTCTGTTGCGCCCCGCAGGTACGGGATAAGAAGCGTCTCGAAGGCGACGCCACGGAGGTTCTCCTGGTACTCACGATGTCCCTCGTACAGCGCGGGCACCGATGCCGGCTCGGGTTCTACGACAGTTCCCCCACCATCGGGGTTGTCTGCTCCACCAGCGTCGTCTGCCTCGACCTCCCCGTGACGCGTCTGCTTGTAGTAGGCCGGGTACTCGTCCTCCTCAAGCGTCGTGACCGGGTGCCACTCGCCCGCCTTATCAAGGTAGCCGAACTTCACATCGGCCATCGTCGAGTCGATGCGAAGGATCTGGTCCTTGACGCGTTTGCGGCCCTCAACGGCCAAACGCAGCATCTCTTCGATCTCCTCCTTCGTCCCCTCCCCGTGTGGGTGGAGGATCTTCATCAACCCGGAGAAGGTCTTATGGATACTGTCGCGGTCGCGTGTGGAGATGTCCGAGCCGAGGGTGAAGTGCTGTTGGTAGCGGTCGGAGTAGTCGGCGTTACGCATCGACTTGAGGACTTCGGCGATGTAATCGACGACGAAGCCGTAGCCCTCGGAGAACATCTCCCCACGGATCGTGTCGACCTCCCAGCCCGGGATATAGTGGTGCAGACGGTCCAGGAACGCAGCGTCGTGGTAGCTATCCGGCAGCTCGTCGAACAGGTCCGAGTGCTTCAACATATAGGGCACGTTGTGAGAGGTGTTGCCGACGAACACCATCGACGCCTCGGCACCAAGGGTTTCGACACCACGGGAGAACGACTTGTTTGCCATATAGTTTTTCATGATGTCGACGAGGGCCTTGTCGGTGCGCTTCTTCTTGCCCGCGAACTCGTCGAAGGCGACGACGTCCCAGTAGCCCACCAGTCCAAGGCGGCCGTTGGAGTTGTTAACGAAGAGCTTTGGGACCGTGACCTCGCCGCCGGAGATCAACATGCCGTGTGGTGAGAACTCCGAGAAGATGTGCGACTTGCCGGTCCCCTTCGGGCCCAACTCCACGAGGTTGTAGTTGCGTTCGACAAACGGGATCAGGCGCACGAGCTGGATGAGCTTCGCCCGGCGGCCGAACAGCTCTGGGTTGAAGCCGATGGACTGGATCAGGAGGTCAACCCACTCGTCGGTGGTGAACTCTCGGCGCCAGTCCGCGTAACTGTCGAAGTCGAAGTTGGAGAGCTGGATGGGCTTCAGTGAACCAAGCTGCCACGGCGTGACACGCGTGTCCTCGAAGTGGAAGTAGTCGATATCGCAGATGCACCACACGCCGCCGACGAGGAGCTTGGGGTGAGCGTTGACCGTGGCCGACTCTACGATCACTCCCTTGATACCGAGGTTGGAGAACTCCGCTTCGTAGCGATCGTCCTTGTCATTGAGAGAGACAGAGACCTTGTCGATGATCTTGTAACGACCGCGCTCGCGGATTGTCGACTTCACCAGTTCGGACTGGTTCCGCTGGACATAGTGATCGGCGAGAATCTTGCGAACGGAGCCGATGCCTGCCTGGATCGTCGCCTCGTCGTCGGACGCGGCGTACTGGCCGAGCAGGTACTCCAAGACGTACGACGGCACGATCGCGTTGCCCTTGACGGCCTTGACCAGGTCCTTGCGGACGACGAGACCTGCGAAGTGCTCATTTATCTTCTTGTCGAGAGCGGTCTGCTCAGGCGCCTGGTCGATCGCGCTCTCGTCGCCGAGGTCGTCGAGGAAGTGGTCGTCGGTCACATGCAGATCCGCGTCGTCAGTCATTTCGGCGCCTTAGAAGTCGAAATCTGATGCAAACGAACGTTTCAGCGTGTACATCGCCTTAGCGAAGATGCGCCACTGGTTCGTGTTTGGGATGCGCTCTTCGATTCGGAACTCAACGGCACGGTTGTTGTAGTCGTTGGAGTCCATATTGAGCAGCAACTGGACGCTCTGGTAGCGGTCTCGCTTCTCCGACGACAGCGAGTCGAAGGTCAACTCCGGCTGCGGGTCGTTGGAAATCAGGGTCTCTCCGACGTAAAGTCCCGCGCGCAGCGTGCGGGCCTGGACCTTGTCGCTCGCGGCCTCTGACTGGAACAACTTCACCACAAGCTGACCGGTCGTGATCTTATCGGACTCTGGCAGCACCTCGACATTGACGAGTCGGGTGTCGCTCTTGCGCTTCTTGTTGATCGAAAGGACTGGCACGACGACCTCTTGGAGGGTCGCGCCGCCGTGGACGAACCGCGAACCTCCGCCGGCCAACCTGAGCCGGTGGATCGACTTGGGGATCTGTACCTCGAGGTTGCCGTCGAGTTCGAGCTGCACCGAGCTGAACGTGGTGAAGGCGACATCGACCTTGAGGCCGTGGCCTAGGACGTAGCGGCGGTTGGTCACAAGGATGTCGTCGCCCTGAGGCTGGGTCGAAAGGAAGAACTGATCCGCCAGCGCGTCGTCCTGGAACAGGAAACCGTGGTCGGCGGTGACGAAGATGTTAGTGGCGTTGGCGTTCGCGGCCTTCTTCACAAGGTCGACGATATCGCGCAGCGTGTCCTCTACGGCCTCGAAGACCTGCCGCTCAGTACCGGGCTTGTCCCCGGTGGCGTCGATCCGGTTGTGGTAGACGTACAGGACGCGGTTGTTCCTGAAGAGGTCCCTGCGCTCTTCTGGACTGAGAGCCTTGAAGTCCTCAGCCTGGATGGCGGAGCCGCCAACGGTTTCAAGGATCTTGCCGCGGGGTCCGGTGCCATTCGTCGGCTGGCCGTCCGCAAGAACTATCTTGCCGTCGGCAGAGTGGTTAAGAGTTTGGTGTGGAAGCAACGCCGCCATGCCAAGTTGTGTGTAGCTCGGCAGCACGCCTAGGACGGCGTCGAGACCCGCCTCGAAGCGGTCTTCCTGGCGGATGCGAGAGCCGAGCTCGTGGGCAGCCTCGTAACGAAGCGCATCGGAGATGATGACGACGGCCTTCTTGTCTTCGCGGACGAGCCCCTCCACGTAGTCGCGGTAGAACGACCTCTGTGATCGAAGCGCCGACGAGGCCCACCGATCGGCCTCGTCGACCTTTTGCTGCCAGGCATTGCCCAACGCGTAAACGAACTTGTTGGTGTAGCGCATCTCCACCTGCTCGCGCAGCGGGTCAAGCGGGTGGGGTCCCTCAAATGTGCGATGTGCAAAGGTGAACTGACGGTAAAGCTGGTCGATGCGGAACCAGTCGTTGCTGTATCGCTCCAGCGCATTGTCGAACGACGACATCGTGAAGTCGATTGAGCTCAGCTCGGACAGCAACTCTGCTGCCGCTCCGATCGCCGTGTAGAGTTGTCGATAGTCGTCAATCCAGACACTGCTCTGGCGGGTACGAATAACTTCGGCGACCTCACGAGCAGTAACGGTCTGTTCGGTGACCGCTCGGGCAAGGTCGATGATGATCTTCCGGTCGGTCTCCTCGAACAGGTCAACTGAGACGAGATCGCGGAAGCTGGCCTCCTCGATGCTCGCCCTGTAGTTGAGGTCGGCAGACGCACGCTTAGCGAGAGTCGAGAGGGCGTCCTGGCTCCGACGGTCGTTACGGAAGCTTGCGAAGTCGAGTTGGATGTTCTGGAGGCCGCCGGCCCGGTCGGACTTGAAGCCTTCGACGGCCCTGCGGAAGATCCAGAGGACGAAATCGTCAATGCTCGGCGCAGTAGACTCGTAGCCGTAGATCGACGCGACGCCCCGCCAGTAGAAGTCGTCGAGGCCATGGTCCGCGAGGGCGCCCCACTTGGCGGGCTGACCCTTGGCGCTCTCGGACAGCAGCGTCCGGGTGATCTCCAGCAGGCTGTGTTCCCTCTGGTTCAGCACGACGGCAGACATCTTGGCGCAAAGTCGGGCCGTGTCGTCCTCGGGCGTCAGCAGGGCCTTGAGACTCAGGACGCGCTTGCTTGCGTTGAAGAACTTCTCGTGCGTCTGGACTACTTCGTTGATGCCTTCAGCGGTGATTCCGAGGTCTTGGGATATTAGAGCAGTCCGGTCAGCCGTGAACACACCGTAGGCAAGTTCCAGGTCGTACAACCAGTTGCCGATGTCCGCGGGCACGATGCCGGATCGGTAGACGAGGAACTTGTCGTCGGGCCGATCGTGCAGGACGCGATTCTTGATCGCGTACTCGTCATTGGCGACTCGAACCGTCGTCACGCCGGGGAGGGCCAGGCTGTCGAGATCGGAGGCGTACTGGCCTCGGACGTCATGCCAGAAAACGACGCGATGATCCTCGAAGCGGCGCTCCAGGTGGGGGCGGACAGCGGAGACTTCGCTCATTCATCCGCCTCCAAGCCCACGATCTTCTTGAGCGCTGCGCCGAACTTCGGGTAGTTCGCTTTCACACCGTCGTCTAGATCGATCGCGAGGTTCTGCGACGCGAGCGGGTAGAGCACGTCGTGCTCGTACTCGTCGAGCTCCAGGAGCACCTTTCGGAGCCGGTCGGCTTCCTTGGCGTTGTTGGAGCGCTCAGCGTGCTCAAGGCTAGCCTTGAGCTTGGCCTGAAACTCGCGGAGGTACTCGTTGAGAACCGTCGACACGGTCGATGGCGTGTACCGGTGCATGTAGATGAGCGCGTTAAACGATCCCTTGGGGCTTGAAAACAGCCAGTAGATCGGGCGCTTCTTGTAACGTTGAACGTGGTCTTTGAAGAAGGACTTTACGAAGTAGTCGCGGATGTCCCTTACCCCGAGCGATTCGGTCAGGAACCGGAGGTTTTCCTCGAAGTGGTGCTCGCCGAAGGCAGCACGGAGGATCTGTCGGAATCGAGCGACGATGTCGTCCTCGAACCAGTCGCCCCCGACGATAGGTATCACGTTGTCAGCGTCAGGGACGAAAACTGGCGACGGAACCTTGGCGAAGTAATCCTGCAAAGTGGCGCCTTGGTCAGCGAGGATCAGGCCAGGTTCCCCAAGGCTGTAGCGGCCGAACATGCACCCGACTGAATACGAGACTAACTCGGCCACCCGTTCGTCGATTTCTCGAGTCGCACAACCCGCATGTGAGACCGAATCCTCGACCGTGCCCTTGACAGCTAGTCCGGAGCTGTCAGCAATGCGCATCGACCAGTACCGGTCACTCTCCTGCTCCAATCGCGACTGGGTTGCCTTCGCCGCACGCACAGCGTCCGCGTCTTCTGCAAAGTGAGATCTAAGCGATCCAGATCCTGCTCGAATGATTCGCGACGACTCGAAGTCCAGGGACGTTTCCGAATCCGCCCACTGAAACCGGGCAAGGGCGACGAGTTCGGCTACTCGGTGACGGTCACCTTCTCCTCGAACTAGGGGCAGTCGGGCCACGTCACCAACTTGATAATTCAAGGTCGGGGCCAGCACATCGATCCCCTGACGGACCAGCGTGCAATTCAGGTACCCCAGAAGATCGAGTCTCTCCGATTCTGAGTCCGGAAACGCAGACATGCCAGCTACGTCGAAGATGAATCCCTGTGAAATGTCTCGAAAACGCGCGCCTGAACTACCGATATTGGACCACGTTACTGCGGGGCGGAAAAAGAAGTCGGTATTTTTAATCGCCGGTGTTGGAGGTCCTGGGATCTTGGCCAGCGCTCGTATGTCCGCGCCATCGCTCTGCCAGTTGACCACGTGATCTTGGGGGCCCCACCAAGCGACAGGCGTTCCCCCCTTGTTGTAC
>JAABUZ0100008890.1_pt1 | contig 11665 bp, 11 predicted proteins | sample 5562091 | NCBI WGS metagenome assembly JAABUZ01 (sample SAMN12813069, study PRJNA571459) | rock metagenome | isolation source: Antarctica rocks | place: Antarctica: Victoria Land, Linnaeus Terrace sud | collected 2015-12-21
CGCCGCCGCCGGCCGCGCTCACGACGTGAGGCGAGCGGGTGCCCGAGCCTCGTCGTCCACACCCGGCACGCGGAGCGGCAGTACCGCGAACGCCGCCCGCGCCCCGTGCGCCGCCCCCACGTCCACCTCGGCCACCACGACGGCGTCGACGGCCTCGCCCGCGTCCGCCACGACGGTGCCATCGGGCGCGATCACGCACGAGCCCCCACAGAACACCGTCCCGTCCGCCGCCGGCCCGACGCGGTTGCAGAGGGCCAGCCACGCTTGGTTCTCCGCCGCCCGCGCGCGCGCCAGCAACCGCAGCGTCTCGCCCCGCGGATGCGGCCACTCGGCCACGCACGCGAACAGCGTCGCGCCCGAGACGGCGTCGAGCCGGTACTGCTCCGGGAAGCGCAGGTCGAAGCAGATGCTCAGCGCGGCGTCAGCCGCTCCCGCGCCGCGGCCCACGCACGCGCGCACCCGCTCCGTCCCACCCGTGAGGCGGCCGGGCTCGCCCATCGGCGGGAAGAGGTGCGCCTTGTCGTAGCGGACTAATGGCGCACCGCGGCCCGCGTCGCCCGGTGCGGCGAGGAAGAAGCGGTTCGCGAGCCCGCCCCCGTCGGCTTCGGCGATCATGCTCCCGCCGACCCACGCGCCGCGCTCGTCCGCCAGGCGCCGCAACGCGTCCACCGCGCCCGGCGTGTCCTCGCGCGCGACCCGCGCCCACGCGTCGTGCGCGTAGCCGGTCGTGAACAACTCCGGCAGCAGGTACAGGTCCGCCGGCGGCGCCCCGCGCACGAGCGCCCCCGCCCGCGCGAGGTTGTCGGCCGGGTCGCCGTCCGCGACGGCGAGCTGCACCAGCGCGACGCGGAGCGCCGCCGACCCCGTCACGCGACCTGGAGCGGTGCGCGCGCGCCGAACGCGTCTGCCGCGCCCGCCCCCCCCGCGAGCGGCCGCTCGCGGGCGAGCAGGGCGCGGAGCACCGGCGCGCCCGCGCGCACCATCTCGGTCGAACAGCTATACGCGAAGCGGATCGCGTCTCGGCAGCTCTCCCCGAACGCGTCGCCCGGCGCGCTCCCGACCCCCGCCCCCGCGAGCCGCGCGGACAGTTCGTCCGCGTCGCGCACGCCGAGCCGGCCGTAGAGCGACGGGTCGAGCTCGCACCAGAGATAGAAGCCGCCGCGCGGCACGAACGGCCGCACGCCGTCGAGTCCGCCTAACGCATCGAGCATCACGTCGCGGCGGGCGGCGTACTCCGCGCGCATCGCCGCCACGTGGTCGCGCGGCCCCTCGAGCGCCGCCGTGGCCCCCCACTGCGCGAGGCTGTTCACGCCGTTGATCGAGCAGCGCAGCACCTTCGGGAAGCGATCGCGCAGCTCGGCGTTCGTCGTCACCGTATAGCCCACGCGCAGCCCGCTCATCGCGTGGCTCTTCGAGAACGACCACAGGCTCACCACGCGGTCCGCGACGCCGGGCACGTGCCGCTGCGCGAGCGCGAGCAGCGAGTGGTGGACGTGCGGCGCGTAGATCACGTCCTCGTACGCCTCGTCGCTCACCACCCACAGCCCGCGCGCGTCGGCCAGGCAGAGGATGGCGAGCAGCCGCTCGCGGTCCGCGACCGCGCCCGTCGGGTTGTGCGGCGTGTTCACGAAGATCGCCTTCGTGCGCAGCGTGATCCGCCGCGCGATCGCGTCCGGATCGTACACGTAGCCGTCGGCCGCTCGCAGCGGGATGCCGGCCGCCACGCCCCCGGCGAGCCGCACGTTCTCCGCGACCTCGGTCCACATCGGGTCGGGCAGGATGACCTCGTCGGCCGGGTCGAGCAGGGCCGAGAAGGTCACGAAGAGCCCATGCATCGACCCGTTCGTGACGAAGATCCCGTCCTCGTCCGGCAGCGCGATGCCGTTCGCCTCCGCGAGCTTGCGGCGGATGGCCGCGCGTAGGGCGGGGATGCCGTTGTTCGGCGGATAGTGCGTCTGGCCGCGCGCGGCCGCGTCGGCGAGCGCCGCGAGCACGTGCGGCGCGGGGGCGAAGCTCGGATCGCCCGACTCGAAGCGGTAGACCGTACGTCCCGCGGCCTGCGCGGTCAGCAGGCGCTCGCGGATCTGGACGATCTTCCCGAGCGAGAGGTGGTCGAGCACGTGGGACGGCATCGGCAGGGTCGCGAGGTGGGGCGAGGCGACAACAGGCGGGATGCCGAAACGTGCGCAAGCCGGGCGCGCCGCGCCACTCTCTGCGGCACGGACGCCACCACGGTCCCACGCGCACGCGTGTACCAGCTACATGCGTGTACGAAACGCACGGGGGGCGGCCGGCCCGCTGCCGGCCGACCGCCCCCCGTCTCGACGTCAGTAGTCGCGCTGCCGCCCGCCGCCGCCTCCCCCGCCGTAGCCGCCGCGACCACCGCCGCCGCTGCCGCCACCGCTGCCGCCGTAGTCGCCGCCACGGCCGCCGCCACCACCGCCGCCACCGCCGCCATAGCCGCCCCGGCTGCCGCCACCACCGCCACTACTCGGCGTGCCGCCGCCCAGGCGAGTCACGTTCTCAGCCGCGGGGCCCTTCTGGCCCTCAACGATGTCGAACTCGACGCGCTCCCCCTCGTCGAGCGACTTGAACCCAGAGCCCTGGATCGCGGAATGGTGGACGAACAGGTCCTTGCCGCCGTTTTCTGGGGCGATGAACCCGAAGCCCTTGTCGTTGTTGAACCACTTGACTGTGCCGGTCGTCCGCATCGTAAACGCTTCGAAAGAGGGGGAGGGATTCGGGAACGCTACCGGTCCATGCAGGACGCGTGCACGGACGGATCGGCGACCTCGGCGGTCCGCGACCGCCGAACGAAAGACGCCGATCGTCAGCCTACCACCAGCGACTCGGCCCCGTCAATCCACACTTCGGTTCCCGTGACGTGCCGGGCCGCATCCGACGCTAAAAAGAGCATCAGTTCCGCGAAATCATCCGACGTACCGGGCCGGCCACGCGTGAGTGGGATCTCGCCCTCCGGATATTCCACCGGCACTTTCGCCGACTCGAGGTGCCGGCGCTCGGTGTTGTCGTCGATCGCCGTGTCGATCGCGCCCGGGCACACCACGTTCACGCGGATGCGATGCCGGGCCAACTCGACCGCGAGCATCTTCGTCATCGCCACCTGGCCGGCCTTCGATGCCGAGTAGGCCGTCGCGCCCGTGTTGCTGAAGATGCGCGTGCCGTTGACCGACGCCGTCACGATCACCGACCCGCCGCGTCGCTTGAGGTGCGGCACCGCGTGCTTGATGGTGAGGAAGGTCCCGACGAGGTTCGTGCGCAGCGTCGACTCGAACTCCTCGACCGCGAGCTCCTCGATCGGCGCCCACACGCCGTTGACGCCCGCGTTCGCGACGACGACGTCGAGCCGCCCCCACGCCGCCGCGCCATCGTCGATCGCGCGCTGGAGTGCCGCACTGTCGGCCACGTCCGCGACGCGCGCCTCCCCGCCGGCCGCCCCGATCTCGCGCGCGACGCCGTCCAGCTCGTCCGCCGTGCGCCCCACGAGCACGACGCGCATCCCGGCGCGTGCGAAGCGCTTCGCCGCCGCGGCCCCGATCCCCGACCCGGCCCCGGTGATCACCGCGACCGCCGCCGTCAGCTCCATCGTCCGTTCTCCGCGGCTCGCCCGTCCCGGCGTGACGACACACGTCGTCACGCGACGGCGGACGCACGGCCGCTCGCGAGCCCGCCGGTTGCCCCCGCGCAAAAAGCGCGCGCCGCTGCTCGGAACGCGGACGACCCCGGCTGTGTTCGCGAGATGTCCGCGTTGTTCGCCCGCGCTCTCGCCGCATGCCGCTCACCCACGCTCGCGCCCGCTCCGCCTGCACCGTCCGCCCGACGCCGACCGTCGCGTCGCCGTCGGCCACCGCCACCGACGCACGGGCGCTGCTCGACGCCCTCCGCGCGGTCACGCGCGAACTCCGGCTCGCCGACCGGGGCCCGCGCTCGCGGCCCGGGCTCCCGCCCGCGCAGCTCCATGCCCTCGGCGAACTCGCCGACCGGCCCGCCCGCTCGCTCGCCGAACTCGCGGCCCGCACCCACACCGACCCGAGTTCGGCGTCGGTCGTCGTGCAGCGGCTCGTCGCCCGCGGGCTCGTCGTCCGCGTCGAAGCCGACGGTGACCGCCGGCGCACTGAGCTGCGCGTCACCCCGGCCGGGCGTACGCTCGCCGCCCGCGCGCCCGCGAGCGCCGCCGACCGGCTCGCCGACGCCGTCGTGCCGCTCGGCGCGCGCCAGACCGCAGCCCTCGCGCGCAACCTGCACGTGCTCGCCCGCGGCCTCCGCGCCGCCCAGGTCGACGAGTCGGCGGCCGACTGACCGCCGCTCAGCCTGGCCGGAGCGTCACGTGCCCCCCGTCACGTGCCGCCGTACCACTCGTAGCCCTGGTCGCTCCAGTACCCGCCGGTGCGGTCGCTCCGGAAGACGAGCTGGGTGAGGTACTTCGTGTTTTTGTAGCCGAGTTTGGCCGGCGAGTGCAGCCGTGCGGGCGCGCCGTGCGCGGCGTCGAGCAGGTGCCCGTCCATCCCGTACGCGACGATCGTCTGCGGGTGCGTCGCGCTCTCGATGTCCCAGCACTCGTGGTAGTCGCGGCCCGCTTGCAGGTCGGCCAGCGTCGGCGCACCGTCGTCGGGACCGTCGTCCGCGGCGTCGTCGGTGGAATCCGCGCCCGCCGCCGGCCCGCCCGCCGCATCGTTCGCCCCCTTGCCGCGGTCCGCGCTCGTGTCGCCCGAGGCGCCCGCCCGCGGGGTGATCGCGCCTAACGCCACGGTCTTCGTCCCCGGGTCGCGCTTCGCGTCCTCCGCCGGCGCGTCGGGCTGCTCGACGTCGAACGATCGGAAGTCGACGTAGCGCGCCGCGTTGGGCCCGTCGAGCGCCGCGCCCGCGAGCCGCGCGAGGTCCGCGACTCGCACCCCGGTCCACGTCGCGACGGCGTTCCACCCCTCGACGCAGTAGTGGTCCACGCGCTGCGACAGGTGCGGCAGTCGCTGCAGGTCGGCGAGCGACAGCCGGAGCGGGCGCGCGACGCGCCCCGTCACCTGGAGCGCCCACGGCCCGAGCTCCTGCGGGTCCCACACGGGCACGGCAGGCGCCACGTGGTACGTGGGGAAGCCCGCGCCCGCCGTCGCCGCCCCGGCGCGCGCGTGGCCCATCGCGGTGTGCCGGAACAGCCACCGCTCGACGACCTCGTTGCGCCGCTGCGCGGTCCGCAGCAGCCCCTGCGCCGCGTCCGGGCCGTGCGAGCCGCACGCGACCAGCAGCGACGCCCCGTACGCGGCGGCGAGCGCCGAGCCGCTCGTCCGCGCGAGCGCGCCGAGGAACGCGCGGCGGTCGAGTCCGGCCGCGTCGGCCTCGACGACGCGCGCTGACCCACGGGCGCAGGCCCGATCGACCGCGCGGTCCACGAGGTCGAGCAGCACGAGACGCGTCGGCCGCGCGAGGAACGGGCCGCTCATGTCGCGCCCCCGTCCGCCGCGCCCCGGCCCAGATGCCTCTCCCGCCAGTCGCGGTAGCGCGGCAGGAGGTGGTAGAACGGCCGCGCGTTCCGCTCCTCGGGCGACAGCGACTCGTCGTACCCGCCCGTGGTCATCGACCGGATCGCGTACGGGTCGACCGCGAACACCATGAACACGTGCGCCGCCGCGAGCGCGATGACGGCGAGCATGAGCGCGAAGTGCCACCAGCGCGCCCACACGTAGCCGCCGAAGAGACCCGTCAGCCAGCCGAACGTGACCGGCTTCCAGATCGCCACGCCCGTGAGCACGATCAGCCCCGTCAGCACCGGCAGGGCGAAGTACGCGCTCTTCTGCAGCGCGTTGTGCTTGCCCTGGAGCGGGTGGTCGGGGCGGGCGAACGTGTAGAAGCGCACCATCTGCCAGGCGTCGCGCACGTCGCCGCCCCGGGGCACGAGGTCGCGCCACTCGCCGTGCAGGTAGACGAAGCCGAGGTAGACGAGGCCGTTCACGACGAGCACCCACATCATCGCGAAATGCCACATTCTCCCGCCCGCGAGCCAGCCGCCGAACGTCGCCCAGTGCGGCGCCGGGTGCCCCTCGAAGGGCCAGAGCGGGAACGGCGGCTCGCCCTTGCGGTGGAAGCTCGGGTACGCGTTGAAGATCTGCAGCCCCGAGCCGACCATGACGACGATCGCCACCGCCGCGATCCAGTGCGTCACGCGCACGACGGGGTGGTTGCGCGCGGTCCCGCGCGCGCGTGGCGGAAGCACGTGCGCGGAGCGGGCTCCGGGTGGGACGCCGGGCAGGGCGGCGGTCGACATGCGGCGGGAAGGGCGGGGGGGGCGCGATCGGCGCACAGTACGGACGCCACACGTAGCGACGGGCGGCGCCCGAAGTTCCCGCAGGAACTCCCCCGCTCCGGCGGCGCTACGTCCCCGCGGCGGCGGACGCGTCCGCGGCGTCGCCCACCACCGCCGAGGTCTCCGCCCGTGCCGGACGTCGAACCCGAGCGCCTCGACGAGGACGCGCCCCGCGCCATCGCGCGCCTGCCAGAACCGACCCGCATCGTCGTCCTCGGCGGCGGCTTCGGCGGACTCGCCGCCGTGCGCGAGCTCGAGCGCGTCCTCCCCGCCGACGCGAACGTGCGCATCACGCTCGTGAACCGCGAGAACTTCACCCTCTTCACGCCGATGCTGCACGAGGTCGCGGCGAGCGACCTCGACGTGACGACCATCGTCAACCCGATCCGCAAACTCGTCCGCCGCGGGACGCTCTTCACGGGGACCGTCGACGCGATCGACCTCGACGCGCGCACGGTCACGCTCACCCACGGCGCCGGGGCCCACACGCCGGGGCACGCGCACGTCCTCCGCTACGACCACCTCGTCATCGCCCTCGGCGCGATCACCAACTTCCTCGGCGTCCCCGGCGCGGCCGAGCGCGCGATCACGATGCGCTCGCTCGGCGACGCGCTGCGGCTGCGCACGCGGCTCATCCGCCACCTCGAAGAGGCCGACTTCGAGTGCAACGCCGAGCAGCGCGACCCGCTGCTGGGCGTCGTCGTCGCGGGCGGCGGGTTCGCCGGCGTCGAGACGGTCGCGGCCGTGCACGACTTCCTCCGCGCCGCGCTCCGCTACTACCCGAGCGTCGGCCCCGAGCACCTCCGCGTCTCGGTCGTCCACCCGGGCGCCTACCTCCTCCCCGAGTTAGGCGAGCGCCTCGGCCGCTACGCGGGCGCGCGCCTCGCCGAGCGCGGCGTCGACGTGCTGCTGAACGCGCGGGTCGCCGCGGTCGAGCCGGACGCGGTCGTGTTGAAAGACGGCCGCCGCCTCACCGCGCGCACGGTGGTCTGGACCGCCGGGAACGCGGCGCACCCCGTGCTCGACGCGCTGCCGTGCGCGAAGGCCCGCGGGCGCATCGTGACCGACGCGTGCCTCCGCGTCCCGGAGTGGCCGGGCGTGTGGGCGTTAGGCGATTGCGCGCACGTGCCCGACGGCGAGGCGCCCGACGGCGCCGCGCACCCACCCACCGCCCAGCACGCGCTCCGTATGGGGGCGCTCGCCGGCCGCAACGTCGCCGCCGCACTCCGCGGCGAGGCCCCGCGCCCGTTCGCGTTCCGCACCATCGGCCAGCTCGCCGCGATCGGCCGCCGCACCGGCGTGGCGAGCCTCCGCGGGCGGATGTTCTCCGGCTTCGTCGCGTGGGTGCTGTGGCGCGCGATCTACCTCGCCAAGCTGCCGCGCTTCGAGAAGAAGCTCCGCGTCGCGCTCGACTGGATGCTCGACCTGATCTTCTCGAAGGACCTCGTGCAGTTCGCCACGGGCCCCGCGCCGGCGGCACCTGGCCGACCGCCCGCAGCCCCGGCGGTCTCTGCGGCGGGAGCCCCCGCACGGGTCGCCGATCCCGTGCGATCCGCCGGGTCGTCGGGGACGACGTCGCGGTAACGTTCCGCCATGCAGCCCGCCACGCCGCAGCCCGGCGCCCGCCTGCGCGTGGCGGTCGTCCAGGCCGAAGTCGCGCCCGACCTCGCGTCGGGGCTCGTTCGCACCGCCGCGCTCGCGCGCGAGGCGGCCGACGCGGGCGCGGCGCTCGTCGTCTTCCCGGAGACGTGGCTGCCGGGGTACCCGGCGTGGCTCGACGTGTGTCGCGACGTCGCGCTCTGGGACCACGCGCCGGTCAAGGCCGTGTACGCGCGCATGGCCGCCGCGAGCGTGGCCGTGCCGGGTCCCGCGTGTGAGGCGCTCGCCGACGCGGCGCGGGCCGCCCGCGCGACGCTCGTCGTGGGCGTGGTCGAGCGCGTCGACGCGGGCCCGGGCGCGGGCACGCTCTACAACACGGTCCTCACGTTCGGGCCCGACGGGCGCCTGCTCAACCACCACCGCAAGCTCGTGCCGACCTACACCGAGCGCCTGGTCTGGGGACCGGGCGACGCGGACGGGCTGTGCACGGTCGACGCGGCGGGCGCGCGCGTCGGCGCGCTCGTGTGTTGGGAGCACTGGATGCCGCTCGCGCGCCAGGCGCTGCACGAGGCGGGCGAGGACGTGCACGTCGCGCTCTGGCCCACGGTGCACGAGATGCACCAGGTGGCGAGCCGCCAGTACGCGTTCGAAGGGCGCTGCTACGTCCTCGCGGCCGGCTCGCTGATGCGCGCCTCCGCGCTGCCGTCGGAACTCGAGCCGCACCCGGCGCGTGTGACGGGGCGCGACGAGTGGGTCCTGCGCGGCGGCAGCGCGATCGTCGGCCCCGACGGCCGGTACGTGGTCGAGCCCGTGTACGACGCGCCGCGCGTGCTCGTGGCCGACCTCGACCTCGGGCGCGTGCGCGAGGAGCGGATGACGCTCGACGTGGCGGGGCACTACGCGCGCCCCGACGCGCTCTCGCTCGTCGTGCGCCGGACCGGGCGCGCGGTGACATCCGCGGCTACATGAGGGCGAGAAAGGACCCGTTCGGCACGACCGAGAGCGCGCCGTATTCTTGGATCAGCGCCCGGTAGGCCGCGCCCACCGGGCGGAGCCTGCGGTCGATATCGTACAGGCCTAACGGATTCACCGTGCCGTTGGGCTCCCGGAGCGCCGTGTCCCAGTCCACCTGGTCGACGAGCGAGTACCACGTGAAGCCGAGCACCGGCACCCCCTCCTCGCGCATGCGCCGCACGTTCTGCCACTGCTTCCAGAGCCAGGCAACCGCGTCTTGGTCCTGGTGGAGGTTGGTCTCCGTGTGCATCACCGGCTTGTGGTACCGGTCGTAGTAGTCCTTCGTCACGAGGTACCACCCGAACACCTCGCCCACGTGCGACACGGAGCCGTCGTGCTGCAGCACGCGCTCGTTGCTCACGTAGTAGTCGTTGCCCATCACGCAGCGCTCGTGGAGGCCGTGCGTCATGTACGTGCGATACTCGTCGGCCGGCATGCCGTTGGCCAGCAGCCACGCGTACACGTCGCCCCGCACCTCGCGCGAGTAGAGCAGGTCGAGGGCGAGAAATCGCGTCTGGTTCTCCCAGTCCGCCCGGGCCTTCGTCGGCGGGCAGTTGCACATCGCGTGCGTGTACTCACTCGACTCGCTCTGGATGAACACCGCCAGCGGCTGCACGGCGAGGATCTCGCGCATCGCGAGCAGCGTCGCCTGCACGAGGTGGCGCGTCGCGGTGACGTAGGCGCGCTCGGTCGCGAGCTGCTCGTTCCACCACCCGAAGAGCGCGGAAAACTTGGCGCAGATGAAGATCTCGTTCACCGGCGTGTAGAGCGTCACCCACGGATAGCGCACCGCGAACGCCCGCGAGAACTCGGCGAAGGCGCGCGGGAAGTCCGGATTCTGGAACGAGTTGCCGAGCCAGTCGGGTATCCCGAAGTGGCAGAGGTTGACGATCGGCGTGATGCCGAGCCGCTGCGTCTCTGCGAAGACCGCGTCGGGGAAGGCCCAGTCGTACCGGCCCGGCGCGGTGTTGACGTGGTGGTAGGCCACGCCATACCGCAGCACCTTGATGCCTAACTCGACCGTGAGCGCGAGGTCCTCCCGCCACCGCCGGTAGTGGCCCGTGGTCTCGAGCGCGTCGACCCGGTGCGTACCGTTCCGGATCATCGGGTAACTGCACTCGATGCCGGTCGCGAACATGAAGCCGGTCATCGCGCGGCCGTCGTCGGGGCGGCGAGGAGCTGGGCGACCACGCGGTCCTCGTCGTCGTACGCGCCCTCGCCGAAGCGTCGGAAGCGGAGGCGGCCCGCCTTGTCGGCGATGTAGACGCTCGGCCAGTACTCGGTGCGGAACGCGCGCCAGATGCGGTACTCCGGGTCGAGCACGACCGGGTACGTCACCCCGAGCCGCCGCACGGCGTCGGCGACGTTGCCCGGGACGCGCTCGCGCGCCAGCTCGGGCGTGTGCACGCCGATCACGACCACGTCCTGCCCGCGGTACTTGGCCGCGAGCGCCGTCACGTGCGGCAGCGCGTTCAGGCAGTTGTAGCAGGCGAACGTCCACACGTTCACGACGACCACCTTGCCCCGGAGCGCCGAGGCCGCGAGCGTGCCGTCGGTCGGCAGCCCGAGCGCCTCCGCGTTGAGCCACCCGCTCCCGCCAGCGAGGTCGGGCAGCGGGCCGAGGTCAGGTGTCGGCACCACCGTGGCCGGCGTCGGCGCGGCTGCCAGCGGCGCGGCCGCGAGCGCGCGCGCCGCCTCCGCCTTCGCGCCCGGCGCGAGGCGCTCGAGAAGTGCCGCTTCCGCGCCCGCGGTCTGCACGAGGCCGCCGCGCGAGAGCAGCGTCGCGTCCCATCCGAGCGCGATCACGGCCACCGCGGCGAGTGCCAGCCCGCCGACGGCCCGCCGCGCCCACCGCTCGGCGCCGCCGACGCGCCGCAACGCGCCTACCGCACGGCCGCCGGCCAGCAGCGCCCCCGCGAGCGCCGTGGCCGCCCCCGCGCCGAACACCGCGAACAGCGCCGTGGCCCGCCCGGGCGCCGCGCCCGACGCCGCGAGCGTGACCACGAGCCCGAGCACCGGCCCCGCGCACGGCGCCCAGAGGAGCCCCGTCGCCCCGCCGAGCGCGAACGCGTGCAGCGGCCCGCCCCCCGAGTTCGCCCCCGGCACACCGGCGGCGCGGCGTTCGAGTCCCGCGCCGAGCCGCACGACCGGCCGCGTCACCACGGCCGCCACGCGCGTCGACAGCAGACTCGCCCCGGCCACGGCGAGCAGCCCCAGCGCGGCCCACCGCCCGGCGTCCGCCGCCTCGGCCACCCACGCCGCCCCCGCGGTTCCGGCCGCGGCGACCGCCACGAACGCGAGCACCAGCCCCGCGAGCATCGACCCGGTCCACCGCGCGAACGGACGACCCGTCGACGCGAAGACGAACGGCAGCACCGGCAGGATGCACGGGCTCAGAATCGTGAGCACGCCGCCGAGGTACACGGCGGAGGCGAGGAGGGCAACGGACACGCAACACCCACGGACGGAGAACGGGACGCGTTAGGCACCCCGCGGCCGTCGCGGACGGCCGCGGGTACGCCACCTAGCCCCGGCGCGGCGCGAAGTTCCCCGACGGATCGCGTCGCCCCGCTTGCCTTCTCGCCGCCGAGCGCGAAGTTGGAGCGGCGGCATGCGGGCCATCCTCCCGCGCGCCGCACCCTGCGGCAGGCCGGCACCCCGGAGTACGCTGGACGGACTCACGCCCGCCGCGTCCAACGCGACGACCCCAGATCCCCGCCGCCGGCGCGCGGCGGG
>JAABUZ0100008891.1_pt1 | contig 11664 bp, 13 predicted proteins | sample 5562091 | NCBI WGS metagenome assembly JAABUZ01 (sample SAMN12813069, study PRJNA571459) | rock metagenome | isolation source: Antarctica rocks | place: Antarctica: Victoria Land, Linnaeus Terrace sud | collected 2015-12-21
GAGCGCGATCGCGCGCGTGACCTGTTCGATAAGCTGCAGATAGATCGGGACGCCGCTGCGCGGGTCCACGCCGAAGATTGCCGGCATCGACTCAGAGACGCACTCCCCACCCTGAGAATGCCTCGTTACGACCGTGGAATCGGAATAACGGTCCGTCGCGCGTCCGATTGCTCGGGACGACGCTGAGTGGGCTGCGTCGGAAGGGCGTTCATCGCGACGTCTCTCATATCGTACTAGTTCTCACTTTCGTAATTCCGCGTAGGAATGGGTTGGTTTAGCATTATGAACGGTTGCTTTGCGCCACTCAAAGGGGGCGGCGTCGACGTTGTAGATCTTGACGAAACGATCGATGGCGTCTCGCACTTGGTCAGGCGAAGTGAAGCTTACGCCTTTCAACGCTCGGCGACTTTGGATGCTGAACCAGCATTCAACCTGGTTGACGCGAGAGTGTCAATCTTCTTGAACAAGATTAAGCGGTGCGCTTGAAGAAACAAATCATCTAATGCTTAGACGATTTACTCTTCCTGTAATGGTTCTGCTCTCGACAGCTGTCGGTACGAGCGAAACAATTGCTCAGGAAGTAGTGCAACCAAACAAGAAGATCTGCTCGCCGTCAGTCGTTGTGCCTGCCGACTTGTATACGTCGGCAGGCATTCCAACTGCCGACCAGCTATTTATTCATAAACACTTCGCGTCGGCTTTTCGCGTCGAATATCAGTACTTCTTCTGTTTCGACGGAGACGGCCAATCCATCAACGCTAGCTTTTTCGACTCGGGTGCCGCGCAACTCCTGCAGAGAGCACTAGGGCAAGCGTATCGCGGACAGTATGTTACGGCTCTCAAGCTTTCGGACCGCTCATTTACTGTCGATCAGCGTTTCGGCGAAGCGAAGCTTGTTTCGGGCCAGCTCAACTGGATCTTAGGACGGGTGCAAGCCGCTCGAGATGATTGGAACGACGCGCTAAGTGTTCAAGGCGTTCTACTTCCACCGGACCATCCACAGGTTCCGGCTCGATACGTCGGCAGCGCTACCGTGCTACTTCGTTCACTGCGGGACAAATGATATATTGAAGAATTCGTCGAGGGAGGAATAATGGGATTCTACAGTGATTTCCGCTTGCTTGCATCACTTTTTTAGAATAAGAAAACGTTACAGTCGAGCTGCGAATTGATCTATGTCGTCGAGGTCTGAGGTTGTCAGGTTGATAACGTGGTCGCTGCGCTGGTCCCCATCTATCCTGGGCGTACTGGTGCGCAAATTCGCCCCTGGTCAGACGGATCTACGATTCTCGCAACGTTCTTCACGAGGCGGCGCTCAATGAAGTCGACATCGCGATGTAGACGCGGTGGACGATTTGAATGCTGAGGGACATTGTGGAGCACCGCCTCGGTATGACGCCACGGCGGCCCGCTGAGACCGGCAACTGCTTCACGCAGGCGGCGCCGGCAGTACGCGCGAGCTTGTTCGATGTTGGCGAAAGCTCCAGGATATGTCGGGCAATACTTGAGCGTCTTATAGTGCGATTCGATGAATCGGTTGTCATTGGATACGTGCGGCCGCCCCTCGTCGTACGCGTCGAGACCGTTTGCGAGCCGGCGCGCAAGACCGGACCGTGCCGCCCAATGTCCCTCGACGATCGTCTCCCCGGTATTTCCGGTATCGATCGTGCACGTGCCGCGTAGTCCGTCGACGGCGCAACCAATCAGCGGTGCGTCCTCGTCGAAGGCGATCGGCACACGCGTCGACCTTGTAGGGGTCGGCGATACCGGGCACGTGGGGCGAGCAGCCCACGATCGCGAGCGACGCAGCGAGCGCGGCGACCGACCGCCGGAGCACCGTCATCGCCGAACGGTCGGCAGCGGCTGGAGTGTCGGGGACGGCGTGCCCGGCGCGGCGGGCATGTAGGTCGGCGGCGCCGGCGGCACGGAGCTTTGCGGCAGCGGCGACGGCAACGTGATCGGGAAGCCCTTCGGCGGCGGGGCGGGCGCGTTCGCGAGGCCGATGATGTGCGGGGTCACGACGATATAGAGATTGGTTTGCGTCTTGGATGTCGTCACGTGCCTGAAGAGACCTCCGATGATCGGCAGGTCGCCGATCAGCGGCAGTTTGCTTAGGTTCTGAAGTTCGTTGTCCTGGAGCAGGCCGCCGATGACGAATGACTCGCCGTCGCGGACCGTCGCGATCGTGCTCGCGCTGCGCTGGCTGATCTGCGGCGTGCCCTGCACGTACTGCGTCACGCTCGAGACTTCCGAGTAGATGTGAGACGTCACGTAGCCGTCGGAGCTCACGCGCGGCTGGATCTGCAGGTTCACGCCGACGTTGACGTAGTTGACCTGCTGCGACGTCAGCGCCGCCGCCCCCGTCGCGATGACCGAGGTGAAGATCGGGATCGCGTCGCCCGTGAGGATCGAGGCCGGCTGGCCGCTCTGGGCGAGGATGCGCGGCTTCGAGAGCACGCGGCCGTTGCCGCGCTGGATCTGCGCGTAGAGCGTCGCATTGAAGGTGACGCTCGCGCTCGGGATGCGGCCCGTGCCGATCTGGAAGCCGCCGCCCGACGTCGTGGTCGACGAGCTCGAGCCGTTGGCGGTCGTCGCGATGATGCCGTTCTGATCCGCGAGATCGAGCCCGACCGCCTTCGAGGCGCTGTCGGTGAGCTCGACGATCTGCGTTTCGAGCATGACGCTCGGCACCGGGATGTCGATCTTGTCGATCATCGCCTCGATCGGCGCGATCACCTCCGGGGTACCGGTGAGGATGATCGCGTTGAGCCGGCGGTCGATCGCGACGTTCTCGTTGAGGCGCTGCGCGAGCCCGACCGCGCCCGCGCCGAACGCGCCGAAGTTCTGCTGCGGCTGCTGCTGCGGAAACGAGCTGCCGCTGAACGAGCCGCCGCCGAAGCCGCCGCCGAAGCCGCCGCCACCGCCGAGCCCGCCGCCGAACGAACCGCCACCGAGCGACGACGTGCCGATGTTCGTCTGGAGCGGCGAGAACGTGTCGTTGGTCGGGACGCTCGAGCCCGCGACGAGGATGCCCGCGATCTCGCTGACGTCGGCGTACTTGAGCGGCACGACGACGGTGTCGCCTGCCGGAGCCACGGGCGGCGGCGCGGCGAACCCGGCGCCGACGCCCGGCTGCGCCCCGCCGAGCCCCGGAAAACGAGCCGCCGGCGGTACCGTCGCGGCGACGCTGACGAAGAGCTGATTGCCCGTGCCACGGACCGAGACGGTCGCCGTCCCGCTCAGATGCAGTTGGAGCGTCGCGGCGCTACCGCTCGGTGCGACCGAGACGCTCGTGACGGAGCCCGCGCCCGTGACCTGCGCCGGGGCCTGCGGGCTTACGGTCGTGCCGTCCAGGAGAATCGAGGGATCGCTCGTGCCCGAGCCAACGACGTGGAACGTCGGTGCGCCGCCGACGAAGGAGACGGTGACGACGGAGCCGCCGTTCGCGCTCGGGTCGACGCGGATCGCGCCGAGCGTCGCGGCCGCGACGGGCGCAGGCGCGACGGCGGCGAGCAGCGTCGCGAGACCGAGGCCGACGGCGGGCGCCCCGCCGGGGCGGAGCGGATCGATGCGCATGGTCGTCACCCCTTCGAGATCGCGTGGTCGACGATGATCGCGGCACCGCTTTCGTTGCGCCGAACGGTGTAGGTGGCGATGTAGGGACCCGACGCCGTTCGGAGCGGGACCGTCAGGAAAACATCGCCGCCAGCGCCGGGCTGAGCGTCGATCCGGCCGATGCGCGTTGCCGGATCGACGATCCCGGCCTCCTTGAGGGCGACGCGCTTATCGCCCGGAGCGGCGCCGAGCGCCGCGTACGCCGCCGTCGGCTCGCCGCGTTCGACGGCGCGGAGGCAAGATTAAGATGATCAAATATCGGGCCAGAGGATACCGGAACGAAACGCGTTTTGCCGCAGCCACCTGTTTTCATTGCGGTGGCGTCGACCTGGCCGGCCTACCCACTCAAACTACTGAAGCGCCCTATTTTATAAGCAAGCCGTTTAGGTGAAAAGCCTTATGCGTTAACGATTTCCTGACCTTTTGCCCGTTTCGCCGGCTCTTCCAAGTGTTAAATGCTAACTTCTTCGTCTGAGTCTTTTGTTGCGCGAGTGATCGGCGAAGCATGTTGCCGCACGTACGATCCCAATTGAGAGATCCGAGCATCGACATCGCAATGTAGGCCGTGCAGTCTTCGTTCCCGCAGCGTCGGCTGAAGAAGCCTATCAAATCGAACGACACACTCGCGCGAAAGAACAACCGCAGGCTCCCCTTATGCGGGCGGTGGAGGGTCGCATCTCTGCAATTCGGCAGCAACAGATCACCGAATTGTCGGAACGGCTCCGAATACGGGCTGACGCGAGTCAACCACCCCCGAGTAGTCCACGTTGGTCACAGCGTTATTAAGGTCGACGTTTTGCCCTGTCGGCGCGTGCCTTCTTGCCGACAAATACAGCGATCAGCCCTACGGAGGCACACGCCGCTCCAACCGAGAATAAAACAATGGCAAACATTATTGTGACGCGAACGTAAAGTCCATTTGCGCAGATCCGCTGCCTCCTACGCCGAAACCGTCCGGAATTGAAGAAAGCGACTGCTGTGCCGGCGGATTCGAATTTGGTAGGAACGGGCTACAGCCTGTAGGCCCAAAGCCGCCAATTATCGCTCCAGTTGTGCCAAGCGCGAACGCACCGAGACCGAAGCCAACTGCCGGTACCGCGAACTCCGGTTGGAATATGGCGGCTACTCCGGTCACCGCTGACGCGAAGCCAAGAACTGCTGCAGCGGCGGCAAGGCTTGAGACAATCGTTGAACACGTATTAGCGACCTGCGTAAACGTGGGCTGTGGCGTACCCTGCACATCAAAGGTAACTTGGTTGGCCCCAAAGCCGGTATACGCTAAGTTCATTTTATTCGAACCTGGATTATACCACACGACTCCCGATCCAAATTGCGGGTCAGTGAACCGTGCTTGCGGAAGAGTTGGATGCGGAGTTACGGTCGCATTACCGACTTTAAATGGTTGCCGGGTAAAAGCTGGATGGCTAGGCGTTATCGATTGGATTGTTGTTTATATCCGTTGATAACGTACGTGTTCGAACCGGTTGGAAGGCCGTTGCTAACCGCACCGTATTGGTCAATCACTGGCAACGCTTGACCAGAGCTAGTGTATTGTACCCCGTGATAAGAACCAGAGAAGATGTGTCTCGAGTTGGTGAGGGTTGGCGTAGTACACGGGCTCGGATCAGCACCAGGGCAAGGTTGAACGCAGGCCGCCGGATTGACATGTCGTACTTGAGTGCAAGGGGCGATAGAAAACGGGCGGCGGACCATACCGGTTGTCCCTACAATTGTTGCACCAGCACCACCGATAAATACCGTCCGTTTCATACAGGTCCCCTTAACTAAGAATCTGTCGAGGGAGGGATAATGGGATTCTACAGTGATTTCCGTTTGCTTGCATGACTTTTAGAATAAGAAAACGTTACAGTCGAGCTACGAATTGATCTATGTCGTCGAGGTCTGAGGTTGTCAGGTTGATAACGTGGTCGCTGCGCTGGTCCCCATTCATCCTGGGCGTACTGATGCGCAAATCCGCCCCGTGGTCAGGGAGATCTAGACTAGCAGCTTGCAGAAAAACTAGGTGACCGAGCATCGATTTCACGGGCATTGTGAGCTATCATAGTCGCAAGTCTCCTCGATTCTTTGTTGGGGTAGCGGCCGATGCGGTCAAAAGATGTGCAGCGAACGACGATGTGGACGACGGTCTCCACCGAAGAGCTGGTTCCTATCGACCACCCGCTTCGAGCGATGCGAGTGATGGTCAACGCGGCTCTCGACGAACTCTCGCCCGCCTTTGCAAAGGTATACTCTCGGATCGGACGTCCGTCGATCGCGCCGGAGAAGCAGCTTCGAGCGATCCTGCTGCAAATGTTCTACACGGTCCGCAGCGAGCGGCTGCTCATGGAGGAACTCCGGTACAACATGCTCTTTCGTTGGTTCGTCGGTTTGAGCATCGACGAGGCCGTGTGGGACGTTACGGTTTTCACCAAGAACCGCGAGCGGTTTTTGGATGGCGAGATCGCTGCGCGCTTTTTTGAATCGGTGCTGGGCCAAGCGCGGGCCAACGGCTTGCTCAGTGACGAGCACTTCACCGTTGACGGGACATTGATCGAGGCCCGGGCCAGCCACAAGAGCTTCAAGCCGATAGAGGATCAACAACCACCGGCCGGCGGCGGGAGCAATCCGACCGTCGACTTCAAGGGAACCAAGCGCAGCAACGACACGCATCGATCGACCACCGACCCAGATGCGCGGCTCTACCGTAAGAGCGCCAACACTGCTGCGCAGCTGGGATACCTTGGGCATGCGTTGATGGAGAACCGAAACGGTCTCGTCGTGGATGGGCGCTTGACTCTGGCGACGGGTACCGCCGAGCGAGAGGCCGCTTTGGACATGATTGCGGGCATCTGCGGATCGCGTCGTGTCACCCTCGGTGCCGACAAGGGCTACGATACGGCAGACTTCGTGGCGGAGTTGCGCGCTCGTGGTGTAACGCCTCACGTTGCGCAAAACACGACGAATCGACGTAGCGCCATCGACGATAGATTCTCGCAACAACGTTTTTCACGAGGCGGCGCTCAATGAAGTCGACATCGCGATAAGACGCGGTGGACGATTTGGATGCTGAGCGACGTCTTGGAGCACCGCCTCGGCATGACGCCACGTTGGCGCGCTGAGACTGGCAGTTGCTTCACGCAGGGTGCCGGCGTTGTAATTTGGTTTTCCGAAATTGGATGCAAGCCCGTTTTGGCCCGTCACCTACGTGTCCGATAATGCAAGGTTACCGGACGCCGGGCCCGATGGCGCGATACAACGTCGAGCGCCCGACGCGCAGGACGCGCGCGACATGGTTCGGGCTCTCCCCGCGCTCGAGCATCTTCTTCGCCTCTCGGATCTGAGTTGGCGAAAGCGCCGACGGACGGCCAATGTGCTCGCCTCGCTTCTTTGCGGCGCGCATGCCGGCAACGGTGCGCTCGCGGAGGACGTCTCGCTCAAATTGCGCGACGGCGCCGAGCACGGCATACAGCATCCGGCCGGCGGCGGTTCCCGTGTCGATGTGGTCCGTCAGCGAACGCAGCGAGATGTCGCGCTCACGTAACATTTCGGAAATATCCAGTAGATCGCGCAACGAGCGGCCGAGCCGATCGAGGCGCCAGACCACCAGCGTATCGCCGGCGGCGAGATCCTCGAGCGCGCGACTGAGGCCCGGTCGCGATCGCGACGCGCCGGAAGCAGAATCTTCGTGGATCGCGACGCACCCGGCGGCGCGCAGCGCGTCGAGTTGCAGCGCGGTCGTCTGTTCGTCCGTGGAGACGCGCGCGTAACCGATCAGACGGGGTGAGGCGATCGAGACGACCTGGGAGTCGGCCGCGCGGACCAAACGCGTTCCTAGGGCCTTATTCGCGACCGTCCTCGAACGTTTGGGAACCGGAGCGGGCTTGCCGGCGATCGTCGACGCTGGAGCGACCGCGCCGCCGTAGCGGGCCATCAGCAACGCAAGCCGCTCATCGCCCGCGGCGTGCGCGCCGAGCAGCTTGTCAAGCGGAACTCCAGCCTTGCGTTTTGGGACGGACTTTCGGGACACGCGAAGCCGCTTCTGGATTGGGTCGGCAAATCATCCCAAAAGGGGTCCCTTCAGAGATTCTGCCCATATCCGGCTACGGCGCCATCCCCTTGTGTCCGTCCTACCCTTCTAGCGAAGCCGCTCCGCGGCCGAAGGCGTAAACGCGTCCTTGCGAAGCTCAACTAAGATCGCGACAATCATGGTTCACGGTCGCATGAACTTTTTGGCGGCTATCATGTGTGCATGGACTATGGATGGGTCATTGCCGCGCGTGAAGACGTCGAGGCGGCTCTCAACAACCCGCTCTTACGCGTTCGCCCCCGGTTTGCCGTCCCGGAAGCGATGCGTGGTAGCGTGCTTGGCGATATCTTCTCGCGTCTGGTTCGTATGAATGACGGAGAACGCCACGACGCCTTGCGTCGGCGCGTCGAAGAGATGATAGCGGGCTATGGTCTCAAGGAGATTGCGAGCATCGCGGCCCAGTACGCGCGTGCCCATGATATCGCTGACGTCGCGTCGCTCACGATGGCAACGGTCGTTGGAATTTCTGATCCGGAGGCCGCTCTGCCATGCATACGCGATTTCGCAGCGGCGATTCCCATTGGCGCACGCGATGAGGCAATTCAGCGGGGTATTAAGGCCGCCGAACGGCTTTTGACTTTGCTGCCCGCGGGATCTCAGGATGTTGATGCCTGCAATGCTTTAGGCTTCCTCTTTCAAACCCACGCTGCAACAACGTCGCTCATCAAAAATACGCTCGTAGGCTATAACGATGCGCCCGTAACGCTGACTCGACGCTACGCCGCTGCTGATACCGCGATCGCCGGTCAGCTCATCCACGAAGGCGATGCCATAATCGTTTTGCTCGGACCTTCACGCCTCCACTTTGGCGCTGGGCCGCACCGGTGTCCCGGGCAACGCATCGCGGAAACAATTGCAAGCGCTGCCAGCGAGACGCTGCGCAAGGTTGAAGCGCAGGCATGATTGCCGTCATTTTCGAGGTCTTTCCAGGCGACGGACGGCGCTCGGAATACCTTGAGATCGCGGCTGCTCTTCGTGGCCTTCTCGACGGAATCGACGGATTTATATCCATCGAGCGCTTTCAAAGTCTCGCGGATGCGTCAAAGGTCTTGTCGCTGTCCTTTTGGCGTGATGAAGCCGCGGTCGCACAGTGGCGAGCTCTCGAGGAACATCGCACGGCGCAAGTGGCTGGTCGCGCGCACATTTTCACCGATTACCGGTTGCGTATCGCTGCGGTGGTTCGAGATTATGGTATGCGCGATCGGACCGAAGCCCCGCCAGACAGTCGGGCGATCCACGGATGACAAAAATCGGAATCGTTGGAGGCACGGCTTGGCTTTCAACAGCCGAGTACTATTCAATGATCTGCCGGCTAAGCGAATCCTACCATCGCAGACAGGGTGTCACGGGAGTGCTTCCGACGCCGGAAATGGCGATTGAATCTCTCGACTTACGAACGGCGCTATCATATCTCGGCGAAATCGGAAATGCGCCGTCTTGGTCGCGTTTCGACGCCTATCACCGTGACGCTCTGCTGCGATTGCGAAATGCTGGCGCAAAGATCGCTCTCCTCGCCAGCAACACGCCTCATTATCGCCTTAAAGCCATAACGACTGGTATCGATTTGCCTGTCGTCAGTATCTTTGATGTGGTTGCGGACGAGTGCGTCCGTCTGGGTGTCACCAGCGCCCTGATTCTTGGAACGCGTTTGACAATGGCGAGCAGCGCGCTCGCGGAGGTCATTGAACGCCGCGGGATCGAGGCCGTCGTTCTAGACCAGCGCGGGCAAGACGAGGTCGTGTTAACGATCGATGCCATCCAACACCGCGCCGCACCCGAGGCAACCGGTGCGCGGATACGATCGGTTGTCAAGTCGGCGCTGGCATCGCGTAGCGCTCTAGATAAGGCAGTGTGCCTGTGCTGCACTGAACTCCCTCTGTCATTTCCGGCCCGAGGCGATGAACCGGCGTTCATCGACGGCGGCATCCTCTACGTAAATAGTACGGCTGCTCACGCCGCCGCTGTCGTGCATCGCTCCCTCGCGGGCGAGTCGCAAACCAAACAGTCTTTCTAGTTCATGATGGCCCTTGGGCGTCACCAACAGCGAGCGATCCGGCGAATGACGTTGAACCCAGTGCGCCGTCAAAAAATGCTCGAGCACGGCAGCGCCGAGGCTTCCCGCAAGGTGATGCCGGCGCTCAGTCCAGTCCATGCATACACGAGTAAGAGCTCGCCGCTTTGCGCGCAACACGGTAACATTTATCCCGAGGTCAGTCAAGAGCAGCTCCCCGGCGCTGGTTAGTGTAAATGCTGTCCTCACTGGGTCGATAGCGATGACGTCGCGACGTAACAAGGCGTCGGTAAACAGAACGCCCAAGCGCCCCGCAAGGTGGTCGTAGCAGGAGCGCGCTTCGCGTAAACGACTCATCATGTTGTGCTGGCTCAGCGAAACAGTAGTGCCTACGGGAGCAATTGAGGCCAGTGTCTCGATCGCGTACGCGACTTCGTCCGAAGCCAAACGGTACAGCCGCAGCCGCCCCACCGTGCGTACGGATAAAAGGCCGCCACGGATCAGCTTGATGAAATGCGAACTTGCCGACTGCGGGGAGCACTGGCTACGAGCGGCCAGCTCGGAGGCTGGTATTTCGTGCCCATCAAGCAGCGCGAACAGCATCCTTGCGCGGCTTTGATTGCCGATGAGAGCCGCAATTCTAGCAAGAGCCGGGTACATTCGCATATTCTAGCACGGCATCACTTCACCCCAGAATGAAGTGTTCACCGCATGACGCCAGGGCGCGCCGCTGAAGGCCGTGCGCAGCGCGAATCGATTGCCGGCGAGAAGCCGTATCGCTTCTCAGGGCCGCGTTCCAAAGCAATCCCTAAACGGGTCGTTTATCGGACGCGCCAGCTAGGCAAATGCCAGGTGCAGAGCTACCGCTGGCGACGCCGAAGAAATCTCCACATTGCGCCGTATGAATGAATCGCTGATGATTGAAACGCTACACTGCGACTCCGTGCTCGGAAGTTGGACGTCGAGTCATTGGGCCCCGACGCGCGATGATGCGTTGTTTGGCGCGGTTGATCGCATCTGGGATTTTGACGGAGCGCTCGTTTACCGGCGCGAGCAGCTCTTTCCCAACGGCACCTTCGAACTCGCCATCCAACTCGACGAACCGCACCGGCCCGTTGGCGGTGGGCCATTCCCGGCAATCTGCCTCGACGGTCTACAGACAGCGACGGCGACGATCGAGGGCCCACGCGGCCGCTGCCGCGTGCTCGGTGTCACGTTGCGTCCGCTCGGCGCCTTCGCTCTGCTCGGCACATCGCTAGCCGAATTAACGGATCGTAGCATCGATCTGCGCGCGGTCATCGGGCGACCGGCTGCGGAACTTGCGGAGCGGCTCGATGATCGGCGGCAAAGTGCCGCGCGCGTCCGAACCGCCGTGAGCTGGCTTCGCGCACGCCTCCCACGTGCGCGCGGCGTCGACCCGGTCGTCGCCGCGGTGTTCGAGCGGATCAAATGTGACGGGCGCGTCGCGATCGCGCAACTCGACGAGCTGGGCGGACGCTCGCGTTCGCGCCTGGCGCAACGCTTCCGCGAGCAGGTCGGACTCGCGCCGAAACGCTACGCCAGGGTCGTCCGCTTTCATCGGGCGCTCGAACTGCTCCGCGGGCGTGACGGTGGCGACTCGCTGTCCGCGATCGCGTTAGCCGCCGGTTACTACGACCAAGCGCACATGAACGCCGAATTTCGCGAGCATGCGGGCCTCACGCCGCGCCGTTACCTCGAAGCGTTCCGCTTTCCAAACAGCAACCATCTAGCCCACGCCGACGCCGAGGCTGACCCCGGTTCATTTTTCCAAGAATTCGCCGCCGTGTTCGGATAGACTCGCCTCATGAATACCGTAAAGACGGCCACGGGCCAAACGATCTTTCCAGGGCTACGGTATGCCGACGCGCGCGCCGCCATCGCGTGGTTGCAGCGGGCGTTCGCTGCGGAGACGCATGTCGTGTACGACGAT
>JAABUZ0100008892.1_pt1 | contig 11664 bp, 15 predicted proteins | sample 5562091 | NCBI WGS metagenome assembly JAABUZ01 (sample SAMN12813069, study PRJNA571459) | rock metagenome | isolation source: Antarctica rocks | place: Antarctica: Victoria Land, Linnaeus Terrace sud | collected 2015-12-21
TCAGCTGCGGCTTCCATGAGGCGGTACGTGGCGTGCTCTCGCATCACATGGTGATCCGCGACGGCAAAATCGCTAACTACCATCCCTATCCGCCGACGCCATGGAACGCCACCCCGCGCGATTCCTACGGCACACCGGGGCCGTACGAAGATGCGGTGCAGAACACACCGATCTTCGAGGAGAACGGCCCGGAGAACTTCAAGGGTATCGACATCATGCGGGCCGTCCGCAGTTTCGATCCCTGCTTGCCGTGCGGCGTTCATATGTATCTGGGCGATGGGAAAACTCTCGATGTCCAGCATACCCCGACCCTCGGGCCGACGTAAGGGAAGTGCTGAGTGCTGAATGCTGAGTGCTGAGCGAGAACAATTCTTCTCAGCACTCAGCTACTCGGTACTCAGCACTGAAGCGACCGAAGGGAGCGGATGATGCATCAGGGCAATGGCTTCGAGCAGCGGATGGGACGCCTCGATGCATTAATTCATGAGATCGAGGCGTTCACTGATCCGAAAGCACGGGAGGTCGCGGAAGGCGTTGTTCAGGCGCTCCTCGAACTGCACGGCGAGGGTATCGAGCGGATACTCGAAATCGTCGACGCGGCGGGGGATGCCGGGCAGCCGATTATTGATGAGATCGCCACGGACACTATGGCTCGTCACCTGCTCCTCCTGCACGGGCTCCATCCCGTCGTGATGGAAGATCGCGTGCGGCAGGCGCTCGACCGCGTGCGACCGTACATGGCGTCGCACGGCGGGTTCGTCGAGTTACTCGGCATCGAAGACGGCATTGTGCATCTGCGGTTGGAAGGGAGCTGCCACGGCTGCCCCTCCTCGTTATTGACGCTCCAACTCTCAATTGAGAAGGAGATCATGGACCTCGCGCCGGATGTCGCCGGGATCGAGGTGGAAGGGCTTGCGGAGCAACCCGTCGCCCCGAACATCCCCCCGGACGGCTTCGTGCCGATCGCCTCATTCGCCGCCATGGGAATGGACGGATGAGCGAGGAAGGTCGCCCTCAGGCCCCGATCGGCTCGTCGGGTGATGGCGGCTCGCCTCTCGGGGCGTTGCGCCGGTTCGTGCGACCGCGCGAGCCGCTGATGCGGTGCGAGGTGTGCAGCGCGGCGATCCCGCCTGATCCCGATCACCGGCACCTGCTGGACACTGCGAACCGCCAAATACTCTGCGCCTGTGACGCTTGCGCACTGAGCCTCGGCACCGGGCAATCTGTGTCGCTCGGCCCGGGGCGGCCAACCCTCCGGTACCGTCTAATCCCGCGGCGCGTCCTTGCCCTCCCGGATTTTCAGATGACCGATGCCATCTGGGACGGCGTGCTCATTCCCGTCGGCATGGCATTTTTCTTCTCCAGCAGCGCCGAGAAGAAGATGATGGCCTACTATCCAAGCCCTGCGGGCGCGACGGAATCGCTCCTCTCCCCTGATGCCTGGGAGTCGATCACCCGCGCGAACCCGGCGCTTGGGGAGATGGAACCGGATGTCGAGGCGCTGCTCGTCAACCGGGTACGCGGGGCGCATGATTACTACCGTGTGCCGATTGACGAGTGCTACCGGCTCGTTGGATTGGTGCGTATGTACTGGCAGGGTCTCTCGGGCGGCGCCGAAGTATGGGAAGAGATTGGCAAGTTCTTCGCCGATCTAACGCGGCGGTCGGCGCCGATGGAACGGGCGTCGCATGCCTGACGTGACATTCAGCGTCGAAAGCGCCGCGCCGCTCACCTTCGCGGCCACCCCGCTCCTCGCGTTCCAACTGCGCGTTGCCTGTGCAGAGGATGAGCGGATTGAAAGTATTGCCCTCCGCTGCCAGATTCAGTTCGAGGTCACGCGCCGTCAGTATGCGCCGACGGAGCAGACGCGGCTCCTCGACCTCTTCGGCGAACCGGAGCGTTGGAGCCAGACCTTGCGGACGATGCTCTGGACCCATGCCGCTGTCACCGTGCCATCGTTCACAGGAAGCACGGTCGTTGATTTGCCCGTCCCCTGCACCTACGACTTCAACGTGGCCGCGACGAAATACTTCTATGGTCTGGAAGAAGGCGACGTACCCTTGTGCCTCCTGTTCAGCGGAACGATTTTTTACCGGGACGCGGACGGAGCGATGCGGATCGAGCAGATCTCATGGGAGAAGGAGGCAACCTTCCGGTTGCCCGTCGCGGTCTGGCGCGCGATGATGGATCACTATTATCCCAATACCGCATGGCTTAACCTCCCACAGGAAGTATTCGACCGACTGTACGCATACAAAGCCCGCAACGGCGTACCGACGTGGGAGCAGGTGATCGCACGCCTTCTCACGACAGCGGAGGCATGAAGCGATGAACATCGAAGCGGTACAGCCGATCGCGGACGCCGTCCTTTACGAAGGGTATCTTCTCTATCCCTACCGACAAACTGCTATGAAGAACCAGCAGCGCTGGACCTTCGGTGGGGTTTATCCGTCGTCGTACAGCACAGCGCAACGCGGCGCCGACGCATGCACGATGCGGACGGAATGCCTTATCACCGGCAACGATGCCCGTGTAACCGTGCGCGTCCGGTTCCTGCATGTGACCGAACGGGCGGTCGGCGAAGGAGCCTCCCCCGGTTTCCGTCTCGTTGATGAACTATGGGTCAGTGATCGAGTTTACCGCCCGTGGCAGGAGGCGGTGGAACGGGGCGTCGATGCGGCGACCCTACCACTGTTCGACCTGATCACCGCACCGACGCGCGTGCCGATCCATTTCCCGGCATCGCGGGAAATCGAACTGCTTCGCGACGCCGCCAATGAGGCGGTGGGCGTGCTGATCCGCACGCAACAGGCGATTGACGGCGCGATCGTGATCGGTGCGGAACGGCTGGGCGAGGACCTGTACAGACTCTCCGTCCAGATCGAGAACCTGACGCGATTGGCAACGGCAGGCGAACCGCGCCGAGAGGATGCGCTTCCCCAGACATTTATTTCGACGCATACCATCATGGGCGTGCAAGGTGGTGCGTTCATCTCCCTGACCGATCCTCCAATAGGCATGGAGTCTGCCGTCGCGGGCTGCCAGAATGTCGGGACATGGCCGGTACTGGTCGGGGTGGAGGGCGACCGGAGCCTGATGCTCTCATCGCCGATCATTCTCCCCGACTATCCGCAGATCGCACCGGAAAGCGCCGCGAACCTCTTCGACGGCACCGAGATCGACGAGATCCTCACGTTGCGGATCATGACACTCACCGACGATGAAAAGTGGGAGATCCAGCAGTCCGATCCGCGCGGCCACGAACTGCTCGCGCGGACCGAGGCGATCCCAGAGGAGCAGTTTAGGAAGATGCACGGGGTGCTCCGGGGCCTCCGGCAACTCGACGGAGACGAGCGATGAGCGAGTGGGACGAGCAGATGTGGAACCCCGACGGTACGACGGGCGAGGATGCCATACGGCAACTCGAACAGGTGCGCGTCGGCGAGACCGATCTGAAACCGGGCGATAAAGTGCAGTTGTGGCCGCGCGGCGGCGGCGACATCCTCGATCTGGCGCTGCGGGGCCGCGACGCGACGGTCGAGTCTATTCAGCAGGATTACGAGAACCGGATTCATGTGGCCGTGACTGTGGATGACGATCCGGGGGCCGATCTGGGCATGCTCCGGTTGCCCGCTCACCGCTTCTTCTTCTCGCTCGACGAGATCGTGCCGCTCGCTCCATCATCGGGAGCGATACCATGACTGCGCCGCGCATCCTCGTCGCCGGGATCGGCAACATCTTTCTCGGGGACGACGCCTTCGGGGTCGAGGTCGCGCAGTTGCTGGCGAAGCAACCGATGGCGGAGGGCATGCGCGTTGTGGATTTCGGTATCCGTGGCTTCGATCTCGCCTACGCGCTGATGGATGAGTACGAAGCGGCGATTCTCGTGGACACGATGGCGCGCGGCGAAGCGCCGGGCACGCTTACCGTCATCGAGCCGGATCTTGCCGCACTGCCGGACGCGGATGCACGCGCGATCGAGATGCACAGCATTGATCCGCTGACCGTTCTCACGCTGGTGCGGACGCTCGGCGGTCAACCGCCGCCGGTCTACGTCGTCGGCTGCGAACCGCTGACATTCGGGCCGGAGGAGGGGCAGATGGGCCTGAGCGCGCCCGTCCAGGCGGCGCTCGCGGAGGCGACGTGGATCGTTCGCGCACTCGCCGAGCGTCTGCTCGGAGCAGGCCCTCCGGCAGCCAGAAGGGAGGGACAATCACTCAGTGTTGAGGTCTAAGGCCGAGAAGGTGTGCGACGCATGCCTCTCTTTGATGGACGCGGCAGATACGGACGATGTAGGCATTGGACAGAAATAGGAGGACGTGATGAAGAAGCGACTGACAATCGGCGCGTTGTTTGCAGTGGTAGGTGCGGTTCTCATCCAGATTCCTGACATCCGGCGATACATGCGGATACGGTCAATGTGAGTAGTAGTCAGTGGTCAGTAGTCAGATGATTCGCTTCCGTTCTGACTACCGTCTACTGACTACCCAAGGGGTTAACCGTGCATGAATTATCTGTCATGGCCTACATGCTGGAGAGCGTTGAGGCACACGCCCAGCGGATTGGCGCGAAGAAGGTACTCGCGATCAATCTGGTGATCGGGGAGCGGGCGAGCGTCATTGACGACTCGATCCTCTTCTACTTCGACGCTCTGACACCCGGTACGCTAGCCGAGGGGGCGCAACTCAATGTGCGCCGGACGCGGATGCAGTTCCACTGCGCGTCCTGTGATGCCGACTACACCCCATCCGGTGCGGATTTCCAGTGCCCACAGTGCCAGATCGTCGGACGCGTCACGGACGACGGCAGCGAACTACTGATCGAGAGCATGGAGGTCGAGACATGAGTGTCCAGAGTGTGAAAATCGTCAACATTCTCGAAGGCCTGCTCGCTGGCAACGATCAGGCGGCCGAGCGGAACCGCGAGCGATTCAGCAACGCGGGTGTGCTCGCCGTCAACATCATGTCCTCGCCCGGCGCGGGTAAGACAAGCCTGATTATCAAGACACTAGCGGCGGTGCGGGGGAAAGCGCGGATCGGCGTGATCGAGGGCGACATTGCCGGCAGCATTGACACCGAGAAGGTGATCGCGGCAGGCGCGGGCGATGCCGTCCAGATCAACACCGGCGGCAACTGCCATCTGGAAGCGAACATGGTGGATCGGGCGCTCGACACCCTCGACCTCGCTGCGTTCGACATCATGATCGTCGAGAACGTCGGCAATCTCGTCTGCCCGACGCACTGGGCATTGGGTGAGCATCTGCGCGTCTGCATCCTCAGCACCGCTGAGGGGCACGATAAACCGATCAAATATCCCCAGATGTTCGTGAAGAGCGACGCGATCGTCTTAAACAAGATTGATCTGATCGAGCTGGTAGATTTTGAGCGCGATTTCTTCTACGAGTCCGTGCGCGCACTCAACCCGCACGCGCCGATCTTCGAAGTGTCGTGCCGCACGGGCGACGGCATCGCTGCATGGGCAGACTGGCTGCTCGATCAGCGCACACAAGTAGGCAGTAGGCAGTAGATACAGCCAGAAAGGGACTGGGTTCTACCGACTACTGTCTACTGCCTGCTGACTACCGGAGGAATACTATGTGTTTGCCACTTATCGCACGCATCGTCACGCTTGAGGGTGAGACTGCGACGGTTGAACTGCTTGAGGGGGAGATCGTCCGCGTCAGTACTGCGATCCATCCCGATATCGCCATCGGCCAGTATGTGCTTCTGGATCGTGGCATGATTATCGAGGTGATTGACGCCGCCCAGGTGGAGGAGATGCTCCAGTTCTACACCGAACTGACGCAGATGTGGGAGAAGGAGGACGCACTTTATGCATGAAACGGTCAGTGCGACCGGCATTCAAACGCCGCCCCGATCGCTCGATGGCACGAATCGGTTTATTCGCTACGCCTTCATGCCCAACAAACTGCGGTACTGCGGCGGTGACGACAACAGCGAGATGTTCGCCTACGCGCTCGCTGCCGTGCGTGAGCCGCCACTGGAAACCATCCTGCGGAAGTTCACCGGCGCGATGCCGTACCTCGCACTGATCGCGCGGAGCAATGGCATCGCCGACCCCTTCGATGACCGTGTGGTCGAGGCGTACTGGATCGGCAATGAGTTGCTCGACCATGTCGAAGTGCGCGACATGTACGCGTCGCTCCGCGAGCGGTACAGTGCGCGGCTCTCGCCGAGACTGATGGCATTAGTCGCGAACAAGGCGCCGGAAGGGGCGCGCGCGCATCACAGCTTCCATGTTTTCGATGCGTGGCGGACCGCCGAAGACCTCACCGGTGATGTACTCGCGACGCTGGACAACTGCCGCATCAGTTGGGGGACGGTGCAGTCTATCGAGGGCGCGGACGTCATCGTTGATCGCTGCCCGATCGAGATGCATGAGGGCAAGCTCGTCTTCGGAGGGCCGCAACGGGACCGCGTGACCCGACTGATTGGCGGAAAGGGTTTCGTCACCAGGGTCGCACCGGGCGACATCGTTTCGCTGCATTGGGGCTGGGTCTGTGAAGTGCTGACACCACGGCAGGTGGCGAATCTCTCGCGGTTCACGGACCATCATCTACGGCTGGCGAACCGGACGATCTAGCCCGCCCACGGGTGCGGAAACGGAGATGTGATGCAGCGCGATGTGAAAGCGATGCTCGATGGCGCGTTAGGCGGCGGCATCGGGACGGTGGCGATGAGCGCCGTGATGCTCGCGGCCGGGAAGGCGGGGCTGCTGGGCGAGCACCCGCCGGACAAGATCGTGGGCGCCGCGCTCGACGCGGTGGGTATCCATGAGCGGGACGAAGAGACGCAGGATGCGCTCGCGACTCTGCTACATTTCGGCTTCGGCGTCGGCACGGGCGCGCTCTTCGGCCTGCTCCATCGCCGCCTGCCGTTTCGCGTGAATGCTGCGCTGCACGGCGTCATCTTCGGCAGTCTCGTCTGGGCGGTGAGTTACCAGGGGTGGGTACCGGCGCTCGGCATCATGCCACCGGCCTTGGATGACCGGCCCGACCGCCCGCGTGTGATGCTCGTCGCCCACTGGGTGTACGGTGCCATCCTCGGCATCGTGGTTGCCCGGCGTGGAGATCGCGTGGATCATGAAATTCAGTGATTGTGCAGGGAGCGGTGTTCGGATGAGCGATGGAACAGCCATGCGTGGAGCGCTTTCCCGGCGGACATTGCTCCGAGCAGGTGTGTTCGGTAGTGCGGCGCTCGCAACCGCGCCACTGATTACCGCCTGCCAATCAACGCCCGCCGGGACGACGCCCGCCGCACCGACGAACGCGGCCCGCGCATCGCGCCGTCTGACGCTCTCGTGGTGGACGGACATCGGCTACCCGTCACCCTTCGCCTTTATCCCGCTCGGGCCGGGCGGCGTCGTGCGCACAAGCTTCCTCTTCGACACCCTGACGTGGAAGAACGAGCGCGGCATCATTCCGTGGCTGGCGGAGCGTTGGGCGGTGACCGATGATGGGCTGGCGTACACCTTCACGCTGCGACCAAATGTTCCCTGGCATGACGGCCGCACCTTGACCGCCGAAGATGTCGCCTTCAGCTACACCTACTATCGCCAGCATCCGTTCCCGTGGAGTGCAAGCGATATGGTGGACGGCGCTGATGTGATGGATACGCGCACAGTGCGTATCCGGCTCAATCGCCCCTTCGCGCCCTTTCTGGAGAACGTCGCGGGCATCATGCCCATCCTCCCAAAGCACATCTGGGAGCCGGTGAGCGACCCGCTGAAGTTCTCCGGACCGGACGCTGTGATGGGTAGCGGGCCGTACACATTCGGCTCCTACAAAGAGGGTACGGGCGAATACCAGTTCGACGCGCACGCCGCGTACTTCCGTGGTCGCCCGACGATTGATACGCTCCGCTACGTGCTCGTTCCGCAGGCGCAGAGCGCCGTGGGTATACAGACACACGCGGCGGACGCGATCCTGGCGACGGACAATGACGTCGTGAAGGCCTTCGGTCAGGGACCGAACTACCACGCGCTCCAAACGCCGCCCTTCAGCATCATGCGCGTCATCTTCAACGTGGATCGCCCGCCCTTCGATCAGAAAGCGTTTCGCCAGGCGATAGCGTACGCGCTTGATCGGCAGCAGATCGGCGAGCGGGTCATCCACGGCAATGTTACGCTCGGCAATCCCGGCGTCATCCCACCCGGCAGCCCGTGGTACAACCCAGACGCGCCCCAGTACGCCTATGACCCCGCCCGCGCCCGCGCGATGCTCGACAGCCTCGGCCTCCGCGTGGATACGGGCGGCATGCGCGCGATGCCGGACGGCCAGCCTCTCGTTGTGGACTTCCTTGCCGATCCGGCCGCTGCAGACGCAGAGATCGTGCGGTTGATGCTCAAGGAGGTCGGCATCAACGTGCGTCCGATCGCGGCGGACCCGAAGACTCGCACGGACCGGATGAAGAACCGCCGCTTCGGCATGGCGCTCACGTCACACATCGGCGTCGGCGGCGACCCCGACTTCCTCCGCCGCTGGTACGCGAACCAGAGCTATAACTCCTTCGAGGACGGCAACGCGCTGCACAGCGCGGAGTTCACGCGCCTCGCTGACCAGCAGGTGGAGGAAATGGATGTGACGCGCCGGAAGGCATTCGTCAACCGGATGCAGGTAGTGCTGGCGGAGGAGCTACCGACGCTCGCGCTCTATCACCGTCCCTTCTACTGGCTCTACGACCCGCATGCCTTTCAGGGCTGGTTCAACACATGGGGCGGCATCATGGACGGCATTCCGCTCGTGGACAACAAGCTCGCGTTCCTGCCGCCCGCGTGATGCGCCTCGCCCGCTCGCTGGCGCTCCTGGGGGCGCTGCTCGTCATCAACTTCGTCCTGCCGCGCTTGCTCCCCGGCGATCCCGTAGAGTACCTGCAAACCGGCAGCCTGGACGCGCCGGTGGCGCTCGCGCCCGAGACGCGCGCCCAACTCCTCCGCTACTACGGCCTCGACCGGTCGCTGCCTATCCAGTTCGGTCACTATCTGCTCGCGACGGCGCGGGGCGATCTCGGCTTCTCCATTCACTTCAATCAGCCCGTCCGCGCGCTGGTGCTGCACCGGATCGGCTGGACATTCTTCCTCGCGGGCGGGTCGCTGGTGGTCGCCGCCGGTCTCGGCTCGCTCCTCGGCTTATTGCTGGCGTGGCACGCGCGATCCCGCTGGTCCACCGCACTCGGCCTCGCCGCGCTGCTCGGCGGCAGCCTGCCGGAGTTCGTCGTCGGGCTGACGCTCCTCTTTGCCTTCGCGGTCTCCTGGCCGCTCTTCCCGGCGAGTGGCGCGCTCTCGCCCTTCCGGCAGTGCGGCGCCGGTGGCGTGATCGGGTGTGCGTCCGATGCGGCCCGTCACGCGGTCCTGCCCGGCCTGACGCTCATTCTGGCGCATCTGCCCGCCTTCCTCCTGGTCGCGCGCGGTGCCGCGAACGCGGAAGCCGGTCGGCCGTACGTCGCCGTGGCGCGGGCAAAAGGACTGGCCGAACCGCGTATCGCCCTCCGCCATGTGGCGCGGAATGCGGCGGCGCCGGCGCTCGCGTATTTTGGCGTGCGCGTCGGATTGCTGCTGGGCGGGGTGGTGATCGTGGAGACGCTGTTCGCCTACCCCGGCCTCGGCCAACTGACATTCATCGCCATCGAGGCCCGCGACTATCCGCTTCTCGAAGCCCTCTTCCTCCTTTTTGGTGTCGCGGTCATCGCGGCGGGGCTGGCGAGCGATCTCCTGCTCGCGCGGCTCGATCCACGCCCGCAGCACGCGGCTGCATGACGATGCGATCCGAGACGCTGCCGCTCGCACCTGCCGTCGCGGAGGATCATACGCAGCGGCCCCGGCGCTATCGCGCACCCATCCTGCGCGATGTGCGTCTGTGGTTCGGTGTCGCACTGCTCGTCGCCATCCTGACCATCGTGTTTCCAGGCGACCGGATCGCGCCCTATGACCCGCATGCGCTGAGCGGGCGACCGATGGAGCGCCCGAGCGGCGCGCATCTCCTAGGCACGAACGACATCGGTCAGGACCTGTTTAGCCAGGTGGTGCGGGGTGGCCGCGTATCGCTCGTCGTCGGCTTCGGTGCGGCGATCCTCTCGACCGCGATCGCGTGGGCGCTGGGGCTGCTGTCCGGCCTCGGGCGACGCTGGAGCGCGCTGGTGGCGGGCATCGCCGATCTCTTCCTGGCGCTGCCGTTCCTGCCGGTGACGATCCTCGTCGCCGCGCATCTCGGGCCGAGTCCGGCCGTGATCGCGATCACCGTCGGACTCACTTCCTGGCCGACGTTCGCCCGCGTGATGCGCGCCCGCGTCGCCACCGAACTCGCCGCCGGCTACATCGAGGCCGCCCGCGCCATCGGCGCCCACCCCGCAACGATCCTGACGCGGCATGTGCTCCCCGCTACGGTGCCTGTCGCCACCGCGAAGTTCGTGCTCACCGTGCAGTCGGCGATCGTCGTCCAGGCGAGCCTCGCCTTCCTCGGCCTGAGCGATCCCGCGACGATCAGCTGGGGCGGGATCATTCACCGTGGCGTCGGCTATGGATTGATCTTTGCGAGCGGCGCCTGGCGATGGTGGCTCGTGCCGCCCATTGTCGCGATTGCTTTGCTCCTCTGCGCGATCGCCTTGATCGGCTGGGCGCTCGAGGCGCGCACCGCTGATCGTTCACGTTTCCCCTGAACTGCTCGTGAGAAGCAAAGGTATCCAAACGCGATGCCGCTGCTTTCGGGTTCCTGCTTCTTCGGCACGAAGAAGCAGGAACAGCACAGGCACAGCGACCTTCCGTCGCAAAAAATTTATTTGTGATGACTCCGAACAGCGTTCGACGGCACCGATTTCGCCATGGAATGGCGTTCTCTTCGTTATCTCGTTTTCACCCTCGCTCCACTGCACCGCCTTATCGGTTGTGCGACAATCAGCATTGATCTTCTCAAGATGAATTACCGCGCTCGTGAATCCCTGAAGGAACCATTGCCCCTGATACTCGGGAGGGACAGCGCCGATCGGCGCAGATAGCGCACGCAGAGGCCATTGCTCAGTTGCCTGGACTATTTGCCGCCTACTCCGCCATCCGTAGGTACTGATAGAGCGTCTCGCGGCTGATCCCATACCCCCGCGCCACCGCCGCCTTCCCCTCCCCCGCCGCCACCCGCCCCCGCAGTTCCGTCCGCTGCCCCGCGTCGAGCGCCTTCTTCCTCCCCCGATACGCCCCCCGCCGCTTCGCCAGCGCGATCCCCTCCCGCTGCCGCTCCCGGATCAGCGCCCGCTCGAACTCCGCGAACGCTCCCATCACACTGAGCAGCAGCGTCGCCATCGGCGCGTCCTCCCCCGTGAAGGTCAGCCCTTCCTTGACGAACTCGACGCGGATGCCCCGCCCGGTGAGCTGCTTCACGAGGCGGCGCAGGTCGTCGAGATTGCGCGCCAGGCGATCCATGCTATGCACGACGACGGTATCGCCCTCACGCACGAAGCGCAGGAGGGCATCGAGCTGGGGCCGGGCGACATCCTTGCCCGACGCCTTATCGGTGAAGGTGCGGTCGACGGGAATCTGTTCGAGTTGGCGATCCGGGTTCTGGTCGAGGGAGCTGACGCGAACATAGCCGATGCGCTGCCCATTCATAGTAATACGTCCTCCATCTGTCAAGATAGAGTCTATAAGGTTCGGGAACAG